>CENU01032104.1_pt1 | contig 10539 bp, 5 predicted proteins | sample 361331 | NCBI WGS metagenome assembly CENU01 (sample SAMEA2619766, study PRJEB7988) | marine metagenome | isolation source: saline water (ENVO:00002010), including
GACGCGCAAGAGCAATCAGACTCGGATAATGATGGTGTCGGAGATAATGCGGATCCCACTCCGTACGGCGAGACTTTTAATCTTTGGATATCGCCCGCGCACCACATTGTCGCGAATATGACGCTCGAGCAAAAAGTGGGTCAAATGATTCAGACCGAGATCGGCTCGATCACCTTGCAGGAGATCACGGCCTTCGGCATTGGTAGCGTATTGAGCGGTGGCGGCAGCTACCCCGATGGCAATCGCGCTGCGCCCGTCTCTGACTGGCTCGCCTTCGCCAGAGATTTGCGAGAAGCCTCGGTAAAGACGTCTTCTAACTCTATTGGCATCCCTATCATTTGGGGCACCGATGCAGTGCATGGCCACAATAATGTCCGCGGCGCGACAATATTTCCGCACAACATCGGGCTTGGGGCAATCAATGACCCTGATCTTATCCGACAGATTGGTGTCGCGACTGCAGCGGAGGTAGGTGCCACGGGCATCGATTGGACCTTTGCTCCCACAGTCGCGCAGGCCAAAGACTATCGTTGGGGTCGGACCTATGAGAGCTATTCAGAAGACCCAACTCTAGTCCGCGAGTACGCAGCCGCCATGGTGGAAGGCATTGAATCGCAGGGTATTGCCGCGACCGCAAAACACTTCATCGGTGACGGTGGTACCGCGCGCGGAACCGATCAAGGCGAGACAAACATGCCACTCGATCAGCTACTAGACGAGCACGGCTCGGGCTTTTTGGGCACGTTTGAAGCCGATGTCGATACTGTCATGGCAACGTTCAACAGCTGGAATGGTGCCAAAGTTCACGGATCACAAACCCTGCTGGAGGGTGTACTCCGTGACCAAATGGCGTTTCGCGGCATGGTCATCAGCGACTGGAATGGTATCGGTCAGGTGGCTGGCTGCTCCGATACTAGCTGCGCCCAAGCGATTAATGCTGGCATCGATATGGTGATGGTGCCCTACGCTTGGCGTGACTTCAGAACGACCCTGATCGATCAGGTCATTCGTGGCGAGGTGAGCGAAGCGCGCATCGATGAGGCGGTAACCCGAATTATTGAGTTGAAGCAGAAGCTCGGTATGTTGCAGCAGTCGTTTGACCCGGCGCGCCAGCCTGTTGCCGTCGTTGGGAGCACCGAGCACCGGGCAATTGCTCGCGAGGCTGTCAGGCGTTCGCAGGTGCTCCTAAAAAATAACGACTCAGCACTACCACTCACAAGCGATATGAAGGTTTTGCTTATCGGTGCTGCCGCTGACAGTGTGCCCTTCCAATCCGGTGGTTGGTCTGTGACTTGGCAAGGGACCGATACCAGCAACGCGGACTTCCCGGGAAGTACATCGATCAAGCAGGCATTGGAAACCGTGTTGGCTGCAGGTGGTGGCACCCTCGAATATTCGGTTACAGGTAACTATCAAACCCTACCTGATGCTGTCATCGTCGTGGTCTCCGAGAGTCCATACGCCGAGGGTCAAGGCGATCGCAGCAATCTCGATTGGTCTGGTGGGGGTGCAGAACATCTCAATGGCGTGCAAACGCTCCGCGAACAAGGGATTCCAGTCATTACCGTCTTCATTAGCGGCAGACCAATGTTCGTCAATCCTGAGCTCAACCTATCAGATGCGTTTATCGCTGCCTGGTTACCTGGCACCGAAGCCGCTGGCATTGCTGATGTGTTGTTCGCAACCGATGACAGTGACTTTGAGGGTCGACTGCCCTTCACCTGGCCCGGCGCGGCAGTCAATCACTTGAATGCAGAACTCCCGGTGGCGGCTCACCTGTTTGCCAAGGGCTATGGTCTGTCCTACAGCGATTCAGCGACGCTTCCCCTGCTAACGGAAGATCCTTTGAACCCCGACAGTGGCATCGTGGAAGCAACATTCCCAGATGGTGGTGACACCTCGGGACCCGCAGAGACTCCGTTCTGGGTGCTCAGAGATGGCGCGGTAGAGCCCATTTTTGAACGAGGCATCAGCGCGTTCGACGCGCCCAGCTACTATGTGTGTAGTAACGACGGTGGCTTGGCATGCGACAGCATCAGCTGGGAATGGGTGATTGATGATCAGCGGGGATCTGTCCTCGAAATCCGGCATGAATCCCCATTCGACTATGCCGCGGTGTTCTTTGAAACGTTTTGGCCTCAAGACCTTAGCGGGTATGCACAAGGAAACCTCGTCTTTGACCTGAAACACCTGACAGGCCCCGACGATTACCAAGTTAAGCTAGATTGCGTCTACCCTTGCTCATCGCAGCACATAGATCTAACCACTCAACCGACAAGCCAATGGCAAACAGTTCGGGTACCCATGTCCACATTTACGAATACCGGGTTAGACATCACGCGGGTAAACACCGGTCTAGTCATCTGGGCGAGAGATCACAACGGGACCCAGTTTCGAATCGATGATGTTCGATTCGAGCCCTGAATACAGTCGGTTACTCATTGTGGATGTTGGCAACAATCAAATGACATTATGCAATCAGCCAACATGGCAATGTCCCAAGTAGGCGCTAAGATGAGTTACTCTTCACGAATCCCAGCACGAGCATTAACTAAGTGACTGCTAGCAACACTGTGCTTCTCTCGAGTCCATCCGTGGAGGCGGCGTCAATTTTCGCTGCCATCGATATCGGCAGTAACTCATTCCATCTCATCATTGCCAGACTGGAGCACGGCGAGTTGCGACCCATCGAGGTTCTGGCTGAAAAAGTTCAGCTCGGTAAGAATCTTTCCGATCACCAGTTACATCCCGACTCGATTGCCCGTGGCCTAGCCTGCCTAGAGCGATTTCAGCAATTGATAGAGCGCGTGAAACCCGACCAACTTCGCGCCGTGGGAACGAATGCACTGAGACAGGCCTGGAATCGGCACGAATTCACAGATCCCGCAGAGGACATTCTTGGAACGCCAGTCGACGTTATCTATGGCCATGAGGAGGCTCGCCTAGTCTATCTCGGCGTAGCCCATACACTGGCAGATGATCAGTTAGAACGACTAGTAATCGACATTGGCGGCGGTAGCACAGAGTTTATTATCGGTCGCCGGTTTGAAACAAAACGCCTAGAAAGTCTGCAGCTTGGCTGCGTCAGCTACTCCGATGCCTTCTTTCCAGACGGCAGTATTACCAAAGAAAATTTTAAGCGAGCCTACGATCGAGCACGTGTTGAGGTGTCACACATCCGACGGAACTTCAAGAAGGGGCGCTGGGAAGAGGCTGTCGGCTCATCGGGGACGCTTCAGGCTATCGAACATTTGGCTATCGCTGAGGGTTGGTCCGATGAAGGGATCAACCATCGCTCGTTAAAAGAACTGCGTAAAAAGCTAATCAAATTTCAGCACGTTGATGCCATAGATTTGGAAGGCTTGAGTGATAGACGCAAGTCTGTCATCACTGCCGGTGTCGCTATCGCGCTGGCCATCTTTGATGGGCTAGATATCGACACACTCAGAACATCCTCAGGTGCTTTGCGCGAGGGAGTGATTTACGACCTGCTAGGGCGCTTGAGTCACGAGGACGTCCGAGAGCGAACGGTTCAGGCCATGTTGACCCGATATCATGCAGACCACGAAGTCGCTGACCTCGTCGCTCACTACGCCCGGCACCTAGGAGAATCAGTGGCCAAACCTTGGAAGCTTTCCGAGAATGATATCGATCTATTGGGCTGGGCGGGTCGCCTGCACGAAATCGGCGTCGGAATTGCACAGAAACACTACAATCGACACTCCGCATACCTGATAGAAAACTCAGATCTGCCTGGTTTTTCTCAAGGAGATCAGGAATTGATGAGCCGATTACTGCGAGGTCATCGAGGAAAGATTCCTGATCACCTATTCGATCACCTGCCATCCAAAAAACGCGAAAAAGCCGCTCGCATGGTCGTGCTGCTTCGGCTCGCCGTAATCTTAAAACACGCACCCGTATTGAGCGTCGTTGAAGATTTTAACGCCAAGGCGAAGAAGCATAGATTAAAGCTGACATTTCCTGACCTGTGGCGTTACGACAACCCGCTTACCATTTGGGAAATTGTTGAATCCAAAGCGTCCTTCAAAAAACTCGGGGTAAAGCTCGAGCTCACTCGCGGCTCTACCCCCAGCTAATCGACGCCACTATAAATCGTAACCTCTTTCATCGTGAAGGATGAGATCGAGGCCTTCTGTCTCCTCGTCATCATCGACTCGGAGTCCGATCAAACCATCGACCAACTTCAACAAAATCCAACTGGCTACTAAAGCAAACACGAAAGTCACGACCACACCGAACGTTTGCACATAAAGCTGGCCCGCAATGCTAGATACGCCATCGGAAAAGCCATTCCCCGAAAACAGTCCCAACGCGGGCGCACAGAAGATACCGGCAAGGATTGTGCCCAGGGCGCCACCGACGCCATGTACGGGGAAAACGTCCAGACTGTCGTCGATGTTGAGACGATTTTTCAAGGTGATGGTCGCGAAATAGCAAACAACTCCAGCGGTAAGACCGATGATTACCGCGGCCGCGGGCCCAACGGATCCCGATGCAGGTGTTATCGTCCCCAAGCCTGCAACCATACCGGTGACAATCCCAAGAACCGACGGCTTGCCATGGCGAACCCATTCCATAGCCATCCATGCTAATGATCCGGCGGCAGCCGATAGGTGAGTAACCAGCATTGCCATGGTCGCGCTGTTATCGGCGGCCAGAGCCGATCCCGCATTGAATCCAAACCAGCCTACCCAGAGCATGCCCGCACCGGTTACTGTCATCGTGAGATTATGCGGCGGCATGGCCGTTTGTCCGAAGCCGCGTCGCGGTCCCATCATGACAGCGGCGACCAGCGCAGCGACACCAGCGGTGACGTGAACCACGGTGCCGCCGGCGAAATCCTGTAGGCCCATCGACCCCAGCCAACCGCCACCCCAGACCCAGTGACAGACGGGTGCATACACCAACAACATCCATGCGGCACTGAACAGCAACATGGCCGAAAACTTCATTCGCTCGGCGAAACCGCCGACGATAAGCGCCGGTGTAATCACCGCGAAGGTCATTTGAAACATGACGAACAAGGTCTCAGGTATGCCATTGCGCACACTGTCTATACTGACATTCGCGAGGAATACATTACCCATGTCTCCAAGCCACGGACCCGCCTCAACACCAGAAGAGCCGAAGGCAATCGAGTAGCCAGCGAAGAACCAAAGCAGCGACATCAGACCTGTGATAGCAAAACACTGCATCAGCACGGATAAAACGTTCTTGGCCCGCACCAAGCCCGCGTAGAACAGCGACAGACCAGGAATCGTCATGAACAGTACAAGAGCTGTAGCGCTCAGCATCCATGCGGTATTGCCACTATCGGCATTATCCGCCAATACAGGCGTCGCAAATAAGGCGAGTGCCATTCCAACAGCAGACTTTTGATAAAAACGAGTTAAGTTCACGACAGCCCCTCAGATAAAAATTCGCCGCGCATTTTTACACAACACCGCTGAGGTGTCGCGCGTTAGCCTTCTTAAGGAAAAGTTCATCTCGACGAGCTTCTCGACATCCTCATTTCGCGCTAGGCTCCGCGCTACATAAAATACTCAGCTGACCGCAGGAATATCATGACATTCACTCGCTATCTCGCACTCACCGCAACCGCTATTTTTGCGCTCACCACGCAGCTCGCTATCGCAGGTCCCAAATCAGTCATTCTTATCATCGGCGATGGCTTCGATGACCAGCACGTGACCATGGGCAGAAACTATTTGAAAGGACAAAGTGGGCATCTGCTACTCGATACCATGCCGGTGCGTGCCGCCGTGCAAGTCGAGACCGTTGATGCCGACGGTAACCGACTCTACGTGGCCGACTCTGCAAATACAGCCACTAGCATTGCGACCGGCACCATAAGTCAGATCGGTCGCATCGGCGTCGATGCAGCGGATCAGGATCAGGAAACCGTGCTCGAAAGTGCTGCCAAAGCGGGTCTTCGCACGGGATTGGTTACAACCGCATCGATTACCGATGCCACGCCAGCAGCGTTTGCAGCGCACGTAACAGTCAGGAGTTGTGAAGATCCAGTATCGGTATTTGGTACCGAAAAGTACGGTATGCAGCTTCCCGGTTGCCCTCAGGATGCCAAGATCAATGGCGGTTTGGGATCAATAGCAGAGCAGTTAGCGGAGGGCCCTGTCGATGTGGCGCTTGGTGGTGGTCTGCAACACTTTGTGATCGCTGATGAGCAAGGAACCAGCGCCCTCGATCGAGCGAAAGATAGAGGAACGTACGTCGCTCTAACCGGTGACGAGCTGCTCGATTACCCCGGCGGTGATGCGCCCCTGTTTGGTTTATTTGACGAGTCCACATTGGAAGTGCGATGGCAAGGCACCGATGGGCGCGTCGCGGAACCTGTTAAACGAAGCTTTCTGAACTACATCCATCGGTACCTGGGCTCGGCGACACCACCCGACATTATGCGCTGTGAAGCCAATCCCGATTACGGCGACACGCCCTCGCTCGAATTGATGTCAGAAATGGCGATAGCCAAGCTCTCCCAAGACAACCCAAACGGCTTTTTCCTCATGATCGAATCGGCATCGATCGACAAAAAAAGTCATGCCAGGGACAGTTGCGGCTCCATCGGCGAAATCGAGCAACTCGAGGAAGCGCTGGCGGTATCGCTAGAGTACGCCGAGACCAATCCGGATACGTTGGTTATTGTTACGGCTGACCATGCCCACGCGGCACAAATCGTTGCCGAACCAAGCCTTTATCGCAACGCACCGGTACCCATTTACAGCCCCGGGCGTATCGCAAGGATTGAGACGCGCGAGGGACATGTGATGCGCGTCAATTATGCGACCAACAATATGAATTCAGAGGAGCATACGGGGGCGCATGTGCCGCTGTATGGTAACGACGCTGCTCAATCGGTTGTTGAACCTTTTATGACCCAGCGAGACCTGTACCACGCGATGATGAACTACCTGGAGCTAAGCAAGTGACAATCAGCACGATCAGCGGCCGGGCCGTTTCAAAAATATGCCTCGGGAGCATGACCTGGGGCCAACAGAATACGGAATCGGAAGCACACGCACAAATCGACTACGCGATGGAGCGTGGCATCACCATGATCGACGCGGCTGAGATGTATCCAGTGCCGCCCCGCAAGGAAACGCAAGGCCGCACTGAGGAATACATCGGTACCTGGTTCAAGAAAACAGGGTCACGAGACAACTGGGTTCTCGCCACAAAGGCAACCGGGCCATCGCCTGAGTTCACCTATTTGCGAGGCGGCCCACGGCTCAAAAAGGAACATATTATTGAAGCCTGTGAGGGCAGTCTCCGGCGGCTTCAAACCGAGATCATTGATCTCTACCAACTACACTGGCCCGATCGTTACTCCAACTTTTTCGGACAGCGTGGCTACATGCACCGAGACCATCCTGAAACTCCGATCGAGGAAACATTGCGTGCGCTTCAAGACCTGTTCTCGCAGGGAAAGATCCGCGCCGTTGGTCTGTCTAACGAATCCCCCTGGGGGACGATGCGCTTTCTCGAGCTCGCTAAGACCGAGGGATTGCCGCGCGTCGAGAGTGTACAGAACCCTTATAGCTTGTTGAATCGAACCTACGAAATTGCCATGGCGGAGGTATCGCACCGTGAAGACGTGGGCTTGCTCGCCTACTCCCCGTTGGCCATGGGTCTTCTTACCGGTAAGTATCGAAACGGCGCTCGTCCCGAGGGATCCCGCATGGCAGTGTTCGAGCGCTTCACCCGCTACGAGTCTGAAGAGACCTGGACGGCGGCGGAGCAGTATTGTCAGCTGGCGGAGGAGTACGGCATCAATCCTACCCATATGGCACTCGCCTTCGTGAATAGCCGTCCATTCGTGCTATCGAACATCATCGGCGCTACCAGCTTGGAGCAGCTCAAAATGAACATCGATAGTTTAGATGTCACACTGAGTAGCGATGTCTTGAAAGGAATCGAGGCGATACAGCGAGCAATCCCTAACCCCGCACCCTGATTATAGGTTAATCCAGCTATTCCGCGATCGGAGACGGAACTCGATATCACGCCATCTGAGGATGGCGCTGTCTGGGAGTATTTCCACCAGAACAAAGGGCCCTACTCGCTGATTTTCCCTGACAGTTTGGCCATTCATCAGGACGCTAGACTCCCCTAACTCCTGATAGTCGTGTTCATTGTAAATCAATGACGGGATCTGATCCTTGGTCTGTTGGGACAACGAATCCAGCATCGGAACCGAACTTTCCACGAGGGGGGTGCTGCCAATTTCCCGCTGAGCGCGCTCGAGAATTTCCACAAAATCGATCCGCGGTTCTTCGGGTTGCCTCACGGCTTCTGAAACACCTTCCGGCCTCGCGATTTCCGGCTCCGTTTGCCGAGATGACTCCTCTTGATTCATCGCTGCATATAAGGCGCTGAGCCGCTCGTCATCCCCCGAGGTGTTGACTGTGCGAGCCGGCAACTCTGTCACCACGGTCTCAACGGGTATGTCGGGAATCCGAATATCGACACTTGGTGGATCATCTGCAGTCGCAGCTGCTACCGCTGAAGACGCAGTTGAAGCAGCCGAAGCGGCGCTTGGTGCCGTGCCCTCCCTGGCACTCACTGGCTCGACCACCTCGGGAGTGCTGGATGGCGTCACTGAGGTTTCATTCCTGACCTCATCCATCGCTAATTTTTGCTTGCCACTCATTGCGGTCTTTGTTGTTTCATCGGGCGCAAATACTTGCCAAAGCAAAACAACAAGCAATAAAGCCACACTGACCGCTGCGATAACCCATGGCAGGCGTGAATTCAACTCGCTCGGTACATAATGCTCGGTATCGACCGAGGGCACCCCATCGGTGGCGGTCTCGCTTTCCTTGGACCGCTTAATCGCATCGAGGATCATCGACATTATCGATCCACCTCCCAGGCTTGAACACGAGCGAGCGCGCGGTTCTGATCGAGCCCCTCATCCAGCCTATCCATGAGTCTCAGCAGTGTTTTTTCTCCCACCACGCCATCGGCAACGAGCCCCTCAGACTCCTGGAACAGACGAACGCGCTCTGCCAACAGCTCACTAAAGACCGCCTGCGGCCGCAGTTCTCGACCATCGAGCGTGGCAAACATGTTCGCAACCGACGTAACAGGAGCGCCTAAACTACCAACAGACAGTGCTCCATCCCAGCCCTCTGGCGTACGCCATAAGTAGCGATACCCACCACTCCACGCGGACGCTAATTCTCCAGCTGTCACCCGCACTAAGCCGCGGTCTGACCACACCAATGCCTCAATACCATCGAACCCCAGCAGCAATGTCGTGGCAGAAAAACGATCGGGCGACACCATCTCAAGCAATACCGGACGCCCTAATCCGACAATGTCATCGAACACATCAGTCTGGGTCATCGTGCACTGTATGGCCGACCCCGTAAGCGCAGGGCAAACCGACGTGGGCTGATTCAAATCACTGGCAACGCGCCACAGCAATGCTTCCCCATCCATCGCTGAAAAAAGCCAATTCGGCTCTGGCATTGGCACTGATGGAGAAGTAGCTGTTAACTCAGCGCTTGTAGGCTTCAAGGAACTACCACCGTCACTCCCACCGGGCTGCGGCGCTGGTTCGTTGTTTGATGCGCGCTCCAGTTGCACGGGCACTTCACCGACTGACATCGGGTTAGCGGGAAGGGGCGAGCCGCCCTGCTCCGATTGATTGCTATCGACAACAGCCAGCTCGGGCTCTGTAGTCTCGGCGCCTCGCAGCGCAAGTAAACCCAACGCAATAGCCACAATCACAGCAGCAAGCGCGGGCAGCCAGACACTCGAAGCGTTCGACTGTGATTCTTGACCGAATACCTCAGATGATGCCTCCTTCACGAGCTTGGGGTTCACCTGAGCCATTTTCTTCCCGTAGGCGCCCAATAAACTGCGATCGCAGAGAACATTGATGAGCCGCGGAATGCCTCGGGTAATGCGATGCACCTCTTTGACTGCGGCGTCGGAAAACAGCGTCTGTCCGCCCTTTAGCCCGGCAATATCGAGCCGGTGCCGGATATAAGCAGCGGTTTCACCTCGATCCAAAGGCTGTAAGTTATAGCGCGCGGTAATGCGCTGATTCAGCTGTCTCAACTCGGGTCGAGCCAATTTCTCAGTGAGCTCAGGCTGACCGATCAAGATAATCTGTAACAGCTTCTCGTCGTTGGTTTCGAGGTTCGTTAGCAGTCGAATTTGTTCGAGCACATCGAAGTCTAGATGCTGTGCCTCATCGATCATCAGGACTGTGCGTCGGCCGGCATCATGATTATCAAGTAGGTAGCGATGCAACGCATCGGTCAATACCTTGAGGCTCTCTGCACCCTCGGGGTATGAGATTTGAAGCTCATCGCATGCCGTTGCGAGCAATTCGACCGCACTGAGCGCGGGATTCAAGATAATTGCGAGATCGGTGGTATCGGGAAGTTGCTCGAGTAAACACCGATTGATAGTGGTCTTACCGGTACCCACTTCACCCGTGAGCAATATGAATCCCCCACCGCCCCCAACACCGTATAACAGGTGAGC
>CENU01177698.1_pt1 | contig 10536 bp, 8 predicted proteins | sample 361331 | NCBI WGS metagenome assembly CENU01 (sample SAMEA2619766, study PRJEB7988) | marine metagenome | isolation source: saline water (ENVO:00002010), including
TTTTTAATATTTGGGGAAAAAAGATGTTAAATAAAGCTAGATGGATGGTTTCAAGACTATCCTTATTAACAATTATTGCTGTTAGTTCCATGCTTGCAGTAGATTCATATGCTCAGGATGCTGAATTTGTAGAAGAAGTTGTCAGCATTGGTACTCGTGGTAAGCCTAGATCAGTTTCTAGTTCTCCAGTTCCTGTTGATGTTCTTAGTGCTGATGATATTAGTAAGACAGGTACAGATGACCTTCTCATGCAGCTTCAAGGCAGCATTCCTTCATTGAACGTTCATTTGCAGCCAATTAGTGATGCTGCGAGTATGATTCGTCCTGCAAACTTAAGAGGTTTGTCAGCTGATGCTACTTTGATCTTCACAAATGGTAAACGAAGACATCACGCTTCAGTCATCGCTTTCCAAGGTGGCGGGGTGAATGATGGCTCTCAGGGTGCAGATATTTCAGTAATCCCAGCTATTGCTCTTAAAAGAGTTGAAGTACTCAGAGATGGTGCTTCAGCACAATATGGTTCAGATGCCATTGCTGGTGTTATTAACTTTGTGCTAGATGATATCTCTGAAGGTGGAACCCTCTCTTATAAAATGGGTGAATATACCGAAGGTGATGGCAATACAACAACTATTGCTGGAAAATACGGCATGCCTCTTGGTCAAGATGGGTTTGTAACAACCAGTTTTCAGATCAGACAAGCTGATGATACTTCCAGAAGTCAACAAAGACCTGACTGTGCAGATTTAACAGCAGGTGGAAACACTGCTGTTGCTAACCCTTGTCAGATTTGGGGTGCTCCAAAAGTTGATGACGATGTAACCTTCTTTATGAATACTGGAGTTACGAACAGTGATGGCTCAGAGTCGTACATGTTTGGTAATTATTCAGAAAGAGACGTTGATGGTGGATTCTATTATCGTAATCCAGATGGCAGAAGCGGTGTTTTTACAATTGGTGACTTCAGAGCTGTTGGAAACGTAGATGGCACTTGTGCATATGGAACAGGTGATTCAGGTCAAGTTGATCCATCTGATTATGCTATGAGGGATGCTATCATGGCTGATCCAAGCTGTTTTTTAATGAATGAAATTGCTCCAGGAGGGTATACACCTAGATTCTTAGGTAACATTACTGATACTTCATTAACAATTGGTAGAAGAGGAGATATTGCTGAAGGTTTTTTAGCTGGTCATTCATATGATTTAAGTGGATCAGTTGGTAGAAACGAAGCTGACTTTGGCTTGAACAATACTGTTAACCCTTCTATGGGCCCCGATACACCTCGTAATTTTTATACTGGGTCCTACATTGAACTGGAAAAAGTTTTTAACTTTGATTTAACAAGACAAGTTGACTCTATGACAGTTGCCTATGGTGCAGAGTGGAGAGAGGAAACTTTTGAAGTTATCTCTGGTGAAGAGGCTTCATGGAAAGCAGGTAAATATGCACTTCAAGGATTCAATGTTGGTTCTCACGGGTTTGCAGGATTTTCTCCTGATTCTCAAGGCGCTTTTACAAGAAGAAGTTATGGTTTATATGTTGATTTAGAAAATCAAGTAAGTGATGATTTCCTTCTTGGTGGTTCTTTTAGATATGAGGATTACTCATCATTTGGTGATACTAATGACTTTAAACTAAATGCAAGATATCAAGTTTCAGAAAATCTAGCATGGCGCGCTTCAACAAGTACTGGTTTTAGAGCTCCAACACAGGGACAGGTTAATGTTGTAAACACTCAAACAACGCTTGTTGATGGACAATTAACTCAGGCTCAAACATTACCTGGATTTAAGTTAGGCGCTGGGCAGTTAAAACCTGAAGAAGCTACCAATACATCATTTGGTGTTGTTTACAATACTGGTGAATTATCACTAACTGCTGATTTCTTTGTGATTGAATTGGAAGATAGGGTTGCACTAACTAGTAATGCAGCACCTACTGCTGCTCAGGTTACAGCCATGGGTGCAGCAGGCATTCCAAATCCAGAATTAATCGGTCAGGTAAACTACTTTACAAATGACTTTGATACAGAAACTACTGGTTATGATTTAGTTGCAACCTACAGTACGGTTCTACTTGGTGCTGATGCTGATATAAGTGCTGCTTGGAATCATACTGAGACAGAGGTTACAAACGCAGGTGCTGTAACTGGTGATTCAAAGATTAAAAGGTTAGAGGAAGGTCTTCCTGAAGATAGAATGACAATCACAGTTGCTCAAACTTGGAGTGATAAAGTTAGTTCATTTGTGAGAGCTAATTACTATGGTGAGTATTATGCAGTGCATGCTGATTGGTTTGGCACAGACTCAGATGCTGAGTGGACTGTTGATGCATCTGTAAGCATTGATCTATCGGATAACTTCTATGTTTCAGCAGGTGTTCAAAACTTGTTTGATACAGAAGCTTTAAAAATTGAAGGTTCATCAGGCGCTGCTGGTGAGGATGTTCCAGGAAATGTACTCGGAGCAATTTATTATGAAACTTCTCCATATGGCATCGAAGGTGCTTTCTGGTACGTTAAAGCTGGATATAATTTCTAAGATTTTATCTTGAAAATAAAAGGGTGCTTTTGCACCCTTTTTTTTAAATTATTTTTTAGATATTGCAGAAATACTATAAAGTCCGACTGATACCGCAGGACCTATACCAAATGCAAAGATTAAAGTCGCAAGACCAATAGTTCCGCCCAATTTCCAACCTATTGAAATTATAGTTAATTCAATAAAAGCTCTTACCCAGGCAATTGGCAAGCCTGAGACTCTTTGAAAACCTGTCATTAACCCATCTCTAGGTCCAGGGCCTAAGTTTGCAATAAGATAAATTCCACTTGCAAAACCTACCAACAAAGTTCCAAAGACAGCTTGTAATACTTTCATCAAAAAATCTTCAGGATGAGGCAAGTATGGCAGTGACCACTCAATTACAGCTGCAATAATTATTAAATTTAAAACCGTGCCAATTCCTGGCGTCTGTTTTAACGGTATCCATATTATTAACACACACAAACTTATCAAAAAAGTAAGCTTTCCAATACTCAATCCAAAGGTTTTGGAAAGACCCTCAGCTAAGACTGTCCACGGACTCATGCCAGCTCCTGCGGTGATAATAATTGATTCACCCAATCCAAATAATGCTAATCCAAAGCAAAGCATGAAAAGGGTTGCAGGATTAGGTTTATAATTTAAAGGTTTTTCTGAGCTCCAATTTGTTTTTGGAACAGATTTTATTAAAAAAATTTTCATCAATAATTAAGTGTAAGTGAAGAAACAAATAATTACTTTTCATTATAAAAAAATTAAAGAGAATCATATTTATTAAAATATAATTTTAAGCATGAATGAATCTGATTTATCAAGAATAATAGAGATGGCATGGGAGGACAGGACTCCTTTTGATGCTATCGAAACTCAGTTTGGCTTAAATGAGCAAGCTGTTAAGGAGCTGATGAGAAGCAATTTAAAACATTCGGCATACAAGAATTGGAGAAAAAGGGTAACTGGCAGAGCAACTAAACATAAAGCAAAGAGGAGTTTTGAAGTTGGTCGTCACAAATCTTATGATCAAAATAAAATTAAATAAGCTTATCAAGTTCTGAAATAAAAATTTCTTAGTTAAAAATTTTTACATTTCTTAAAATTGAAGTTAGTATATTTTTTTTATTCATTACAAAAAATATTATGAAACACACACTTTTAACCTTAGTTTTAATATCAACAATTTCTCTGCATGCAGGTCATCACGAAAAAATGATGGATGCAAAAGATGTAGTAAAAAAAGCCTATGCAACTTTTGCATCTGGTGATACAGAAGGGTGGAAAGCCCTCCATGCTGATGATCTTACCTTTACTGTATTTGGTAACATGCCAACCACTGGAAAACATGTTGGGCCTGAGGCAGTAATTAAAAATGTTTTTGAGCCTATTGCAGTTCATTGGCCAAATTTTAAAATCGAACATAAAGCAATCTACTCTGACGGAAACATGGTCTTTGTGCACTCAGATATGACTGCTGACGGCTTAAGCACCGAAACATTGCATATGTTTAGAGTTGAGGAAGGAATCATCCAAAGTTTTACTGCATTTGATGACACCGGTTCGATGTCTGAAGCAGTTGTAAATTAATTAAATAGCGTCTCTTAAATTTACAATATTAATATCGGCATTTTAAAAATGGCCTCTAAATGAAATCATCAATTGCACACGTATTTTTTTTAACAATTTTTTTATTTTTTTTAAGCGGTTGTCAGGTTAAAGAAGTCAGTCCTTATGCTCAAGCTAAAAATCCATATTCTCATCTTGGAGTTGAAGGTTATACAGGCGTTGCATTAACATCCTGCTTGGCGGTATCTGGCCCACCTGCAGGGAGACCAGTAAGAGCAAGAAAATTAAAGGACGGAAATGTAGTTGAGGCTGGCGCACCAGTCTCTCAGCTTGATTACTTTGATTGTGTTGACCAAGAACTTCATACTTTAGGCAGGGATAAACATGACAAAGAATCTGATTAAAATCTAATCTAAAGCTTTTCTTACAGCATCAAGTAGATCTTCAGTGTCTTCTAATCCGGCAGATATCCTAATCAGATTTTTCTTGATACCAATATCTTTTTTTTGCTTGGGACTGAGTGCTGCATGAGTCATAGTATATGGGTGGCCAACCAGACTCTCAAATCCTCCTAGTGAACCTGCAAGCGAGAGAATTTTTAGATCATCAACAAACTTTTTGACCTCTGGTAAACCATTTTTTATTTCAAAGCTAAGCATTCCACCAAATCCGCTTTGTTGTTTTTTAGCAATTTCATGAGATGGATGATGTTTAAGACCGGGATAATAAACATGAGATACCTTTGGATGATTTGACAAAAGTTCCACCAATGCAGAAGCATTTTGTTCATGCTGCTTCATTCGTAAGCTCAATGTTCTAAGACCTCTTAAAGTCAGGTAACTATCAAAAGGGGATCCAGTAATGCCTAAATTATTTGCCCAAAACTTTAATTTGGATAAAATCTTAGCATCATTAGTAATTACAGCTCCTCCAATTACATCTGAATGACCATTTATGTACTTTGTTGTTGAGTGCATAACAATATCAGCTCCTAACTTTAATGGATTTTGAAGAGATGGGGAGAGGAATGTATTATCCACCGCAACTAAAGCATTTTTCTTTTTAGACTTTTTTACTATTTCCTGAATATCTACAACTTGCAATAAAGGATTAGATGGAGATTCAATCCATATTAAATCTGGATTTATTTCATCAATAGATTTTTCTATAAATGACTTATTGCCTTGATTAAGAAAGTAAACTTCAAAAATACCTTTTTCAGCAAGAGATGAAAATAGCCTAAATGTTCCTCCATAACAATCATGGGGAAGAATTACTTTGCTTTTAAGCTCCAAAATATTTGCTACCAAAGAAATTGCTGCCATGCCTGAGCTCAATATTTCTCCACCCAAACCCTCTTCGAGGTCTGACAATGCTTTTATTAAAAGATCTCTAGTGGGATTTTCTTGCCTTGTATATTCATAAATTGGTTCTTTTCCAAGCTCTTTATATTCAAAATTAGTACCAAGATATATTGGTGGAACAATAGACCCATATTGCGTATCAGTTCCTATGCCTGCCTTTGAGGCAATTGTTTTTTTCTTAAATTTTTTACTCATATCATTATTGAATCATTATTCATGGACCCATGAAAGAAAATTATGATTTCAGATCTCAAATTTATAAAATATAACTTAATTACTAGGCTATTTCTTTTCTTATATTCTCGTATAATCCTCTGCAATAAAAATCCATCATGAAAAAAGACAAGATAAGAAACATAGCAATCATTGCCCATGTTGATCATGGCAAAACTACATTAGTAGATAAATTACTTCAACAATCTGGAACATTAGATCGTAAAAATATGAGTACAGAGAGGATTATGGATTCTAACGATCAAGAGCGAGAAAGAGGTATTACCATTCTTGCAAAAAATACAGCCATAAATTGGAATGATTATAGAATTAACATTGTTGATACTCCTGGTCATGCTGATTTTGGTGGAGAGGTTGAAAGAGTCCTTTCCATGGTTGATTCAGTTTTATTGTTGGTTGATGCAGTAGATGGCCCGATGCCCCAAACAAGATTTGTTACACAAAAAGCATTTGAGAAAGGGCTTCATCCTATTTTGGTCATAAATAAAATTGATCGACCTGAAGCAAGACCTCACTGGGTTCTCGATCAAGTTTTTGAGCTTTTTGATAATCTTGGAGCAACTGATGAGCAGTTAGATTTCATTACTATTTATACATCAGCAATTAAGGGATTTGCTGGCCATGAGCCTGATCAAATGGCAAGTGATATGACACCTTTGTTAGATATGATTACAGAGAAGGTTTCTGCGCCAGAAGTTGATCAAAATGCACCATTTAGAATGCAAATTTCGGCTTTAGACAGTAACAGTTATGTTGGCGTAATTGGAATTGGTAGAATTACTGGTGGTTATGTTAAACCAAATGATAAAGTGGTTGTTGTTGATAAGGATGGTATTGAACGTAAAGCCAAAATTCTTCAAATTCTTGGTCATCATGGGCTTGAGAGAGTTGAAATTGATGATGCGGAAGCCGGAGACATTGTCTGCATTACTGGAATAGAATCATTAAATATTTCCGATACATTATGTGACCCTGAACATATTAATCCTTTGCCGCCTTTATCAGTAGATGAACCTACTGTCAGCATGATATTTCAAGTTAATGATTCACCTTTTTGTGGTAAAGAGGGCAAATACGTAACATCAAGAAATATCAAAGAAAGACTTAATCAAGAGTTAATTCATAACGTTGCTCTAAGAGTTGAGGATGGAGAAAGTCCAGATCAATTCAAGGTTTCTGGCAGAGGAGAATTGCACTTATCAGTATTAATTGAAACTATGCGAAGAGAAAATTTTGAATTAGCTGTTTCTAAGCCTCAAGTAATTCAAAAAGAGGTAAATGATGAAATCCACGAACCATATGAAGTTGTTGTCATTGATATAGAAGAGGTGCATCAAGGCGCAATTATGGAAGAAATGGGCAATAGAAAAGCAGATTTACAATCATTAGAAATTACAGAAAATGGACGAATGAGACTTGAGTTTATGTCTCCATCAAGAGGATTAATTGGATTTCGATCACAATTTCTAACCTTAACAAGTGGCAGTGGAATTTTAACTAGTGTTTTTGATCATTATGGAATTGCAAAAAAGGGTGAAATTGGCAATCGCCAAAATGGTGTAATGGTTTCAATGATTGCTGGAAAAACTTTGGCTTATGCATTATTTAATTTACAAAACAGAGGAAAGATGTTTGTCGGCCATGGCCTTGAAGTGTACAAAGGCCAAATAGTTGGATTGCATTCCAGGGACAACGATTTGCCTGTAAACCCAACAAAAGCTAAGCAACTTACAAATATAAGAGCGGCCGGCACAGATGAAAATCTTATATTAACTCCCCACATTGAACATACACTAGAACAGGCTCTTGAGTTTATTGAGGACGATGAGCTGGTTGAGGTAACTCCAAAGAGTATAAGACTTAGAAAAAAAATTATTAGATAAAAATTTTAATATCAAAGATTGCTTCTTTCACTCGATAACACTTACTATTAGAAGTTCATTATTTATTAAAAACGTGGGATGCTTTTAATTGCTTAGTTTTATATTTATATCGCTCGTTTTAATTTCCCTTTTTTTGGATAATGCAGCCTTATCTGTATTTTCAGGAATTCTATTTGCCTACTTTTTTCGTCCCTCCCAAAATTTTTTTAGTAGGCGCATTAATACTCTGCCATTACAGATCGGAATTGTTCTTCTAGGAGCAACCATAAGCATGCCTTATGCGCTAAGTGTAAGTGCAGATTATTTTCCGTGGATTTCGTTATTTGTAATAGTTTCTTTTATTGCTGGATTGATTATCGGAAAAATTCTTGGTATTCATCAACGACTAGCCTTTTTGCTTTCATCAGGCGCAGCTATTTGTGGTGGAACTGCTATGGCAGCTGTAGCTCCAATTATTAAAGCTAAACCTCAAGAACTTTTGATTGCAATGACCATAGTGTTTTTATTAAATGCTATTGCAATTATTTTATTTCCAATTGTTGGTAATTATCTTGAAATGACTAATTTTGAGTTTGGCGCCTGGTCTGCGCTTGCAATCCATGACACAAGCTCAGTGATTGGATCTGCAGTAACTTTTGGTGGTGAGTCTGCACAAGTTGCGGCCACATTAAAATTAGGAAGAACTATATGGCTAATACCACTGATATTAATTGCGAATTGGATATTTAATAAACAAGCAAAAGCAACGAAGTTTCCAAGATTTATTATATTTTTTATTGCAGCAATCGTTTTAAATACTTTGTTAAACTTTAATAGTGAGGTCATCAGTCTGCTGAAAATATGCAGCCAAATTTTTCTTTTGTTTGGATTATTTTGTATTGGCAGTCAGTTTGATATAAATGAGATTAAATCGATAGATGGGAAACCCCTAATGATGGCCTTAATTCTATGGGCAGCAGTTATTCCTGTAGCATATTTTCTAGTGAAATATTTTTAAGTTTATTTAAGTTAAGATAATATTTGAGTATTAAATTTGTGAGAAATAAATGAAAAATTTTGAAAATAAAGTGGCTGTAATTACTGGCGCAGGTAGTGGCATTGGTAGGGGTATCGCTGAGGCATCAGCTGATAAAAAAATGCGGCTTGTTTTGGCAGACGTAGATCAAGCAGGTTTGGATGAAACTCTTGAACTTGTAAAAAGTAAAGGAGTAGAGGCAATAGCCAGAGTTGTTGATGTAAGTAATTTGAATGAAGTTGAAAATCTTGCCAGTCAAACCTTTGAGACCTTTCAACACTGCCATCTTCTTTTTAACAACGCTGGGGTATTGGGTCCTGCACCATTAAGTCAAGTAAATCGAGATATGTACGATTGGCTGATTAACATAAATCTGGGAGGCTGCTTTAATGGAGTACATGCTTTTCTTCCTCAAATGCAATCCTCTGGCGAGGAATCACATATTATTGCAACCTGCTCAACATCTGGATTTATCGCTTATCCAATGTTAGGCCTTTATTCTGCATCAAAATTTGGAATTAGGGGCTTAATGACATCTTTAAGAGCGGAGTTAAATGGTTCCAATGTGGATGTCAGCATTGTTTGTCCTGGTGAGGTAACAACCAATATTGTAAATAGCACATTTGATAGCTCTCAAAAAAAAGATATTGAGCATAAAGTTGAAGATTCAGATGCTGATCCTAGGGCAATGCTAGAGGTAGCAGCTGAAGATGCACACAATACTTACCCAATATCTCCATTGGAAGCAGCAAAAGCTATTTTTTCAGGTATTGAGAATAAAGATTTTTATATATTTACTCACAAGGGTTATAAGCGCCAATTAGAAGAGATTTCTACTGAATACCTTCAAGCTTTTGATCAAGCCATGTATCAATAAAAAATACTATGCTTAATAAAATATTACTATCTTTGGCCTTGATAAGCTTTATCGCTGCGCTGATTTATGCTCCGAAATTGTTAAGAGTGTACAAAATGATTAATTTATATGAGCAAGACAAAATAGCCTTTAACTTTATAAATATGGATAAAGTTTTTCAAATTGGCCCAGCGATTCCTGCATCTGGCGAACCATTTGTATTTAATAAAAAAGAATTTGATTTACCGCAAACTTATTACTTTGATGAAAAAGATAGAAATTTAATGGACGCATTAGATTATTACGAAACAGATGGGTTGATTGTTTTAAATAATGATACGATCTTGTATGAAAATTATTGGCATAATAATAATCAGACATCTCAGCATATTTCATGGTCTGTAGCAAAATCTTTTCTTTCAGCTTTAATTGGTATAGCAGTCCAAAGAGGTCAGATAGATAGTATTAATGATCCAATCACAAAGTATCTTTCAGACTTTACAAATACCGGTTACAACAATGTTTCAATCAAGAATTTGTTACAAATGTCATCAGGCATAAAATTTAATGAGGATTATGCTGACTATAACTCAGACATTAACAGGTTTGGAAGAACGATATCCTTTGGGACATCAATGAGAGAGTTTGCTAAATCTTTAAAAAATGAAAAACCGCAAGGTACCTTCAATCATTATGTGAGCATAGATACTCAAATGCTTGCAATGCTTTTACAGGAAGTAACAGGCAAGACAATTACAGATAACCTCAAAGATGATATTTGGCATAAGATCGGAATGGAGCATGATGCTTATTACATGATTGATAATTCAGGCATGGAAGTAGCTTTAGGTGGCTTAAATGCTTCGTTGAGAGACTATGCTAAATTTGGACTTCTGTATTTAAATAGAGGTTTTTGGAACGGAGAATCAATTGTCCCCGCTGAATGGGTTGATGCATCCCATAGAATTGATGAGGAGCATCTTAAACCAGGAGAAAATACCTCTTCTTCAAGCGCATGGGGCTATGGCTATCAGTGGTGGATTCCAGGATTTCCAGATGATGAGTATATGGCTTCAGGTAT
>CENU01068156.1_pt1 | contig 10533 bp, 10 predicted proteins | sample 361331 | NCBI WGS metagenome assembly CENU01 (sample SAMEA2619766, study PRJEB7988) | marine metagenome | isolation source: saline water (ENVO:00002010), including
CTCAGGCTGCGCGGTGATGCCATGCAGAACGCTGTCCCCGTTGGTGAGGGCGCGATGGCGGCGCTGCTTGGCGTTAACCTTGATCAGGTTGAGGCGATGCTGGCCAGCCGTGACTGGACCGCGCTCGATATCGCCAATGACAATGCCCCGGGGCAGGTGGTGATCAGCGGATCGGTTGCCGATATTGACACCGCGCTGGAAATGGCAAAGGAAAACGGCATTCGCCGTGCCGTCAAACTGCCGGTCAGCGCACCTTTTCATTGCCGCCTGATGGCCCCCGCCGCCGATACCATGGCTGAGGCACTGGCCGGCGTGACCCTGCATCCGCCCAGCCTGCCGGTCTGGTCCAACGTGACGGCCCGCCCTGTCGATGACCCGGCGGAGTTGCGTGAAAACCTGATCACCCAGGTGACGGGCATGGTGCGGTGGCGTGAAACGCTGGAAAACATGGCCGCTGATGGCATTACCCGTTTTGTTGAGATCGGCACAGGCAAGGTGCTGGCCGGGCTGGTCAAGCGGACCCTGCCTGATGCCGAGGCCATGTCGATCGAAGGCCCGGAAGACGTTGACGGCTTTCTCAACAGCATTGCATAGTTGATTTCATCGCATCAATCATCCGGGCCTGATTGGTCAGGCCTGCCCTCTGGAGGAAACACCCCATGTTTGATTTGACCGGAAAAACAGCCCTTGTCACGGGCGCAAGCGGCGGCATTGGTTCCTGCATTGCCAGGGCTTTGCACGGTCAGGGCGCGCAGGTTGTGCTGACCGGCACAAGGCGTGAAGCCCTGGATGAACTGGCGGCCAGTCTGGGGGATGGCGCGTTCGTCATGACCGCCAATCTGTCCGATGCCGAGGAGGTTGCAGGCATTGCCGCCGCCGCCACCGAACTGGCGGGTGCGCCCATTGATATTCTGGTCAACAACGCCGGGATCACCCGTGACGGGCTGATGATGCGGATGAAGGATGAAGACTGGGATGCGGTCATGGATGTCAACCTGAAGGCGGCCATGATCCTGTCACGGTCGGTGATGCGCCCGATGATGAAAAACCGCTGGGGGCGGATTATCCAGATATCGTCAATCGTCGGCTATACCGGCAACCCGGGGCAGGCCAATTATGCCGCCGCCAAGGCTGGCATGGCCGGGTTTACCAAGGCCCTCGCGGCTGAGGTGGCATCACGCGGGATCACCGCCAACATGATCGCGCCCGGGTTTATCCGCACGCCGATGACCGATGCGCTCACGGATGACCAGAAAACAGCATTGCTGGGCAATGTTCCGGCTGACCGGCTGGGTGAGGCCGAAGAAATCGCCGCCGCCGTGGTCTACCTCGCCAGCCCGCAATCGGGTTACACCACCGGGGCGACAATGCATATCAACGGCGGGATGGCCATGCTCTAGTCAAGGCATGGCCTGGCCCCCTTATCACCCTGCTTCAAAAACTTGCAATACCAGCGCATTGATTATCTAGCCATGGCGTGAAAATTTTGGTATCACCACCCGATTAACGCCGTGTAGACTGCATGGCAACTAACCTGACCAACCCACCCAAGGGGAGACCGTAATGAGTGACATTGTTGTTCGCGTACAAAAGATTGTTGTTGAGCATCTTGGTGTAGATGAAGCCAAGGTTGTTGAAAGTGCCAGTTTCATCGATGATCTTGGTGCCGACAGTCTTGATACCGTCGAACTCGTCATGGCATTTGAAGAAGAATTCGGTTGCGAAATTCCTGACGATGCTGCCGAGAAAATTCAAACCGTCAAGGATGTGGTCGATTTTCTTTCTGAAAACGCCAGCTGATTAGATGATCGGGGCTAACTGCCCCTCTTTTCTGCCTATGAGACGCGTCGTCATCACCGGTATGGGCATTGTAAGCCCTCTTGGGGTTGGGCTTGACCACAACTGGTCGACCCTGCTTGCCGGAAATCACGGATTTGCCCCCATCACCCGTTTCAAGGTGGATGATCTGCCCTGCCAGATCGCCGCCTGTGTTCCGTTTGGTGATGGCACCAAGGGTTCGCTTGATCCTGATCAATGGGTTGAACCCAAGGATCAGCGCAAAATCGACCCTTTCATTCTCTTTGGACTTATTGCCAGCCAGATGGCTGTTCAGGATTCGGGCTATGTCGCCGAAACCGAGGAACAGCAGCACCGCACCGGTGTGATTGTCGGCTCCGGTATCGGCGGGCTTCAGACCATTGATGAAACCAGCCGGTTGCTGGAAGAACGCGGCCCTCGCCGGGTCAGTCCGTTTTTCATCCCGTCATCCCTTATCAACTTGATTTCAGGTCATGTTTCCATCAAATACGAGTTCAAGGGGCCGAACCATTCTGTGGTGACGGCCTGCGCCACCGGCACCCACGCCATCGGTGATGCCACCAGGCTGATCAAGTATGGTGATGCTGATGTGATGGTCGCTGGCGGGGCCGAGGCCGCGATCTGCCGTCTCGGGATTGCCGGTTTCGCCGCCGCAAGGGCGCTTTCCACCAGCTACAACGATGATCCGGGCAGTGCGTCACGCCCCTGGGATACAGGCCGTGACGGTTTTGTCATGGGTGAGGGGTCCGGCGTTGTCGTGCTGGAAGAACTGGAACACGCCCGCGCCCGCGGTGCCCGGATTTATGCCGAGGTCAAGGGCTATGGTCTTTCCGGCGATGCCCATCACATCACCGCGCCTGCCGAGGATGGCAATGGCGGGTTCAGGGCGATGGAGGCCGCGATGCGCGATTCAGGCCTCGCTGCTGATGAGATTGATCATATCAACGCGCATGGCACGTCAACCCCGCTGGGTGACCTGATTGAGGCCGGGGCCGTGCGCCGCCTCTTCGGCTCATCGGTTGAGGGCATTTCAATGTCTTCCACCAAGAGCGCGACCGGCCACCTGCTAGGTGCGGCGGGCGCGATTGAGGCAATCTATTCGGTGCAGTCGATCATCAACGGCGTGGTGCCGCCGACACGCAACCTGACCAATCCTGCCGAAGAAGTGGCAGGGCTTGATCTCGTTCCGCATGAGCCAAAGGAAAGGCCTGTTCGTAACGCCATGTCCAATTCGTTTGGCTTTGGCGGGACCAATGCCAGCCTTGTCTTCGGCCAGATCGACTAGATCATGCCGGTTTCGGTATCATGACCGACCAGCCCCCCCAGGATGAGAGCGATCTTTCGGATGAACCCCGGCCCGGGATAATTTCCCGCATCATATCTGGCGTGAAGAATGGCCTGATCAGCCTGCTGGGGCTGGTGGTCATCATCATGATCGCGGCTGGCCCGCTGTGGTATTATTCTGAGCTGCATCGCCCGGGTGTGCTGGGTGAAGACCAGCGCATCATCATTCCCGAAGGCGCAGGCCGCGTTGTCATCAGCGCCCGGGTCAACTCAGCCGGTATCCGCCACAGCGTCTGGGTCTACCGGCTGGAGGAATGGCGGCGGGGTGAGGATTACAGGCCCAAGGCCGGTGAATTTGCCCTGCCCGAAGGCACCAGCCTTGATCAGGCTCTATCCATCATTCACAAGGGCGATTCCATCCAGCATGCTTTCACGATCCCTCCGGGCCAGACGGCGGCTGAGTTCATCCTCGCGCTCAACAGTGATCGCCGGTTCAGCGGGGTTGTAACGCCGTTGCCATCCGAAGGCGATCTGATGCCGGAAACCTATTTCTTTACCCGGGGGACGGACCGCAACCGTTTCATCAATCGCGTCACTGGCTCGCGTGATGTCGCCCTCGCCAGCCTGTGGTCTGAACGCCAGGCCGATCTGCCTTACAAAACATTGGATGAGGCTGTGGTGATGGCCTCCATCATCGAAAAGGAAACTGCCCTTGCGGAGGAACGCGGCCTGGTGGCATCGGTCTTTGTCAACCGGCTGAGGAAGGGGATGAAACTGCAATCCGATCCAACGGTCCTCTATGGGCTTGTTCAGGATGGCCAGCCTGTCAAAATCCTCAAGCGGCGGCATCTGGATCATAACTCCCCCTGGAATACCTATCGCAACAAGGGCCTGCCCCCGACCCCGATCTGCAATCCCGGTTATGACAGCCTCAAGGCTGCGCTCAACCCTGAGGACAGTCTGTATTTCTATTTCGTGGCTGATGGCAAGGGCGGGCATGCCTTTGCCCGAACCCTCACCGAACACAACCGCAATGTTAAGGCATGGCGGGCGATCCGTGATCAGGCTGGCGGTGATGCAGGCAGCCAGTAACGGCAGCGCATCGGGCCGCATCAGCAAGGGGGATCACAGCCTGAAAGGGATTGCTTGTTGTGATGCCGCAATGCTGACGATAAACTGCCCCCAATGACGGGAGTGACGACAATGCAGGCCGAAAACAACCTCAATTCCATTGCCCACGGGATCAGCCGTCGCGGGCTGATGCTGGTGCTGTCCTCCCCGTCCGGGGCAGGCAAATCATCCATTTCAAGGCGGCTGCTTGAGTCTGAGGATAATCTGCATCTGTCGGTTTCGGCCACATCACGCAAACGCCGCCCGGGTGAGGTTGAGGGCGTTGATTATCAGTTCGTCAATAACGAAGACTTTCGCCTGATGATCAACAATGACGAATTTCTTGAATACGCCAAGGTGTTTGATCATTACTACGGCACCCCCCGCGCCCAGGTTGAGGGTAATCTGGCCAGCGGCAGGGACGTTCTGTTTGATATCGACTGGCAAGGCACCCAGCAGCTCAAGGCAAGCGCGCGTGAAGACCTGGTTTCGGTGTTTATCCTGCCGCCATCGGTGGCTGAACTGGAACGCCGCCTGATGAAGCGTGGTCAGGACACGGCAGAGGTCGTGGCCCGCCGCATGGCCGAGGCCTCATCCGAGATGTCGCATTACGCCGAATACGACTACATCATCATCAATGAAGACCTTGATGCCTCGGTTGAGCGGGTTGCCTCAATCCTGATGGCTGAACGGTTGAGGCGGGATCGCCAGACCGGCCTGACCGGGTTTGTCAAATCCCTGCGCGAAGGGCGTTAATCCCTCCCGGCTTTAAGTCCAAGAAGCTCTAGGTTCTCGCGGCTTTGACTGCCTCGGCAAGGCGGCAGAAATCCTCTATCTCCAGCCGTTCCGGGCGGCTCTGGCCATCAATGCCTGTCGCCTCCAGCAGATGGGCCGGGTCAATGGCCTTGCCCTTGACCTTCATCTGGCTGGCCAGGGTCTTGAGCGAAGCCCTCAACATCTTTCGACGCTGGCCGAACAGCACCCTTGTTACGTCTTCAAGCAGGGTCTTGTCGGCTTGCGCCAGCGGGTTTGGCCGGGGGATCAGCTGGACCACGCTTGACGTGACCTTTGGCGGCGGCACAAAGGCCTGGGGCGGGATATCGAACAGCATGACAGCCCGGCAAAGCCACTGGCACATGACGGCAAGCCGGCCAAATTCACCGCTGCCCGGGCTGGCGGTAATGCGTTGCCCGACTTCTTTCTGGAACATCAGCGTCATGGCGCTCAGATGATCGAGCTGGTCCAGCCAGTTGAGCAACAGCACGGTGGCGATATTATAGGGCAGGTTGGCAACGATCTGGCCCTTTGGCCCGACCAGACTGGCGATATCAACCTCCAGCGCGTCGCCCTCAATGATCCTGAGCCGTCCCGCCGCCGCATCAACCAGCGGGGCCAGCGCGTCAATGGCGCGGCGATCCTTTTCAATGGCGATGACATCCTCGGCGCCTTCCATCAGCAGCGCACGGGTCAGCCCGCCGGGGCCGGGGCCAATTTCAACCACGGTGGAGCTGAACGGAGCCGCACTGCGGGCAATCCGCCCCGTCAGGTTGAGGTCAAGCAGGAAGTTCTGGCCAAGGTTTTTCCGCGCATCCAGCCCGTTGGAACGGATGGTCTCACGCAAGGGTGGCAGGGACGCGATGGCATCGATGACAGCGTCAGTCACGGCTGCGTTGCCTGTTGGCGGCCATCCGTGCCGCCAGTTCAATGGATGCTATCAGCGATGCCGGGTTGGCGGTAAACGCACCGGCCTGATCCAGCGCCGTACCATGGTCAGGGCTGGTGCGAATGAAACTCAGCCCCAGGGTAGTGTTGACCCCGCCATGGAAATCCAGCGTCTTGACGGGGATCAGGGCCTGATCATGATACATGGCGATGACAGCATCATAGTCACCGCGGCGATCCTCATGGAACAATGTATCGGCGGAATACGGCCCGGTGATATGCATCCCCATCTGTTGCAGGCGTTGCAGGGCAGGGCGGATAATCTCCTCTTCCTCCCGGCCGAGCGTTCCATCCTCCCCGGCATGGGGGTTCAGCCCGGTGACAGCAATGCGGGGGTAATCCAGGCTGAAATCACGGCGCAGGGCATCATCAACGATGCTGGCGGTTGTTTCAATCCGCTCCCCGGTGATCAGCCCCGGCACCTGGGCCAGCGGCACATGGATGGTGAGCGGGACAATGCTCAGCATTTCGGAATAGAGCAGCATCACCGGATGGGCATTGTCACCATCCAGCTGGCCGAGGTATTCGGTATGGCCGGGGCAGTCAAAACCGGCGGCGTAGAGCGTTGCTTTCTGGATAGGGTTGGTCACGAGGGCCGCAGCATCACCATCACGGGCGAGGCAGGCGGCCCGGGTGATCGCATCAATAACGGTGCCGGCATTGGCATCGGATGGCTGGCCCGGTTGCGGGGCCTCGGGCCAGGACAGCGGCATGATGGCGAGGCAATCCGGCGCAAGGTTCAGGGCATCCTGCGGGGCCTCAATGACCGCTGATTTGAGGTTGATACCCATGGCGGCGGCCATACTGGCCAGCCGTTCCGGGTCATCAAGGGTGATCAGGCCGGTTGCACCAGCCTCAATCGCTTTCAGCAGGATTTCCCCCCCGATACCGGCGGGTTCACCAGGCGTGACAATCAGGCGTGGGGTCTGGGTCATCATCAGCCCCGATCACCCATCCTTGTATTCGATGATGGCCTTGCGCCGCAACTGTGCCAGATAGCGTGAAGACAGCACCGAAAAATGACGGTTGCGAATGCGCGTTTCGATTTCGCTCTGGGTCGGCAGGTTGAGCTTGGGAACAGCCTTGTCGCAGACCATGAAAACAACGATCCCTTCACTGTAATTGATCGGGTCTGACATTTCATTGATACCAAGCGGCAGCAGGATTTCACGCAATAACGGGGAGAATTCAGCCAGCTTGAATTCACCGAAATCGAAATCGGAGCTTGAACCATAACCTTCATGAATACGATTCAGGTCCTGACAGGTTTTGACCTCGGCAATAGCCCCGAAAACCGTGTTGGCAGCGGCCTTGCGGCTTTCCAGGTCCTCAGCCTCAACCGGCAGGATCATGCGGCCAACCCTGACAATGCTTTCCAGCGGGTCGGCATTGCCGTTCAGCCTGATGCCATTAACGCGATAGATCACCACCGCGCCGTCAATCTGGACAGGGTTGGCGACTGTCCCAGAGGGCAGGTTTTCCACAATGGCGCGGATATCATCAGGCAGGCGTTCTAACACCACCCAGCCGACATTGCCGCTTTCCTGGCTGGTTCCCGCCACTGAAAACTGCTGGGCAATGCGGCCGAAATCAGCGCCTTTCTTGATCGCGGCAACCATCTGATTGGCAACCTCGGCGGTCTGCTGCATGGTCCGGTTTGGCCCGGGAACCAGAACGATTTCATCCAGGTCAATCTGCGGTTTGCGGGCATTGGCCTTGACCCGTTCCAACTCCTTGACGGCTTCATTCTGGACATTGGCAAATTCTTCGGCAAAGCGCGTCTGAACGGTGGAGGCCCAGAGAACATCAGTGAAGAATTTCTGTTCGGCAAAGCTGCGGTCAATCCCCAGCCGTTTCAGCACATCGTTCGGGTTTTCGCCATGCTGGGAAAACGAGATATCGATAATCTCATCAGCGCGTTGGCGGGCCACCTCTTCCATGCCGCGGCCTATCCTCATCCCTTCTTCGCGCTTGATGATATCATCCACCAGCATCTGGAGCACATCCTTGTCGATCTGCTCACCGGTTTCAGCGTTATCCACAATACCCGTGGTCTTGATCAGGAAATTCCGCCGTTCCTCAAAATCGATATTGGTGATCGGGGTTCCGTTGACCACGGCCAGAACCGAAATGCTGGCGGCACCTGAATGCTGAACAACCCCGAGGGCAGCAAACACCATCAGCGCAGAGCCAATGATCCAGCGAATGGACAACATCCTGAAGATTTTGGAATAATTCATCGTGATCCTATCAGAGCAAAATTCTTGCGGTTCAATTTTCATCCGCCCGCATCAGCAGGATGACCCCCAAGCATACCATGATCACCCCGGGAGAAAAACCGGCAACAATAGGATGCAGCCGCCCCGATGTTCCCATGACATGCAGGAAATCTTTCACAAAATAGAAAATCAGCCCGCCAGCCAGGCTCAATACCACAAGATGAATCCAGCCCCCGCGATTACTGAAACCAAGCGTCAGCCTGGCGACAATCATCACCATGCCAATCAGCACAAAGGGCAACCCAAGCTGGGTGTAGAGATAAGAGGCATGGCCAAGGGTGGGCAGGCCGGTGCTTTCCAGCACCTTGATATAGTTCCACAGCTCAAACACCGGGATCGTTGCCGGGGGCTTGTTGGAATGGCTGAGATCGCGTTGCCTCAAATCGGTTTTGATATGGCGACCTTTCATGGGGATGACATTGCCGGCCTGATCCATGTAATTGCCGCCCCTCAAATCCCAATACCCCCGCTTCAGCACCATCTTTTCAGGGAAATAGCGTGCGATCACCTGATCATTGCGATCAAAGCTGTAAACCTCGGGGTTGATGATCGATGCCTCATTGAGGCCGATGGAATCGCCATGGATGATGAGCGAGACATTGCTGCCCTGATCACGCATCCAGATGCCTTCGGTCGAAACAGTCAGGTTGCGGGCATTGCTGCCGAAAATTTCGCTTTCCATGGTCTCATACCGCTTGGCGGTTGCCGAGGCGATCGGGTCAATGACCACCAGCATGAAGAGCGCCAGAACCAGGGCAAACACACTGGCGGGGATCACCAGCCTGATCTGCGACAGCCCGCTGGTCCGGGCAATGACAATCTCATTGCTGAGGCGCATTTTCTGAAAGCTGATGATGGAGCCGACCAGCACACCAAAGGGGATAAGTTCAGGGATCATGGATGGTATCTTGACGACTTCGAGGGACAGAACCGTCAGCACGCCGCTCCCCTGTTTTTCCGCAACCCGGCGATAGAGTTCGGCGATGTCGATGACCCCGACAATCGCGATGATGATTAAGGCCGCCATCAGCACCCGCATGGCAAGGTGCTGAAACATATAGCGAAACAGAATGGGGGAAATATTGATCCGGTTCATGATCCCGCAACCTTGTAAATCCGGGATGGCTGCCGCAACGTCCACAGCCCGGCCAGAATGGGGAACACGGCCACGGCGTATTGCCCCAGGTAAAGGCCGGGGTATTCAATGGTCAGGCTGCGCGTGATGATCAGGGCAATCTGGATAACGATGGCAGTGAACCCGCCAAGGGCTAACATCCTCCAGCTTGAGGCACGGACGTATTGCCGGCTCAATATCGCAGCGGCACCGATGATCACCATGGCAAGGCCCAGCAACGGGCTGGCGAGGCGAAAATGACCCTCTGCCCACATTTCACGAATGTATTTCGGGTTTTTGTTGCGGCCCATCAGCAGGGTCTGGATGCCCATCTCGTTATAATCGAGCGCCCGCGCAACACCTGGCTTGAAATCCGAGGTCAGGTCGAGGGCATAGCGTTTGAAATTCAGCATCGCCGCCTTGGTGTCACCATCGGTGAGTTCCGACCGCGTCCCCCTGAAGAAAACCAGCTGGGGTGTCGGGTTGACCAGATCGAGGTAGCCGCTGTCAGCCACCACCTCGACTGTTTTTTCAGGGTTGCGGCGATCACTGACAAAGATGTTGTTGAACTGATAACGCCCCTTTTTTTCCTTGATGAAGACCGTCAGGCCATCGGTGATATCGGTGAAAACACCCTGTTGCAGAACAACGATCGGTGCTGCCGTCCGCAAATTGGACATCATCGATTTATAGCCGGAAAAGGTGAGTGGCAGGATCAGCGCCGAATTGACGTAGAGAAAAATGGTCATGGCCAGGCCCACTGCCAGCGGCCCCCGCATGATCACAAGGTTGCTCATCCCGATTGAACTGAGGGCCGTAATCTCCCTGTCCTGTTGCAGCTTGTTCAGCACCAGCATGGTGGCAATGAGGGCAGCCGTTGGCAGGATGACGATCAGCCAGAGCGGGATAGTGAGGATACTGAGCAGAACGAAATCAGTGAAATCAGCGCCTTTATTAACCAGCAATTCGATCAGCCGGAGCGTCTGCGACAGCCACACAATGCCGATCAGCGCAGCCGTGCTGATCACAATCCAGATCAGGATCTGCTTTGAAATATAGCGATAAAGAAGCATTCGCCAGTCAAGCCTCGGTCAGTGCGCTTTGGTTAATAAGTACGAAGAACCATATTTTCAGCATGGTTTCAATACCCTGCCTGCCTGATGTTATCCCGTATCGGCCCCGTGTTGGCCGCATATCAGCCTCGAA
>CENU01095741.1_pt1 | contig 10527 bp, 8 predicted proteins | sample 361331 | NCBI WGS metagenome assembly CENU01 (sample SAMEA2619766, study PRJEB7988) | marine metagenome | isolation source: saline water (ENVO:00002010), including
AGAGAATGAATCGGGGGTGATATTTAGGATGCCCATAATTCTAGGGCGATTTAAGTCAAGCGAGTGGCGCGCGCACTGCAGCGCACTACACGCTACAGGGCTAGCCTTCTTCAGCAGGGCCCCCTATCGGGCTTTGCTCGGCGCTTGGCGGCGTGGGACGATCCGACGGGGGCAGGTCACTGGGGTGACGAGGCTTCGCGCCAGCCATAATATCGTCCAATTGGTCCGACGACAGCGTTTCGAATTCCATCAGAGCGTCCGACATAACATGCAGCTTATCCATGTTTTCCGTGAGCAGACGTTCCGCTTCGCTGTAGCATTCATCAACAATGCGACGCACTTCCTCGTCAATAGCTCGAGCTGTATCCGGCGAATGTGCTTTCGGCTTTGCCCCAGCAGACATGCCGAGAAATACTTCGCCGTCGTCTTCGTCGTACATCAGCGGACCCATACGCTCGGATAAGCCCCACTTGGTCACCATACTACGAGCCAACTGAGTTGCTCGCTCAATATCGTTGGAGGCACCGGTAGTCACAAATTCGGCGCCTAAGGTCATTTCTTCTGCTATGCGCCCTCCGAACAAGCTGCAAATCTGCGACTTAATGCGCTGACGGCTCATGCTGTAACGATCTTCTTCAGGTAGGAACATGGTGACGCCAAGGGCGCGACCCCGCGGAATAATTGTCACCTTATAAACTGGATCATGATCCGGCATTAAGCGTCCGACGATAGCGTGCCCGGCCTCGTGGTAGGCGGTATTGCGTTTTTCGTCTTCTGACATAACCATCGACTTGCGCTCTGCGCCCATCATGATTTTGTCTTTCGCTTTGTCGAATTCTTCCATGCTAACCAAACGCTTGCTGGCACGAGCCGCGAAAAGTGCCGCTTCGTTCACTAAATTAGCCAAATCTGCGCCCGAGAAGCCGGGTGTACCACGAGCGATGATACTCGCGTCAACGTCATCAGCTATCGGCACCTTACGCATATGCACTTTAGCGATTTGCTCTCGGCCTCTGATATCCGGAAGACCGACAACAACTTGGCGGTCAAAGCGTCCGGGACGCAGTAGCGCTGGATCCAGCACGTCCGGTCGGTTAGTCGCAGCGATCACGATGATCCCATCATTGGCTTCAAAACCGTCCATCTCGACCAGTAACTGGTTCAAAGTCTGCTCGCGCTCGTCATGACCACCACCTAAGCCAGCACCACGATGCCGCCCTACTGCGTCGATCTCATCGATAAATATAATGCACGGAGACTGTTTTTTGGCCTGCTCAAACATATCTCGGACACGTGAAGCGCCGACACCCACGAACATTTCTACGAAATCTGAGCCGGAAATTGAGAAAAAGGGTACTTTCGCTTCGCCGGCTATCGCTTTAGCAAGCAAGGTTTTACCGGTGCCTGGCTGCCCGACCATCAATACGCCGCGAGGTATGTGGCCACCTAAACGTTGGAATTTACCAGGATCACGCAGGAACTCGACCAATTCCTGAACTTCTTCTTTTGCTTCATCAACCCCGGCCACATCGGCAAAAGTTGTCTTGATTTGATCCTCTGACAGCAGCTTGGCTTTACTGCGGCCAAAAGCCATCGGACCGCCGCGGCCACTGCCGCCGCCCTGCATCTGGCGCATAAAAAACATCGCAACAGCCAAAATGATCAAAATCGGGAAACTGGCCACTAGAATTTGTGTCCATATGCTTTGCTTCTCTTCTTCCAAGCCGATGATATTGACGTCGTTATTGATCATATCGTCGACGAGGCGCTGGTCGTTATCCAAGCGAATAATCGTCAAGCGGTTGCCCGTTGAGTCGGTGGCGTAAATCTTGTCGCCTTGAATCTGTGCTTCGCGGATTTGCCGAGCGCTTACGGCTTTAACAAAGTCCGAATAAGACATCTGCTGGCTACTCGGTTCAGAGCTAAAGTTGCTGAACACCGTCAGCAAAACTGCCAGGATAACTAGCCAAAGAATAATATTTTTGCCCATATCGGACATGGTCTTTACCTCTGTGTCATTTAAGCCATTTAGTTAGCGTTGATTTGGTTTTAGTCGTTTTAGCCGATCATAAAGATCGTTGTAGCGGGCTTTGCAGATTTCTTAAAGGATTTCCGAGAATACTGCTTAGTGCAACGGCTGGCTACCGATTAGTGTCCTATGAAACCCTATGGAGACTGAATTTATTGTCAAATTTGGACCGATGCATGCGTTTGAGCCGGTTCATCCCCCCCCCAAAGGGGCAATATGTTGAAGATAGTTTGATCTACAACCTCTCGCCTCAAGCAAAGTTTCTAGCCTAATGCCTCAACGGAGAAGCCCTGCGCGACGACGAAGACCTCGCGAGACTCATTTCGAGATGCTTTAGGCTTGGTCATAGTGACCCGCTCAAATACATCACGAAGTGCTTTGACCCAACCGTCCAGTCCTTCACCCTGGAATGCCTTGATTGCCATCGCACCCTGAGGCGCAAGCCACCGCTCGCAGCTACGCAGCGCCGTATCCGCCAGGTCCATCGATCGCGCCTGATCTACTGCCCGAACTCCAGACAAATTGGGGGCCATATCCGATAATACAAGGTGCAGCAATTTGTCCGCCAACAGGCCAGCGATTTGCGCATCGGTCTCGGCGTCACCAGCGCATCCCTCAATCACATGTGTATCCACACCTGCGGTAACCGGCAACGGATCAACGGCGATAATCATGCCCTGTCCGATGCGGCTCTGAATGTAATGCGTCCATCCACCTGGCGCGGCGCCCAATTCAAGCACGCGCATACCCGATTTTAGCAATCCAAACCGTTGATCTATCTGCTCGAGTTTAAAATGTGCGCGCGAAACCTGGCCACCTTCTCGCGCCTGTCTGGCAAAGTGATCCTTGCGCTGCCGCCTAAGCCACCGGTCGCTGGATTTACTGCGTTTGGGCATGCCTCTGTCTCACCTTGAAATCTAACCTCTGACGGTTTGTTGCTTGTTTTTTCTGGTGGCGATTTTATAAACCGCGTTTCTTTTTGCAGCGTTGCGTTTCACCGCGGCTCCTGCGGATTCGTTTTTTAGCGCAACCCTTGTTATCGGTCCTTATCGATTAGCGGGCAAGTGCCCGTCTCACGCTAGGGACGGTGGTACAAATCCACCTGTAGTCATCAAAAACCTGCGCGAGATCACCGGAGACTCAGCGTCTAGCCAAACCGGTGGCGGTTTATCGAAAGACTGTTCCACGAACTCGGGATAAAAGCGCCACTCCGTGCTAAGAACCGGTTACCATTCACGCATGACCACCGAACCACTTTCAATCCCGTTGACCAGTCAGGAAAAGAAAACGCTGCGCGGCGTAGCTCATCACCTCAGTCCAGTAGTAAGCGTTGGCGACCACGGCGTTACCGAAGGTGTTCTCGAGGAGGCTGATAGAGCGCTTCGCGAACACGAGTTGATCAAGGTAAAAGTTCATGCATCGGAACGCGCTGACCGAGTCGCTCTGATCGATGACCTGCTTGTTGCTACCGAATCCGCGCTAGTACAAATCATCGGTAAGGTAGCCGTCTTGTATCGCCGTAACCCGAAGCCGAACCAAAAGCTTTCCAATATCTGGCGTTATCTAGAGACCTCTGCCCACCCCAAATCCCGGTAAGACGCGGGCTGTCGCTAAACTTAGCTGGCGTTAGGCTTTTCTTGGATCACCTTTTCTTGGATCACCTTTTCTTACTATTGGGCATGCCTAAGGGCTTAACTTCGACTTGAGGTACCTTTATCGACGGCATTTTATCCTCGCCATTTGCCCGGACCGGAGGATGTAGTTGCTCGGAATCGGTCTCCAGATTGACCGATTTGCGACCCTTTTTGGCAATTTGCATAAACAAAGCCAGGCCGCCATATATGCTGTCGCAACAGATCAGGATATCAACCCAATTCGCCGTCTCCTCGCACTACCTTCGGCGACCTCCGTCACATCTGCCTAACTAAAGATGACGTACTTCACCGATTTCGTACTCGTGGTCACCGCCGGGTGTTTTAACCACCACCACATCATCAACAGACTTGCCGATAAGCGCCCGGGCAATCGGTGACATAACAGAAATCTTGCCTGCTTTTAGGTCCGCTTCGTCTTCACCGACGATTTTATATGTGATGCTCGCTTCCGTATCCACATCGTACAACGTGACCGTGACGCCAAAAATTACTTTGTCGCCTTCGGGAATTTTTTTGATATCGATGATTTGCGCGTCAGCTAATCTGGATTCGACTTCCTGTATGCGGCCTTCATTAAAGCCTTGTTGCTCTCGCGCCGCGTGATACTCGGCATTCTCTTTTAAATCACCATGGGCACGCGCTTCGGCAATTGCCTCAGTGATTTCGCTACGAAGCTTTGACTTGCGATGCGCCAGTTCTTCGCGCAGGTTGTCTGCGCCCTCTACGGTCATAGGTGTTGGCATTGTTGGTCACCTAGCTTGCTGTAATTGGCTATGAAGTTCCTGGAGGCTGCGCACCTGATCGCCCGCCCCCTGACGAATAGCGATACAAAATGCTTCGCCACCTGTCAAAGTCGTCGTGTAGCATACCTTTTTTTGTAGCGCGAGCCGCCGAATCACGGCGGAGTGAGCAATCGACTTACGTCCCTCTGTGGTATTGATGATGAGATCAATTTGCTCATTTTTCAACATATCAGAGACGTCGGGACGACCCTCGTTTACCTTCTGAATAACGGCACAGGTGACGCCTGCTTCTCGTAATTCTTTTTGCGTACCTGGCGTTGCCACCAAATCGAATCCTAAATCGATCAGGCTTTTGGCTACCGCTATCAGGCCCGGTTTGTCCGCGTCTTTAACACTCAGAAATGCGCGTCCCCCATCCGGGAGCAGATCACCGGCACCTAAGGACGCTTTCGCGAAAGCTTCGCCGAAGTTTTCACCGACGCCCATGACTTCACCAGTGGACTTCATTTCCGGGCCCAAAATGGGATCAACACCAGGGAATTTATTAAAGGGAAAAACAGACTCTTTCACGTTAAAACTCAACGGTACGATTTCTTCTGTTAGGCCTTGCGAAACCAGAGTTTGGCCAGCCATACAACGCGCTGCCACCTTTGCAAGTGACAACCCAATGCACTTCGACACAAACGGCACGGTTCGGGAAGCACGCGGGTTGACTTCGAGCACATAAATATCGTCCCCCTGCACCGCCATCTGCACATTCATGAGCCCCACTACCTGCAGTTCTATTGCCAATTGGCGCACTTGATGGCGAATCAAATCCTGGACCTCTACGGGCAAATTATAAGGCGGCAGCGAACACGCCGAATCGCCGGAGTGAACACCCGCTTGCTCAATGTGCTGCATGATCGCGCCGATAACGACTTGCTCGCCATCGCTCACGGCATCCACATCAACTTCAACAGCCTGATTTAGAAAGCGGTCCAGCAAGACTGGGGAATCGTTCGAAACATCCACTGCCGACTGCATGTATTGCTGCAGCTCAGCATCGTTATACACAATTTCCATTGCCCGGCCACCCAGTACATAAGACGGCCGCACAACGATGGGGTAGCCTATTTCGGCGGCTCGCGATAAGCCTTCTGCGGTAGAAGAGGCAACTCTGTTCGATGGCTGCTTCAATGCCAATCTGGTGACCACATCCTGAAAGCGCTCACGGTCCTCGGCGCGGTCAATGGAATCCGGGCTGGTGCCGATAATGGGTACTCCGGCTGCGGCAAGCCCTTCGGCAAGCTTGAGCGGCGTTTGGCCCCCAAACTGAACGATCACTCCGCTCGGCCGCTCCAACTCAACGATGGCCAACACGTCTTCCATGGTGACCGGTTCAAAATACAAACGATCCGACGTGTCGTAATCCGTAGAAACCGTCTCTGGATTGCAGTTCACCATAATGGTCTCGTAGCCATCTTCACGCATCGCTAGAGCCGCATGTACACAGCAGTAATCGAACTCGATTCCCTGCCCGATTCGGTTAGGACCACCCCCCAGCACCATAATTTTCTTGTTATCGGTCGGCAGCGCCTCACACTCTTCAGCGTAGGTCGAATACAGATAAGCGCTGGTTGCCGGAAACTCCGCTGCACAGGTATCAACCCGTCGATAAACAGGCTTTACGCCCAGCTCAAGACGCATCGAACGGAACTGGGCCTCATCCACCTGCATCAGTTCAGCAATGCGGGCATCGGCGAAGCCTTTTTGTTTCCATGCGTACAAAACCGTTTTGGATAAGGAATTGATCTGTGCTGCTGCGATCGCTTTCTCGGTGTGCAATAAATCCTCAATCTCGGCTAAAAACCAATGATCTATCCGGGTCAACTCGTGAATGTCATCAAAGCTGAGACCGGCACGAAAAGCATCGGCCACGTACCACAATCGAAATGCGCTTGGATTAGCCAACTCGCGGCGCAAGGTGCCAACCCAATCTTTATCCGCACTGTCCAGAATTGGATTCAACCCAGAAAAGCCAGCTTCCAAACCGCGCAGCGCTTTTTGCAATGACTCTTGGAAGGTGCAGCCAATAGCCATCACTTCACCAACTGATTTCATCTGCGTGGTTAGGCGCGCATCAGCTTGAGGGAACTTTTCGAACGTAAATCGCGGTATTTTAGTGACCACATAATCAATGCTTGGTTCGAAAGAGGCGGGCGTCACGCCACCAGTAATATCGTTTGCCAATTCATCTAAGCGATAGCCGACAGCCAGCTTGGCGGCAATCTTAGCGATAGGAAAACCGGTGGCTTTAGAGGCGAGAGCCGAAGATCTAGAGACTCGCGGATTCATCTCTATGACAACCATGCGGCCATCTTCAGGGTTAATCGCAAACTGCACATTTGACCCGCCGGTGTCCACGCCTATCTCGCGCAGCACCGCAATCGAAGCATTGCGCAGAATCTGGTATTCCTTATCCGTTAAGGTCTGTGCTGGTGCTACCGTTATGCTGTCACCGGTATGTACACCCATCGGATCAAAATTTTCGATGGAACAAACTATGATGCAGTTATCGACTGAGTCTCTAACTACCTCCATTTCAAATTCTTTCCACCCGAGCAAAGACTCGTCAATCAGCAGCTCGTTAGTCGGCGACAACTCCAAGCCACGGGTACAGATTTCAATAAATTCCTCGCGGTTATAGGCAATTCCGCCACCGCTGCCTCCGAGCGTAAACGAAGGGCGGATGACACACGGAAAGCCCAGTTGTACCTGTACTTGCAAAGCTTCTTCTAAGCTATGTGCGATAGCTGAGCGTGGCGTATCCAAGCCAATGCTTTGCATCGCGCGATCAAAACGCTCGCGATCCTCAGCCTTATCAATGGCGTTTTGATTGGCGCCAATTAACTCCACCCCATGCGCTTCAAGCACCCCTTCACGAACCAGGTCTAAAGCACAGTTCAACGCGGTTTGCCCGCCCATAGTCGGCAGCAGCGCCTGCGGTCGTTCGCGCGCTATGATCTTCGCTATGGTCTGCCACTCCACCGGCTCGACGTAAGTCGCATCAGCCATAGTGGGATCCGTCATAATGGTCGCTGGGTTCGAGTTGACCAATACCACCCGGTAGCCTTCGTCCTTAAGCGCCTTGCACGCTTGCGCTCCAGAGTAATCAAACTCACATGCCTGACCAATAATGATTGGGCCCGCTCCAAGGATCAAAATGGTCTCTAAATCATTTCGTCTAGGCATTGGCTGTCCCTTGCGCTGAGTCCTTATGCGACGTCATCAGGCCGATAAACTCGTCAAATAAATAGCCGCAATCTTGCGGCCCCGGACTCGCCTCTGGATGGCCCTGGAAACCGAAAGCCGGCACATCCAAACGCTTGATGCCTTGCACCGTGCCGTCAAACAGCGAACGGTGTGTGCACGCCAAGGTTTCCGGCAAACTGGATTCATCCACGGCGAACCCATGGTTTTGGCTGGTAATCACCACTTTTTGGGAATTCAGATCTTGCACCGGGTGGTTAGCGCCATGGTGTCCATGCGACATTTTCAGCGTGTTTGCGCCACTGGCTAAGGCGAGCAACTGATGCCCTAAACAGATACCGAAGAGCGGCAGGCGCTGTTCCAAAAAGACTTTAATTGCGTCTATTGCATACTGACAGGGCTCCGGATCGCCGGGGCCATTCGACAGAAAGATACCGTCTGGGGCGTGACTCAGCGCCTCTTCCGCAGAAGTTTGCGCGGGTACCACAATCACTTCGCAGCCGCGACTCGCCAATAAGCGGAGGATGTTTGCCTTGATGCCAAAGTCATACGCTACCACTCGCAGAGTGGGTTCGGTCAACTCGCCATAGCCAGACCCCAATTGCCACGCAGTCTCCCGCCATAGCCGTTGCTCACCGGTCACTTCAATGGCCAGGTCCATGCCTTGCAGACCGGGAAAATCGCGAGCTTGCTGCAACGCTAGCTGCTGACCTTCCGCGGTAGCCGCCTCTGGACCAGCAAAGATGCATCCGGCCAAAGCCCCTTTTTCGCGGATCAATCGGGTAAGCCGGCGTGTATCAACCTCGGCTATAGCCACACAGCCGCTTTGTTCCAAATAGCTTTGCAGGGTTTTTTGCGAACGCCAATTACTCACCCGTCGCGGCGTCTGTCTAATTACCAAACCCGCAGACCAAACGCGGTCTGACTCTTGATCTTCGGCATTAATGCCGGTGTTACCAATCTGCGGATAAGTGAGTGTGACGATCTGGCGGCAATAAGAAGGGTCGGTGAGTATTTCCTGATATCCGGTCATCGCCGTATTGAACACCACCTCACCAGTGGTCATCCCCGTAGCGCCTATCCCGTTTCCGTGGAAGACGCTGCCGTCTTCAAGCATCAATACAGCCGGTATCAAAGACATTCCCTCACTCAATTCGATTCAATTCACAAGGCCCGTATTACGCGCACACAAAAATGGTAATAGCCAGCCCGGCGCCGCGCCTATCGTCCCCGCTACAGCGGCAGTCAAACCGCTCAACGACACTGCCAAAAATAACTCGCCTATAACCAGCCACTAGCAAGCTGCGGCCGCCCTCTTGTTCGCACGCAACGTTTGCAGCCGCGCTATCGCCCGCCGCCTGCTTTAAGCCGCGTGCGAGAAGCCGCTAAGGCTCTCTTTCTCTGTTGGCAAGTTCCACTCAGCTGCCCGGATGAATTCTGGCCATCGTCACCCCGCTACGGCAGCAGTTGTGATCGCATTGGGAATCTCTATACGGCTTTGTCGACCCCGTTTTGCTAGCCGTTTTGTAACCCTACCGGGCAGTTCTGTCCGCCGTGACTAACAGAAACCGAATTCTGAGTACTTGCTCGATATCGCATAGTTAACACGCTTTCAGCGTCGAGATGGCCCATTTCGCTGTATGACCAGTAGGTTTTACCGGCATTTGCTAGGTAGGAGCTTGGGGACGAAAGTTTACGGAATACGGGTCGAAAAATCAGCAAATACCTCTGCCAATTTCGTCCGACTGAAAATGGATTGGCATAACGTCGAATTAGCTGGCGAGCAGATCATCCATGCCGTAAAGCCCAGGGCGCTGGGATTCGATAAACGCTGCAGCCCGCAAAGCACCGGCAGCAAAGTTATCTCGGCTTTGGGCGCGATGAGTGATTTCCAGACGTTCGCCGTCGCCGGCAAACATCACTGTGTGTTCGCCTACTATATCGCCACCGCGAATCGTCGAGAAACCGATTGTCTTGCGCTCGCGCTCACCAGTAATACCCTGGCGGCCATAAATCGCGTCGCGAGACAGATCGCGATTTAATACGCGGGCAAGCACCTCACCCATGCGAACCGCGGTTCCCGAGGGCGCGTCAACTTTGTGACGATGATGGGCCTCAATGACTTCAACGTCGGCGTCATCACCTAATGCTAATGCCGCTGCTTCGATCAGACGCATTGCAACGTTTACCCCAACGCTCATATTCGGTGACATGAAAATCGCTGTGCGTTGCGCGGCTTTATCGAGGCTCTCGAGTTGTTCAGGGGTGAATCCCGTGGTGCCGATGACCATAGCATTGCCATGCTCTGCGCATAGCTCTGCGAGGGCGACGGTCGCAGTCGGGATAGTGAAGTCGATCACCACATCGAACGCCTCAAGCGAGGCCGCGATTGCATCCGTCAAGGGCACTTCAGCTGCACCGGCGCCGGCCAGTATTCCGGCATCTTGGCCCAACTCGCTGTGCCCGGCGTGCTCGAAGGCCGCACCCAGGCGCAACCCTTTTGACGCGATTACCTTCTGAATCAGGGTGCGCCCCATGCGGCCGCCTGCCCCGGAAATTGCGGTTCTAATCATGTGCCCTCCCGCTGCCTAATCTGCGTCGCGAAATTGGCGCTAACCCATTTTTAGACGGACTATCATTTGAGTCCGTCAAAGAAATTCTTAACACCGTCAAACCAGGACTTTTCGCGCGGCGAATGCTTAATGCTTTCGCCTAACGACTGTTTCAGTTCATTCATCAGATCTTTTTGACGATCCGTAAGCTTCACCGGCGTTTCGATCACGACCTTACACAGCAAGTCGCCCACACCAGTGCCTCGCACTTGGGTCACCCCTTTACCGCGCAGCCG
>CENU01040912.1_pt1 | contig 10521 bp, 11 predicted proteins | sample 361331 | NCBI WGS metagenome assembly CENU01 (sample SAMEA2619766, study PRJEB7988) | marine metagenome | isolation source: saline water (ENVO:00002010), including
CCAATAACAACGTTATCTTCAATAGTTACATGACCTCCTAAAGGTACATTGTTAGCAATAATCACATTGTCTCCAATTTTACAATCATGTGCTACGTGTGAAGAGATCATAAATAAACAATTATTGCCTATAATAGTTTTTGATCCTCCGCCTTCAGTACCAGGATTTATAGTTACATATTCTCTTATAAGATTATTTTCTCCTATAGATAAACTATTTTTTTCGTTTTTAAATTTAAGATCTTGTGGCTGAGTTCCTATACTTGCAAAAGGAAAAATTTTTGTTCCTTTTCCGATTTTAGTGTGACCTTCAATATGAACATTGGAAATTAGTTCAACATTATCTGCTATTTGCACATTTGGACCCACATAACAAAATGGCCCAATTTTAACTTTATCCGAGATTTTCGCTTTTTTATCTACGACACTTGAATTGTGTATCATTCTTTTCTATCTACTATTGTAGCTGACCATTCAGCGTCAGCCATTCTCTTACCTTCAACTTTAGCAGTTCCTTTGTATTTCCAAACTCTACCGTGTGACCTTATTGCTTCTATTTCTAAATGGAGTTCACAGTCTGGGATGACTGGATTTCTAAATCTAGCTTTATCAACACCCATTAAATAAACTAATTTATTATCATATTCCTTTGGATCAATACCACACGCTGTTAACGCTGCAGCCGCTTGACCAAAAGCTTCTACTATAAGTACTCCAGGCATAACTGGTTGACCTGGAAAATGACCTTGTACATAAAATCCATTTTTTTTTACATACATTATAGCTGTAGCTGATTTTAAATGAACAATATTGGTTAATTTATTAATTAAAAGCATTGGCTCTCTATGCGGCAATAACTTTTCGATTGTTTTTTTATCTATTTCTTTTGGAGACATTATTTTTTTTTAAAAATTCTTTTAACGAAACAGCAGGATAACCCATAATAACTTGATTGTCCTCAATATCATTTACTACTCCACTTCCACCACCAATTTTTACATTATTACCAATTTTTAAATGTCCTGACACACCTGCTTGACCTCCAATAGAAACTTTGTCCCCTATAGTAGAACTCCCTGCAAAACCTACTTGACCAGCAATCATACAGTTAGATCCAATTTTTACATTATGAGCTACATGTATTTGATTATCTAAGTAAGTGTTCTCCCCAATTATAGTATCATCGATAGATCCTCTGTCTATTGTACAACCTGTTGCAATTTCAACATCGTTTTTAACTATAACTCTACCAATATGAGGAAATTTAATATTTTTCTCCCTCATTGGAATAAAGCCAAAACCTTTTTGACCGATTTTATTTCCGTCCTGTATCACCACTCTGTCTCCAATAATAGAATTTTTTATAATTGAGTTTGATCCAATAATACAATTTTTTCCAATTTTAACATTTTTTTCAATAATAGTATTAGATCCAACAATTGTATTATTGCCAATTCTTACATTTTTTCCAATTAAAATATTTTTTCCAAAAGTTACAGATTTATATTTTTTTTTATTTGGTTTTTTTAATGTTGTGTCTGGGTAATCAATATCTGAGCCAGGATAGATTTTGCTTAAAATATTTATTAACTCGGTAGAAACATTTTTTACTATTATTTTTAAAACATGATCTGGTAGATATCTTGATAATTTTTCTGTTGTTACACAGGCTCTACCTAATGTTTTTGATGCTATTATATGATATTTAGAATTATCAAAAAAAGTTAAATCTTTTTTCCCTGCATTATGTAAGGGTTTTACTTCACTTATTATAAAATCATCTTTTTTTGAAAAATGAGGATAAAAACTTCTTAATTTAATCTTTTTTTTAATAAAAAAACTTGATTTCATTAAAAATTAATTAAGCTTAATTGATTTCAATTTACTATTTAATAATTCCATTATTTGTTTTGTGATATCTAAACTTTGATCAGCTAACAATATACTTTTTTTGTCAACAACCATCCTAATTTTTTTTTCTTGCATATACTCAGACATCACAGGATTTAGATTTTTTAATAATTCATTTCTTGCTTTTGATCTTTGATTAGAAATTGATTGAATAAGTTCATTTCTTTCCTTTTGTAGACCGATAACTTTTGATCTTAAATTATTAACTTTGGTTTTATACTCATCGGGTTTAAGTAATTTTTTTTGTTGGATTAGTTTTTTTTCTTCATTCAAAAGATTTTTTTCTTTATCAGAAACTTTTTTTAAACCATTTTCTAATTTATTTTTTAGAAAATTTTGTGCCTTTTTTCCTGCTAAACTTTCATTTAAAATTAATTTAAAATCAACATAATGTGGAACATCAGCGATAAGATTTGATTGAGCAAATAATATAGTGAATAATATTAAAAATTTTTGAATAAATAATTTCATATTAAAAAGTTGTTCCTAAGTTAAAGCTAAAAGATTGGGTCTTATCTGTTGATGCTTTTGATATATTAGTAGCTAAAACGAAGCTTAAAGGACCTATTGGAGATAACCAGTTCAGCGTCGAGCCTGCGGATGATCTGATTTTATTGCTATCATCAATTGTATCATCATAATCAACTTCCCAAACATTTGCAAAATCTAGAAAAAAACCAATTTCTGCATTAGTCGTATCTGGTAAAAAATTTGGCAAATTGGTTTCAAGATTTAATGCTGCTGCATAATTACCCCCAACGTGATCTTTTCCATCTTTTGGACCAATTTTTCCTTTTTCAAAACCTCTTAGCCTTCTGGTGCTCAGAGATTTTCTTTTGCTTAGTCTTACATCTTCATCATTTAGACCGTTGATTGTATCTAAATAAAATTTTCCTGCTCCTACAATATTTTCATTAAATGAGTGATACTTACTTATTTTAAAAGTATTTCCTAAATATGGTTTATCTGCATAAAAAGGTAAACCTTGACTGAAACTTGCAATAAAACCATCTGTAGGCATAAATTTTCTATTCCTTTTATCTATACTGAAACCATATGACCCAGCTATCTCAGAAAATTCGCCTGACTGTTTTTTTAAAGCTGAGGACGCACTATTACTAGTTCTTAGATCATCGTAACTTGCGCTTAAAGATAAATTTGTAAAAATATCTTCAAATTGTTCATAACCAGTTCCAACACCTATTGAAACTAATTTATTTTCATATCCTTGATCTGGTTTATCGTTCGTTACATTTGTAAAATTATATCTTAAAGAATTTCCTAAAAGATCATAATTTGGATTTTCATAACTGAATTCACCTTTAACAGACTCTTTATTTACTTCAAAATCAAAAGCAACTTGTTTTCCTTCACCTAACCAATTATTTTCTTTTATTATAAAAGCAAATGATCCACCATCGGTTCCTATACCGGCCCCAGCACTAATCTCTCCTGTGGGCTGTTCTTGAACAATTAAATCAATTTCTTTTAAATCTGAAGATGAGCCTGATCTTACATTCGACTCTACAGTTCTAAAAATTTTTCTTGCTTGTATATTAGATATTGACTTATTAAGGCTTAACTCTGTAAAAGGATCTCCTTCATCTAATTCGAGCTCACTTCTTATCACCTCTTCTTTAGTAATTGAATTACCTAAAATATTCACTCTTTCTACTAAAACCTTATCTCCCTCACGAATATCAAATATCAGTGATATTTTGCCATCACCAATTATTTCTTCAACTGAATGATTTGCAAATTGGAGGCTGTTGGAATCTATTAAATCGTCTAATTCCTCTAAAATTTGTTTTATTTTAAATGGTGAGTAGTAATCACCAGAAATTTTTCTATAAATTTTATTTAAAGGTAAAAAAATGCTTTTATCATAAACATTATCAACTTTAGTAGAAATCTTATCAATTATATATCTTTGTCCGGCGTTAATCGTAAATTTTAGCTCCACATTGGAGTTATCTGAAAATTGGGCAGATGTAGAACTAATTGAAACGTCGTAATAACCTAAAGATTTGTAATAGTTTGTTAATAGTCTTTTGTCTAAATTAACTAAGCTTTCATTAAACTTAGTATTTTTTGATAAAAATTTCCAAAATTTGTCTTCTTGACTAGCAATAATATCTCTTAATCTTTTATCTCTTAACTTTTTATCTCCAGAAAAACTAATTTTTCTTATTCTTGTTATTTCTCCTTTATCAATCTCTATCACTAAATCTAAACTTCTTTCATCAATTTTTTTAATTTTTGGGTTAATTTTTGAAGAATTATATCCTAAAGATGAGTACAAATCTTTTATTACACTGATATCTTCACTTAAAAAGTTTTCTACAAAAGAGCTTTTTTCTTTCAGCTTCATCACTTTTTTTATTTCTTCTTGAAATCTTTTTCTTGGCTCTCCAAAAATTATTAATTCATTTATTATTGGATGTTCGGTTAATTGAATGATTAGAGTATTATTTGATAACTCTAAATTTATTTCTTTGAAAAAATTAGTCGAGTATAAATCCTTTAAAATTTTATCTAATTTTTGTTTTGTAAAGTTTTCACCTGCTTCTGGGATATTTCCATAAACTTTTACAGTTTCGTCACTAATTCTAGAATTACCTTGTATATCAATTTTATCTACAACTTCTGCTTTTAGAGGGAAGTCAAATAACTGAATTGATAAAAAAAGGAATAAAAATATTTTTAAACTATAATTCATTTTTTAATTTTTTCTAAAGTTATATTTCTCGCCCACTTATCTATATTTGTTATTTGATTAATACTTTGAGGTTTTCTTATAGCATATTTTTTGTAATTTCTATCGTTCAGAATGGTTTTAATTATTTTAAAAATTGACATAAAATCTATATTTTTTCTTAAAAACTGATCAACTAATATTTCATTTGCCGCATTAATAATTATAGCGGCAGAGTAGTACTTATTGATCTCCTGAATTAGGCTTATGGAAGGAAAAATTTTAGAATCTACGGTCTTAAATGATAAATTATTAAAGTTATTTTTATTTTTAGTAGTTGAGAATTTGATAATTTTTTTTATTTCAAGTTTCTTTTCAAATATTGCATTAGCTATAGGAATAACCATAGATGTATTATGATAAATAAAATAATTTAAACCATTTTTAAGTTTAATAATCGCATGTATCAATGATTCTGGATGAATTAAAATTTCAATTTTTTTTGGATCTATATTAAATATTTTTTGAGCTTCTATTACTTCAAAAATCTTGTTCATTAATGTTGCGGAGTCAATTGAGATTTTTTTTCCCATTTTCCATTTAGGGTGTTTAAGTGCATCTTTAGGTATAATTTTTTTAAATTCTTTTATTTTATAATTTAAAAATGGACCTCCTGATGCAGTAATATAAATTTTATCTATATCCTCAAAATCAATTATTCTTAATAATTTAAGAATTGAAAAATGTTCTGAGTCAATTGGTATTACTTTTGTTTTATACTTTGTGATATTTTTTTTTAAAATATTCCATCCACAAATAACTGACTCCTTATTTGCTAATAAAACTTTTTTACTTGTTCGTATTGCTAAAATTGTAGGATTTAGTCCTTCAATACCTGGTATTGCGGTAACAGTAATATCAATTTTTTTTTTTTTAATTCTTTAAAATCATAATCATGAAGAATTTTAATATTTTTATTTTCTTTAAATTTTTGTTTAACTTTTAAATAAATTTTTTTATTTCTTATAATGAAATAATTTGGTTTATACTTTATTATTTGATGACAAATTTTTTTATAATTTTTATTTGCTGCAAAAAGAAATGGTTTAAAATATTTTTTTTTTTTATCAATAATTGATAGAGTGTTAAGGCCAATTGATCCAGTGGAACCTAATATTGAAATGAATTTTTTCATCTAATGATAGAGCAATATAAAAGTATATAGACCTAAAGGCATACCTAAATAAATTCCGTCAATTCTATCAAGTATACCGCCATGACCAGGTAGTAATTTTCCAGTATCTTTAGTTTTTGCTTCTCTTTTTAAAAAAGAAAAAATTAAGTCTCCAATTTGACAAAAAATTGAAGTTACTAATGCAACTAAAATTATTTTGTAATTAAAATTTTTAAATATATAAAAAAATAGTAATGACATAATAAAAATAGTGAAGATTATAGAACCAAGAGCTCCAGCATAAGTCTTGTTTGGACTGATTTTAGTTATTTTTGGACCTTTAAATGTTTTTCCAAAAGCATAACCTCCAATGTCAGATGAGATACACCCAATTAAAAATATTAAAAGTATTATTTTTAATTGTATAAAACTTGAAAAGAAAAAAAACATAAAACAGAATAAATAGACGTATATTATAAAAATTAAATTAATAGAAAGCTGGAGTGTTTTATTTAAAATTATTTTTTTTATCATTTTTGTAAATTCTAAGATAGATAGAATGCCTAAAACGATCAAAAAATAAGTTAAAATGATCTGAGAAGTAAACATAAGAAAAACTATAGCTAGTAAAACTAAAGAAGTGTAAACTCTCCTTTTAAAATTATTTTTCATCATATTTTTCCAAAATTTCTTTTTATTTTTTTATATTTTTTAATAATTTTTAATAAATCTTTTGAGTTAAAATCAGGCCATAATTTTTTTAGAAAAAATAGTTCTGTATAAGCTATTTGCCAAAGCATAAAGTTACTAAGTCTTTTATATCCACCGGTTCTAATCAAAATATCGGGATTTGGTAAATTTTTAGTATAAAGGTTTTTTTCAAAATTTATCATGGATATGTTATTTTTTGTTTTTTTAAAGGCCTGAATAATTTCATTTTTTGACCCATAATTTATTGCCAAGTTAACTATTATTTTTTTGTTCTTTTTTGTTAGCTTTATAGTACTTGTGAGAATTTTTTTTAAATCTGACGGAAATTTTTTTAAATCTCCTAAAATATTAACTTTTATTCCTTGTTCAGCTATATTATTTATTTCTTTTAAAAAATAACTTTTTATTAATTTAAAAAGATACTTTTTCTCATTAATCGGTCTTTTCCAGTTCTCTGAAGAAAAAACATAAAATGTAATTATTGGAATTTTTAAATTAATTGAATTTTTTACAACTTTGTGAACTGTTTCAACACCCTGTAAATGTCCAAAGTTTCTTCCTTTGCCCCTTTTTACTCCCCATCTGCCGTTACCATCCATAATAAAGGCAATATGGTTGAGTTTGTTCATATTTGGCTGATCTCTTTTTCTTTATCTAATAAAATTTTTTCAATATTTTCTATGTTTACGTCGGTAATTTTTTGTATTTTTTTTTCATAATCTTTATTATTATCTTCTGAAATTTCTTTTTCTTTGAGTTTTTTTTTTAATTCTTCATTAGCTTCCCTTCTTATATTTCTGATGGAAACTTTAGACTTTTCTCCCATATTTTTTAAAATTTTTATAAGATCTTTTCTTCTTTCTTCCGTCAAGTCAGGGACTTTTAACCTTATAATTTGACCATCAATTTGTGGGTTAATACCCAGTTCTGATTTTTGAATAGTACTCTCGATTAAATTTATGTTACTTTTGTCCCAAACTTGTATTGATAAAGATCTGGCTTCTGTGACACTTACTGTTGCGAGTTGATTAATTGGCATCAATTGTCCATATACATCAATTTTTATAGTGTCCAACATATTGGGATTTGCTCTACCAGTTCTCAAAGTAGAAATATCTTTTTTAAAAGATTGAATACTTTTATCCATTTTTATTGAATAATCATTCACCTCAAAATCATTACTCATGCTAAATACCCTCTCCAACTTTATATCTAGCAAATTTTAAAATTTTAATAGGTTTATCAAGAGAATTTTCTTTCAGAATGTCGGAAATTTTTTTTTTGGGGTCCATTATCCAAATCTGATTTAAAAGAGAGTTTTCATTTAAAAATTTTAATATTTTACCTGAAGATATTTTTTCAATCATTTCATCAGGTTTTCCTGAGTTTTTAATCTCTTCTTTAATTATCTCCAGCTCTTTATCTACAATATTTTTTTCTATATCTTCTTTTTCAATTGCTAAAGGATTTGAAGCAGCAACGTGCATTGCAATTTTATTTCCAATCTCATCATTTTTGCCTTTTGTAATACCATCTAGGTTAACTATAGAAATAATTTTTCCAACATTTTTTTCTATCGCCGAATGTACATAAAAAAAATTAACTCCCTTGGTGTTATCAAAAAATGTAGCTCTTCTTATGGTTATTTTTTCACCAATTTTTGCAATAATGTTTACTAAATTATCTTTTACATTGACACCATTTTTCATTTCTACTTCATTTAGTTTTTTAAGATCACCTTTAACTACAAAATTAATTTCAGATAACTCTTTGCAAAAATCTACAAAGTCTTTGTTTTTGGCCACAAAATCTGTCTCGCTGTTGATCTCGATTAATGAAACGTGGCCTCTATCTTCTTTAACCAACACTAATCCTTCTGAGGCGGTTCTGCTCATTTTTTTTGATGCTTTCGCTATTCCTTTTTTTCTCAAAAACTCGATTGATTTTTCTATATCGCCATTTGTTTCATCAAGCGCAATTTTACAATCTTTAAATCCAACGCCTGTAAGCTCTCTCAATTTTTTGATATTTTCTAATATATCTTTATTTGACATTTAATTTTTGTGTAAAATTACTTTTTTTTTACTTTTAAAGAATTCGTTTTATTATTTTCTTCATTTCCTTTTATAAATTGCTCGGCATCTTTAATTGTGCTCTTTAAAAGGTCACAATATAAATTGATTGATCTTCTAGCATCATCATTACCTGGAATTGGGAAGTCTATTCCGGTAGGATCTGAATTTGTATCCAAAATTGCAATTATTGGTATTCTTAATTTTTTTGCCTCTGCAACAGCTAACGACTCTATGTTTGTATCAATAATAAAGATCAAATCTGGAGTTTTTTTCATCTCTGAAATTCCTCCCAATGATCTTTGCAATTTTTCTTTTTCTTTTCCAAATTTTAAAAGTTCTTTTTTAGTGAACCCTACGTTCTCTTTAGAAAGCTGATCCTCTAACTTTTTAAATCTTTTAATTGAATTTTGAATAGTATTCCAATTAGTAAGCATACCACCAAGCCATCTATAGTTTACGTAATACTGCCCAGTTTCTTTTGCTAAGTCACTTATTTGTTCTGAGGCTTGTTTTTTTGTTGAAACCACTAAGAGTTTGCCGCCATTAGAAATTACCTTATGCACTTGAATTAAAGCGTTTTTTAAAAATTCTACAGTTTGAGTTAAATCGATTATGTGAATAGAGTTTTTTTCCCCAAAAATAAATTTTTTCATCTTTGGGTTCCATCTTAAGGTTTTATGCCCAAGATGAACTCCAGCTTCTAATAATTGTTTTATATCTACTTTTGGTACGTTCATATTTTTTCCGGTTAATCCACCACAGTAATTCCATTAACTGGACCGGTAGGGCAATGCCCTTATAACTGTGTGCGAAATTAGGAACACATATATACAAACAAGCTAAAAAATCAACTATCTAAACTGTTATTTTTTCAACATAATTCTTAGCTTTTAAGGTTTTTAGGTGATTTAAATCAAACTTTCTATTTGTAACAAGGCGATAATGCGCTTTTTTACTTTTGTTTTTAATTACTAAACTAATTGCAGTTTCTCCTTCAGCTGATAGCAAATCTTTAATTTCTTTAATATTAAAATTTGTTTTAAGTTCTATAGTTACTTTTGAGTAAGGTTTATTTATTAATTCATCAAGATTTAATATTTTTCTCACATTTACTCTTTTTTTAGTGTCACCTTCAGTACCAATATCTTTTTGAAGAGTCAGAACAAATGTTTCTGACTCCTTAAGAATTTCTCTGTTAGAAATTAAAATTTCTGCAAATAAAAATAATTCGAACTCAGAATTTTTATCGCTAAATTTTACGATAGCATATGGTGTCCCTTTGGCGCTTTTCTTCTCTTGTATTGACATTATAGTTCCAGCAACCAGTCCATCTTTTGTATTATCATTATAAAAATCACTATAAGTTTTAATATTTAATTGATTTAGAACATCATCGTAATCATTCAATGGATGATCAGTTAAATAAAAACCTATTGATTTAAATTCCTCCGCTAGTAATTCTTTTTTCTTCCAAGAAATAGATGGTTCAAAATCAAAACTTTTATTCTTATCTTCTTCATTGCTGAAAAGATTTGTTTGACGACTTTGTTTGTCTTCATTTATATTTTTAACATGCTGAATAATTTTTGGAATAGAGACCATAATTTTATTTCTATCTTTTTCGAAAACATCAAACACTCCAGCTTTTACTAGGCCTTCTAATTGTAATTTATTAATATCTTTTGAACTAACTCTATTCATAAAATCAAAAAAAGATTTAAACTTCCCTTTTTTTTCTCTCTCATTTATTATATTTGATATAGCTTCATAACCAACATTTTTAATTGCTCCTAAACCGTAAAAGATTTTTCTATCTATAGCTCTAAAATCTTGAAAAGATTCATTTATTGATGGATTGATAATTTCAATATTAAGTTTTTTTAATTCCTCTACAAACTCTCTTAGTTTCGAAGTACTTGTAAGTTCTGTTGACATTGTAGCTGCAATAAAATCTTC
>CENU01060362.1_pt1 | contig 10517 bp, 8 predicted proteins | sample 361331 | NCBI WGS metagenome assembly CENU01 (sample SAMEA2619766, study PRJEB7988) | marine metagenome | isolation source: saline water (ENVO:00002010), including
CTGTGTGAAGGCTTAACAATTGCAAATCCAAAAGGTGGTGAAAACCTTCCTGGTGTTGCTGAGTCATGGGAAATTAGTGAGGATGGAAAGACATACACCTTTTTTCTTAATCAGAATGCTAAATGGTCAAATGGAGATCTAGTAACAGCTCAAGATTTTGTTTGGTCATGGATGAGAATTTTGACTCCATCACTTGGGTCTCAATATCCTGATATGCTTTATTATTTGAAGGGTGCTGAAGATTTTCATCAGGGCAAAACTAGTGATTTCTCTCATGTGGGAGTAAGCGCGATTAACGATCATGAGCTAAGAGTTGAGCTAAAAAATCCTACACCTTTCTTTATAAGACTTTTAAGCCACTACAGTACATATCCCGTTCACAAGGAAACTATTTTGAAATATGGGACCATTGATGATAGAAATGGTCAGTGGACCAGACCGGGAAACTTTGTTTGCAACGGACCAATGAGTTTAAAAACCTGGGAACTGAACAAGCAAATCATTGTTGAAAAGAATCCATTGTATTGGGATGCTGATAGAGTTAAATTGAATGAAATTAGGTACTTCCCTGTTTCTAATGAATCAACCGAAGACAGAATGTTTCGAGCAGGCCAATTACATGTAACTAATGTAGTTCCACTAGAAAAATGCCCTATATATATTGAGAATGAAAACCCTAACCTTAGAATTGAACCATATATGGGAACTTATTTTTATAGGATAAATACCCTTCATCCAATTCTTAAAAATAAAGATATTAGATTGGCGTTAGCTTTCGCAATTAACAGAAAACAAATCGTTGAAAAGGTTTCAAAATGTGGTCAAGCAGCTGCTTACTCTTTTACTCCACCAGGATCTGCTGGGTATGAGCCAGACACTGATGTTCCATACGATCCTGAGCTTGCAAGATCATTGCTTGCAGATTCTGGTTATGAAAATGGTGACGGGTTTCCAGTACTAGAAATACTCTTTAATACATCAGAGGGTCACAGAAAGATAGCTTTAGCTATTCAGCAAATGTGGCAAGAAAATTTAGGAATTTCAGTTGAATTAGTTAATCAAGATTGGAAGGTATACTTAGCAAGGGAAATGACTGGCGATTTTCAAATTTCAAGGGCAGGTTGGATAGGCGATTATGAAGATCCGAATACATTCCTTGATACTTTGAGACCAAACAGAGGCAACAATAAAACTGGCTGGGAGAATGAGGAATACGATCAGTTATTAGAATTGGCGAATTCTACTAATGAACAGTCATTAAGATATCAATATCTTATGGAAGCTGAAAGATTATTAATAAGTGAGATGCCTATCATTCCAATTTATACATACGTTCGACAATATCAATTATCCGATGACGTAAAGGGTTGGCATCCTAATCTACTAGACACACATCATCCTAAATTTATCTATTTAGAAAGATAATCTTATAAATGCTGCAAGTTATTTTAAAAAGAATTGCAATCGCAATCCCTGTGATTTTAATAGTAGCTTCATTAACATTTTTTTTGGTTCGAATGGCTCCAGGAGGGCCTTTTGATGCTGAAAAAGTAGTCCCTCCTCAGGTCATGAAAAATCTAAATGCTGTTTACAATTTAGATGCTCCCTTAATTATTCAGTATAGGGATTATATGTTAAATCTTGTTCAAGGAGATTTTGGTCCGTCATTTCGATATCCAGGACGTTCGGTAACCGAGATGATTTTTACTGGTTTACCAGTTACTTTTGAGTTAGCTTTCTACGCAATTATTGTTGCCATGATTATTGGTAGTCTTGCGGGAGTCATTGCAGCTGTTAAGAGGAATACACTTTTAGATTATGTGCCCATGACAATAGCTATGATTGGAATTTGTATGCCAACCTTTTTGCTAGGACCTTTGCTTGTATTATATTTTGGAATCTATCTTGAGGCTTTACCTGTTTCTGGATGGGATTCTTTGCCTGGAGATAAGATTTTGCCTTCAATTACTTTAGGGGCTGCATATGCCGCATATATAGCTAGGCTGAGCAGGGGAGGGATGCTAGAGACCCTCAGTGAAGATTATATTCGAACAGCAAGAGCAAAAGGCTTACCAGAGTATCAAGTGATTATTAAGCACGCATTGCAGGGGGGGTTGGTTCCAGTGGTTTCTTTTTTAGGCCCAGCAGTAGCAGGCTTGATTGGCGGGTCTTTTGTCGTTGAAACTATTTTTCAAATTCCAGGGCTTGGGCGTTTTTATGTTGAAGCTGCCTTTAATCGTGATTACACAATGATACTGGGAACTACTATTTTCTTTTCTACTTTAATAATATTCTTTAATTTATTATCTGATATTGCTGTTTTGTTGATGAATCCTCGTGCAAGGAGTCAAACGTGAATCAAGAAAGTTCATTATGGTCGGATGCATGGAGAAGATTGCTTGCAAACAAAGCAGCTGTGGCAGGTGGAATTATTTTACTAGTCTTAATTTTCCTTGCAATTTTTGCTCCATGGATTGCACCGCATTCTTATTCGTATCAAAACCTTGAATTAGGGGCTCAACCTCCTTCTTCTAAATTTTTACTTGGTACAGATACTTTGGGCAGAGATCTTTTCAGCAGGATCTTGTATGGCGCAAGAGTTTCATTGCTGGTAGGTTTTGTTGCTACAAGTGTTGCGCTGGTTATAGGCGTGAGCTGGGGCATAGTTGCAGGATATTTTGGTGGAAGAATTGATTCTGTGATGATGAGGATTGTAGATGTTCTTTATGGTCTTCCTTTTATTATTTTTATAATTTTACTCATGGTAATTTTTGGAAGAAATATATGGCTGTTATTTGGCGCCATAGGAGCCGTGGAGTGGCTTACCATGGCAAGAATTGTTCGAGGACAAGTCTTAACAGTTAAAACTCAAGAATATGTCTTAGCTGCTCAGGCTATGGGAGTATCAAACATTCAAATGTTTAGAAAACATATATATCCGAATATTCTCGGACCCATAGCTGTTTATGCAACTTTAACAATTCCTCAAGTAATGCTACTTGAAGCATTTTTAAGTTTTCTTGGTCTTGGTATTCAGCCGCCTATGAGCAGCTGGGGCACGTTAATAAGATATGGTGTTGAATCAATGGAAGAATATTCTTGGTTATTAATTTATCCGGGATTAACTTTCACACTTACATTATTTGCCCTTAATTTTTTTGGTGACGGTCTTAGAGATGCATTAGATCCAAAAATATCCTCTGATTAAAAAGCCTTTATTATAATTTTTAGTACTTGACCAGGAGCAATCTCATTTTTTTCTAACTCATTAATCTTTTTTATATCTGAAATCTCAATATTAAAAATATCGGCTATTCGATAAAGACTATCTCCCTGTTTTACGCTGTATAGAATGGTTCTTTTTTTTGAATTGATTGTTCGATAAATATTTTTGTTTCCTATATTTAATTCTTTTCCTATTGTTAAAGGAGTATTTAATCTCAATCCATTGTTTTTTGCTATCTCAGCTGGAGCTACTTTATACTTCATGCCAAGTTCCCATAATGTATCACCCTCACTAATAATGTGAGCTTGATAGGGAATAAATGCTTGATTTTGATCATTGCTTAAAGGAATAAGTAGCTCTTGATAAAGACTTAAAATATCGGATTTTAAGTAATTAACTTTCTTTAATATTTTTACCTCTGTGTCATATTTTCTTGCAATCTTCCAAAGACTATCTCCCGATACAACCTTATGGGTTACCCAATTAATTTGATTGTTTTGAATGAACTGATCCTTTTTGATATTTAGCTCTTTCTCTAATTCAATTGGAATATTAAAAGTAGTTTTTTTTCCAGGAGGAGATGCCCATTTTGTATAACCTGCATTTAATTTGTAAACAAATTCAGGCTTTAAGTTGGCGAACTCACTAAAAGCTAGTATTTCAACCTGGCCTTCTAGCTCAATAGAACCAAGAACAGGTTTATTTGGAAAACTTGGTAAATTAATTCCATATTTTTCAGCGTTGACAACTAATTCTTTAATAGCCATAAATTTTGGAACATATTCTAATGTTTGTTTAGGCAATTTAAGATTTTTATAATCGGTAGGTTTGCCTGATTGCCTATTAAGCTTAATTCGCTTTTCAAGGAGAGTTGGCCCACCATTATATGCAGCAAGAGTATATGTGATATCTTTGTTAAACCTATTATGCAAATAAGCTAAATATCTTACTGCTGCTCTAGATGATATCAAGGGATCATGTCTTTGTTCATACCACCAAGTATCTTTTAAACCATAAATTCTTGCGGTAGCAGGCATAAACTGCCAAATTCCCATTGCTCCTGATGAAGAGATTGAAAATGGATCATAACTGCTTTCAATGTATGGAAGAAGTGCTAATTCTGAAGGCAAACTATATCTTTCTAATTCTTCAAGAACAAAGTATATAAAGTACCTGCCTTTTTCAAAAAGCAAGTCCAGCTGATCTGGATTTTTAAGATATACATTTATATATTCAATAGTTTTTTTATCTAAGTATCCTTGATTATTTTCACTGGTAATTCTTATTCGGCCCCAAACATCATTAGAAATCGGAATATTTTCTGAAACATTTACCGGAATAGGCTCAAGATATTCATCAGCTTCAATGATAGTTGGTAATTCACAACTTGTTATCAAAAGTATTGCTAAAGCAATTAGAAAAATTTTCATATTTTAAATTATATGAATATTAAGTTGGGAATGAATTTCTTGAGTAGAAAGAAAGATTATCTTCATTAGTTACAATTAACCAAATATAATTATCATTATAAGCGTTTAAAAATAAAATAGTCATTAGTATTGATGTCATATTCCTAACAATGAAAGATGTAATTATTTATACAGATGGAGCTTGCAGAGGCAATCCTGGTCCAGGTGGCTGGGGAGCGCTAATTAAATTTGACATCGCGCAGAAGGAAATTTTTGGTGGACAAAATAATACTACAAATAATCAAATGGAACTCTCTGCCGCCATTGAGGGACTCTCAACTTTGAAAGAACCTTGTAATGTTGAGCTGTTTACAGATTCAAGGTATGTAATGGACGGAATTACCCAATGGATACAAAATTGGAAAAAAAATAACTGGAAAACTTCTTCAAAAAAAGAGGTTAAAAATAAAGAATTATGGCAAAAATTAGATCAGTTAATGAGCTATCATCAAGTGAAATGGAATTGGGTTAAAGGCCATTCTGGAGATCCTGGTAATGAGGTAGCTGATCTTTTAGCTAATAAGGGAATTGATTCTATCTTATGATAAAAAAACTTATTGTTCTCGATACTGAAACAACTGGACTTGAGGTTGATCAAGGTCACAGAATTATCGAAGTAGGCGCAGTCGCACTTGAGGACAGGAAAAGAACGGATATTCATTTTCATTCATATCTCAATCCTCAAAGATCCATTGATGAGGAGGCTGAAAAAGTTCATGGCCTTTCAATGGAAAGGCTTGCAAATGAGCCAGAATTTTCAGAAATAGCAGAAAGTTTTTTAGAATTTGTTGAAGGCAGTATATTGGTTATTCATAATGCTTCTTTCGATTTAGGTTTTCTTAATTCTGAGTTAAAAAGAGCATCTTCTAGTTATCCATCTCTTGAGGAAATTTGCGATGTTGAAGATACTTTGTTGATGGCAAGAAATAAGTTTCCTGGTCAGCGGAATTCTTTAGATGCACTTGCATCAAGATTCGATGTAAGCGGCTATGATAGAAGTTTTCATGGAGCTTTATTAGATGCAAACATACTTGCTGACGTCTACATCCATCTAACAGGCGGCCAAAGTAAATTCGAATTTATGTCTTCTAATACAGTCTCTGATTCAGATTTTAATTCGAGTGACTTAAGAGTTGATTTAAAAAAATTTCCAATCCAAAAAGTTAAGATTTCAAAAGAAGATATGATTGCCAATGATCAAAGAATGGAACAGATTAATTTAAACAGAGATTCTTCATGACAAAAGTAACAAGATTTGCACCAAGCCCAACTGGGCCTTTGCATATAGGAGGAGTCAGAACAGCTTTATTTAATTATGTATACGCTAAACAAAATAAAGGAAAATTTTTAATTAGAGTTGAGGATACAGATGCTGAAAGATCAAAAGAAGAGTTTGAAGAAAATATATTAAAAGGGCTTTCAAATATAGGAATTAGACCTGATGAGCCTCCCGTTCGTCAGTCTGAAAGATCTGAGTTATATGCTCTGGCTGCAGAACAAATCTTTGAATCGGGCAATGCATACTGGTGTGACTGCTCAAAAGAAGCACTCGATGAGATGCGTAAAGAGCAGGAAACAGCTGGCAAAAAACCTATGTATGATGGAAGAAGTAGAGATCTTGGTCTTGAACGAACAAATAACTCAGTATTAAGACTAAAAACGCCACAAGATGGAGAGTTAGTTTTTCACGATTTGGTAAGAGGCGAGGTAATTTTTCAAAATTCTGAACTAGATGATTTAATTCTTCTTAGAAGCGATGGATCTCCAACTTATCATTTATGTAATGTCGTTGATGATTTTAATCAAGGAGTTACAACTGTTGTTCGAGGAGAAGATCATTTAAGTAATACTCCTAGACAAATTCATATCCAAAATGCACTCGGTTATGATTCTCTTGAATATGCCCATTTACCAATGGTTTTAGGGCAGGATAAAAAAAGATTATCCAAAAGAAATGCTGTTACTAGCTTGCAAGATTATTTCGATCAAGGTTATTTAGAGTCATCTATGATCAATATGCTTGCTCGGCTAGGTTGGTCAAAAGGAGATAAAGAAATTTTCTATTTAGACGATTTAATTTCAGATTTTAGAATTCAAGAAGTTCAAAAAGCTGGTGCCATTTTTGATCCTTCCAAACTTGATTGGATAAATAATCATCATCTAGCAGCTTTATCTTTCGATGACTTCAAAAAAAGACTGATTCCATTTTTAGATGCGCTTGGTCTTGATTACATGCAAAAGCAAAATAATAGTGAAATCATTGCAGCAATGAGAAGTTCAAAACCCAATCTTCTTGGTGTAGCTCAAGATTTAATACCTTATTTCTCTGAATTAAGTTCTTATGATGATAAAGCAGCAAAAAAATTTTTAATTGGATCAGAGGTAGTTTTAGAATATGTTCAAAGAAAGTTAAATGGTCTCGAAGAATGGAATGAAGATTCAATTGATAAAGCATTAAAGGAGGCCCAAACAGGATTAAGTTTACCGACTCCTAAATTAAATCAACCAATAAGAATTGCTATGACTGGTTCAACTCAATCTCCCTCTTTAGGATTAACTCTCTCGTTGTTTAATCTAGAAGAAGTTAATCAAAGAATTAATGCTGCGTTAGATTACCTGTCTAATCAGAGCTAAGAAACACAAGATGCAATTATTGCTTTAGGATGTTCTTGAACCAAGCTTTCTAAAGTATCAAAAGATGTTTTTTGAGAAATTCCATACTCAGCGATGCCTTTTATATCATTAGGCTCAAGAAGTATATTTTCAGAGATTTGCTTTAAACCTTCATAAGAATTTAATGAATCCAAGTCTTCAATTTTATTACAAGGATAAAAAATTTTTTTCTTAAATAGCTGTTCTGTTAATTGAACTGACTGAGTAAGCACAAAATAATTTTTTTCGACGTTCATAAATTTTAGCTCATCTTCTCTGAGGATATCTCCTGCTTTGGAAGACATTTTCTCCTCTATAATTTTTAACGACCCAATTGATTGATATTGGAAAATACTAATAGATCCAAGAGATGAGTACAGAGGATTAATCTCAGCGCTTATATAATTCCTTTCATAACCTTCAAAAGTAAGAAGAGATTTGGCTAACGGAGCATGATTTTTTTCGTAATAATCTTTAAAGTCATTATCAGAAAAATCATTCTTTTTATGAATGAATGCTAAAGCTTTAATCATGTTGAATGGCCACTCCCGCATTGGGTCTTCTTAGATCTGCAAAACCTTCAACGCCCTTTGAGGATATTAAAATGCTTTGAGTAGAACCCATTGTCTTTGACTCTTCGATCTTATGACCAAATGATTGAAGAATATTAATAGTATCCTTGCTAAAACCTCTTTCTAAAAGTAAATTTTCTTTCGGCCAATCTTTATGAATTCTGGGAAGCATAGATGCTTCACCCAAAGTTAATTCAAAGTCTATAATTCCAGTCACTACTCTCAATATAGCTGCCGGAATTAAAGCGCCTCCAGGAGATCCTGTAACAAGCTTTATAGAGTTATTTTCATTAAATACTATTATAGGAGACATGGTACTCATAGGCCTTTTTCCAGACTCAAATCTATTACCAACACTTGCGGATCTGTCAATTACACCAGATTCACCATATTGATATGCAAAATTATTCATTTGATTGTTTAAGAGAATACCTGTTCCAGGAATTGTTACTCCAGAGCCAAATGAGTATCCCAAAGTATATGTATTAGAGACGACATTGCCATCACCATCAATAATTGAATAATGAGTAGTATTTTCACCTTCAACAAATAATGATTCTGGATTAATTGATTCTGATTTTGTGACCAAATTTAAATCAATATCTTTCGCAAGAGACTTAGCTCTTTGTTTAGAAATAATTTTTTCTATTGGTACGTCATAAAATAGAGGATCTCCCATAAATCTGGATCGATCCATGTGTCCTCGCTGCAATGCTTCTGCAAAAATATGAATAAAGTCTGCTGAGTTTGGACCCAGATCATTAGTTTCAAAGTTTTCAATAATATTTAATCCTTCAAGCAGTACTGCAGCCCCTCCAGCAGGAGGAGGATGAGCAAAAATTTTGTAATTTCTGTAAGTTGTATGAATAGGTTCTGAAAATCTAGGTTTATAGTTTTTGAGGTCTTCTGCTGAAATATAACCATTATTCTGTTTCATAGCTTTAACAATTTTTTTTGAAATCGAACCAGAGTAAAAAGCCTCTTGACCATTGTTTGCAATTTCATTTAATGTCCAGGCTAAATCAGTCCTTTTTACAAGTTTATTCTCCATCAGTGGCACATCGTTTTGATAATAAATATTTTTAGATTCATCATCTAATTTTATTTGGTCAGCACTTCCAATCGCTTGATTGAGGTCATAGCTGACATATATCCCCTTTTTTGCCTGTGAAATAACTGGATGTAGGATTTGTTTGAGTGACAATTTGCCATAACGTTTGTGAGTTTCCAATAATCCTGCCACTGTTCCAGGAACAGCTGATGCTTTATAGCCATATCTTCGTTGGTCATAATTTTTTTTCAAAAATAAAAAATCTTTTTCCGTGAGATTGCCCGGGGCAGCACTTCTAAAATCTACAGCAATAGTTCTTTGCTCATCACTTAAATAAATAAGCATAAAACCACCGCCACCAAGGTTTCCTGCTCTTGGAAGAGTTATCGCAAGAGAAAATCCAACTGCAACAGCTGCATCAATAGCATTCCCGCCCATGTTTAAAATTTCTACACCTATATTTGAAGAAGCTTGATTTTGAGAAACAACCATCCCTGATTTTCCAATCTTTGAATGGAAGGGCGATGGATAATCAATATATCTGACCTGTGCCCAAGAACTTATTGATATAAATAGAAATGAAAAGATGATATTTCTATACGCCATAAATATTAAAATATCATTGGAGCTAGATAGAAGGCAAAAAGAGTAACTAAAAATATTCCAATAATATTTAATGCAAAACCAGCTCTTATCATATCTGGAATAGTTAGTTTGCCTGAACCAAACACAATTGCATTAGGTGGAGTAGCTACAGGAAGCATGAAAGCACAACTTGCAGCTAAAACTACTGGAATCGTTAAAGATATTGGGGCAATGCCTAAAGCAACAGCAACTGCGCCAACAACTGGCAGGAAGGTAGAGGTTGTTGCTACATTAGATGTAATTTCTGTCAAAAATATAATCATGGTTGCTACAGCTAATATAAGAATAATTGAAGGCACATTTTCTAAAACAGTGAGGCCTTGACCTATCCATCCACCTAGACCTGATGAGCCAATTGATGCTGCAAGAGACAAACCACCGCCGAATAAAACAAGTAAGCCCCATGGCAACTTATTTGCTTGTTCCCAAGTAAGAAGATCTGTTTGTTTGTTTTCTGAAGGAATTAGAAAAAAGCTTAATGCTGCAATTATTGCAATGCCAGCATCTGTAAGACCAGAAAATGGCACGTAATTATCAAGTAGCGTTCTAAACATCCATGCGCTTGCCGCTGAGGAAAAAATGATTAAAACTTTTTTTTCATCTTTGCTTAAAGGACCTAAATCACTGAGCATATTTTGAAGCTGAAGCTTCGTTTCTATGCTTGCTATGAAATTCACCGGATAGACAATTTTTGTGATTGCATACCAGGAAGAAAATAACATGATTGTTGCTATAGGAACTCCTAGCTTCATCCAATCAGTAAAAGAGATTTCAAGACCATATGTTTCTTGCATGAAACCTACAAATATTATGTTTGGAGCTGTCCCAACTAAGGTAGACATTCCTCCTATCGATGCAGCATATGCAATTCCTAATAGAAGTGAAATTTCAAAGTTTCTTCT
>CENU01118518.1_pt1 | contig 10502 bp, 8 predicted proteins | sample 361331 | NCBI WGS metagenome assembly CENU01 (sample SAMEA2619766, study PRJEB7988) | marine metagenome | isolation source: saline water (ENVO:00002010), including
AGTTGTTTGTTCAATATTCAAATGTTATATTTGCAGGCGTTAAAAATGTATCATGCAAGGAAATTCATTAATTAAGACGTTTGCGATTTTATTCGGTATTGTTAGTATTTACCAACTGTCTTTTACTTTTATATCCTCAACTCTTGAAAATAAAGCAAGAAATGCTGCTATTGAAAAAATCTCTGAAGATGAGATTTCTTTTGCAGAAAAGAGAGCTAGTGAAGAAGTAAGATTTCTTGATTCAATTGGTGATCTCCCAGTATTAATGTATTCATCTTACAATGATGCCAAACAAAAAGAATTAAATCAAGGACTAGATTTAAAGGGTGGTATAAATGTTATCCTCCAAATCTCAATAAAAGATTTGCTTAAGGGTCTATCTGAAAATTCAGATAATCAAAAATTTATAACCGCACTCGATGATGCTGATGAGCTTCAAAAACAATCTGATCAAACTTACTTAGAATCCTTTTTCGAAGCTTTTGATTCAAGTTCTGACCAGACTAGACTTAGCTCTCCAGAAATTTTCGGTAACAGGACATTGAGCTCAGATGTCTCTTTTGATACAACCGATGATGAATTGAAATCAATTATTAGAACAAAGATTGATGAGTCAATAGTTTCTGCATTTGAAGTACTAAGAAAGCGTATTGATAAGTTTGGAGTAACTCAGCCAAATATTCAAAGGCTTGGTAATTCAGGAAGAATATTAATTGAATTACCTGGTGCTAAAGATGTAGACAGAATACAAAACTTATTACAAAGTACGGCACAATTAGAATTTTGGGAAACCTTTAAAAATGAAGAGCTGTTAGACTTTTTAGTATCTGCAGATCAATATTTAGCTTCTATTGAAACTGCTAGTGAAACAAAATCTAGTGAATCTGATATAGATGATCTTCTCTCTGAAGTTGAGCAAATATCAGATTCAATTCAGAATACATCAAGTCCTATTCTAAGCCTTGTTCGTGCTTACAGCTTTCAAGGGGGGCCAGTTATCGCCAGATTTTTACCTAGAGATCAAGGTATACTAAATTCATACTTATCTCTTCCTAATGTAAGAGAACTTCTTCCTAGAGAATATAGATATGCTAAATTTCTATGGGGAAAACAGGATAAAGATGGACTTACAAGTCTATACGCTATTAAATCGAATAGAGATGACATACCTCCTTTGAGTGGTGGTGTTGTTATTGACGCTTCACAAAGCTATGATGCAGTTGGAAATGCAGCTGTTTCAATGCAAATGAATGCTCAAGGTGCAAGAATATGGGAAGATTTAACAGGTACTGCATATTCTCAAAATTCAAATATTGCAATCGTATTAGATGATATTATTTATTCTGCTCCAGGAGTAACTAGAGGTGCAATTAGTGGTGGAAGATCTGAGATTACTGGTGACTTTGATCTAAATGAGGCAATTGATTTAGCAAATGTATTAAGAGCAGGTAAACTACCTGCTTCAGCTACTATTATTCAATCTGAGGTTGTTGGTCCTTCTCTTGGTCAAGAAGCAATCGATAGCGGTATTTACTCTTTCTTAATAGCATTAACTTTTGTTTTAATGTGGATGATATTTTATTATGGACCTTCGGGGATTTTTGCTGATATTGCACTTATACTTAATATTGTTTTAATATTTGGTATTCTTGCTGGGTTAGGAGCTGTACTAACTCTTCCAGGAATTGCTGGTATTGTATTGACTATAGGTATATCAGTTGATGCTAATGTACTAATTTTTGAAAGGGTTAGAGAGGAACTAAGAAAAGAAAAGGGTTTAAAACAATCTATTAATGATGGATTTAATAATGCACTATCTTCAATTTTAGATGCAAATATTACAACAGGACTTACAGCACTTGTTTTATATATCTTTGGGACAGGTCCGATCAAAGGTTTCGCAACAACATTACTAATTGGTATAGCAACATCTTTATTTACAGCAATCTTTATAACTAGATTATTAATTGATAATAAGGTGTTTAAATCAGGAAAATTATCTTTTTCAACAAAATCAACAAAGGACTTATTTAGTAACTTGAAAATTAAGTTCTTAGGAAAAAGAAAAGCCACATATGTAATTTCTGCAACACTTCTATTAATTAGTATCAGCTCTCTTCTATTCCAAGGATTAAATCAAGGTGTTGATTTCTTAGGTGGTAGATCATACATTGTTAGATTTGATAAAGAAGTAAAATCGTCTGATATTGAGTCTACTTTAAACGATGCATTTGGAAGTGCTGAAGTTAAAACTTTTGGAGCATCAAATCAGTTGAAAATTACAACTAAATATAAGGTAGATCAAGAAGGTCTTGGTGTTGATGATGAGATAAAAAATATTCTCTTTGATAATCTTGGTCAACAATTTGATAATCAAATTTCATATAACCAATTTACAGATGGTCAGAATGTAGGTATTATGTCAAGTATCAAAGTTGGTCCAACAATTGCTGATGATATTAAACAAAATTCTGTTTGGGCTATTTTTGGTTCACTTGTTATTGTTTTCTTCTATATACTTCTTAGATTTCAAAAATGGCAATTTTCTCTAGGTGCTGTGTCTGCTGTTTTTCATGATGTTTTAATTGTATTAGGTATTTTCTCACTAACATATAAGATAATGCCTTTTAATATGGAAATAAACCAAGCTTTTATTGCTGCACTATTAACAGTCATTGGTTACTCACTTAATGATACGGTTGTTGTATTTGATAGAATAAGAGAATTCTTTAGGATACATAAAACTTGGGATAATGAAACTACTGTAAATACAGCATTGAATAGTACACTAAGTAGAACACTAAATACATCCTTAACAACACTTATTGTTCTTATAGCTATTTTTATTTTTGGTGGAGAATCAATTAGAGGATTTATGTTTGCTTTAATAATTGGAGTAATGGTAGGAACCTACTCATCAGTTTTTATTGCTACTCCGATTATGTTTGATTCTTATAAGAATAAAGTTAATTAACTTGCTTTTTTTTATTTATAAATAAAAATACAATTCCAATTAAAATGAATGGTATACTCAACCACTGACCTGTTGAAAGACCGGGAAGAAAGGTTTCAATACCCCCTTGGCTCTCTTTTACAAATTCAACAATAAATCTAATTGAGAATAGACCTATTAAAAAATATCCAAATAGTTTCCCCTCTTTCTCTCTAATTGAAACTTTTTGATATAATATATACAGGATAATGAAGAGAATAATATATCCAAATGATTCATACAACTGAGCAGGATGTCTTGGTAATACTTCACCTCGATTTTCAAATATAACTCCCCAGTCGGTATTAGTATATTTTCCTAAAATTTCAGAATTAAAAAAATTCCCAATTCTGACAAAGGCACCACCAATTGCAGTTGGAATAGTTAGTCTATCAAAAATCCACAGAAGACTTTTGAAATTGTATTTTCTTTTAAATATTAACAGGCCGATAGTCATACCTATTGCTGCTCCGTGACTAGCAAGACCTCTATATCCAATAAATTTATATCCATCAATTAATCCAAGTATTGAGGAATTTGGTGATTCCTGAATAGGTAACAATGCTTCAATTAAATGATTCTGATAATATCCCCATTGATAGAAAAACACTTCACCTAACCTTGCCCCAAAAAAGACAGAAAGCAGAAGATATATTAGTAATGGGTCAAGAAATTTTTCATCTACTTTCTCTTTTATAAAGAAATACTTGACTAGGTTATAACCTACAACAAATGCCAGAATGAACATTAGGCTATATATAAATATTGGAACTCCTAGGATTTCAAATGACTCAGTTGGTGACCATTTAATTTGATAAATTATCATTTCTAAATATAACTATAATTTATGGTACGGGGTCATAGCCACCCTTAAATAGTGAATTACACTTTAAAATTCTTTTTGCAGTTAAAAAACTACCTTTGAAAACACCATGTTTTTTAAGGGCAATAATACCATATTCAGAACAAGTTGGAGTATGGCGACAATTACTCCCTAATAATGGAGATATAAAAATTCTATATATTCTAATCAATAATATAAATGGTATAGCAAGTATTTTACTAATTTTTATCATTGACTTTTATTCCTAGTTTATTTAGTTGATCTCTAATTGAGTCTGATAAATCAAAATCTTTTTTAACCCTAGCATCATCTCTAATATTTAATAATATTTCCAGAACTGATTCATTATTTGAAGTTGATTTATTATAATTTAAACCTAATATATTATTTAGTAGAGCATTAAGTATACCTAAAAAATAATCTTTCTCTCTTTTTCCAATAGATCCATTTTTTTCAAACTGATTAATTAATTTTGAAGAATTAAAAATTTCAGCAATTAACATAGGTGTATTAAAATCATCATTTAAACAATCAAAACATTTTTTTTCCCACTCCTTGATTTGATTAAAATGTTCATCATTATTATTCTTTGAAGTATCCATATCATCAATTCTATCAAGCATTTCCAAAAGTCTTTCAAAACCTTTTTCAGATGCTTGAATTGCATCTTCACTAATATCTAATTCATTTCTATAATGTGCTTGAAGGAAAAAAAATCTAATAGTATTTGGATCATATGGTTTTGAAAAAAACTCATTTTCACCAGAAAATAGTTCATCTGGTAAAATATTATTACCGAGGGATTTAGACATTTTTTTACTGTTAAGTGTGAGCATATTAGTATGTATCCAGAATCTAGCAGGTTGCTTTTCAGTAAAACCAACTGCTTGTGCAATTTCACAATCATGATGAGGAAATTTTAAATCTATTCCACCTCCATGTATATCAAACTCATCACCAAGATACTTATTACTCATTGCTGTACACTCGAGGTGCCATCCAGGGAAGCCCTCACTCCATGGTGATTTCCATTTCATTAGATGATTTATTTCTGCTTTTTTCCAAAGTGCAAAGTCATATTCATTTTTTTTGTCGTCTTGATTAGCTAGATTTCTTGAGTTGAATTTAATTTTGTCTAAATCTCTTCCAGAAAGTTTCCCATATAAATCAATTTTATTATATTCAGAAATATCAAAATACACAGACCCATTAGAAACATAAGCAAGATTTTTTTTAATTAAGTCTCCTATTATTGAGACCTGTTCAGTAATATGGCCTGATGCAACAGGTTCAATACTTGGATTCAATACATTAAACCTCTTAAGAACCTCTCTAAAATTATTTGTATACTTTTGAGCGATTTCCATTGGCTCAAGTTGTTCAATTTTTGCTTTTTTTGAGATCTTGTCTTCACCGCTGTCTTCAAGGTGTCCAACGTCAGTAATATTTCTAACATATCTAACATTATATCCGAGATATCTTAAATATCTGAATATAATATCGAAGGAAATAAATGTTCTACAATTACCAAGGTGAACATTACTATAAACAGTAGGACCACAAACGTACATCCCAACTGAATTATTTCTGATAGGTTTAAATTTCTCCTTAGAGCCTGTAAGTGAATTATAAATATATAAATTCTTAGGATCCATTAAAGCTCAGACTCAAGTTTTATGTAGTCTAAAAACTCTCTTTTAAATTTATCCTCTTTAAATTTACCTCCAAATTCAGAAGTGACTGTACTTGAGTTTATATCTTTAATTCCTCTAGAATTTACACAAAGGTGTTTGGCATCGATTACACATGCAACATCATCAGTGTTAAGAACTTTCTGAAGATCTCTAACTATTTGGATAGTAAGTCTTTCTTGAACTTGAGGTCTCTCAGCATAATATTTTACAATTCTATTGATTTTGGATAATCCAACAACGTTACCATTTGAAATGTAGGCTACATGAGCTAAGCCAACTATTGGTAGAAGGTGATGCTCACATGTTGAATATAAAGTAATATTTTTTTCAACTAGCATTTCACCATAATTATATTTGTTTTCAAAGGTTGACATTTCAGGTCTATTTTTTGGATTTATTCCAGAAAAAATCTCATTTACAAACATCTTTGCAACCCTCCTAGGTGTACCTCTTAAACTATCATCAGTTAAATCCATCCCAAGTATATCTAAAATTTCATATACCTTTTCTTGAATGAGGCTAATTTTGTTTGTATCAGATACATCAAATGCTCCTACCTTCAGGGGGGTTTCCTCATTATTTGATCCAATGTGATTGTCTCCTATTGAATCAATTTCTTTGTCTAGTAATTCTTGTAATTTCATTTTTTAAAATTTAGGTAATACAAAGATAGTTATTATCAAGTTAAATAGAAGTTAAAGTTTTATGGTAAATGACGAATATAACGATAAAATATTCTTGTCTATTGAATATGAATTTGTTAAACCTCTGGAAAAAAGTCTATTATCTATGAAATTATTTGATTTAGTTATACCTAAATCAATGTCAATATATCCATAGTTTAAACCAATTCCTGCAGAGATACCATTAATTTTATTATCCATGCTGTAATCAGGTCCCTTGTATGAGAAATATCCAATGCGTAAGTTTAAATTTTTAATTCTATATTCTCCCCCAAACCTAATTGATTCGGAAAAACCAGACATTTTATTTTTTATTAAATGGTTAAGTGAACTTAGATATGAATCTTTACCATTATTATCATCAAATTTAGAATTATTAAATTTTGTCATTTCGTAGTCAAAGCTAATAAGACCTTTATTTCCGAAAATATAGGCTAAACTAAAAAGTGATTTTGATGGAATTTTTAGAGTATACTCATCATAAATATTAACCGTATTTGGGTCTATTGTGTAGGTTGATAAATTATCTTGATCATTAATATTAGTTTCAATAAACTGACTGTTTTCTTCTTCAATTTTAAATATCGTTGGTGTAGAGTAAGATAGACCGACTCTAAATTGCTTAATTTTTAAAATAGTACCAATCTGAAATGACACACCGTTCCCGTATGCAATTAAGTCTTCTTTGAAAAGAATTCTTTTAACATTAGAATTCTTTAAATATCCAGATTCTTCAAATATTTTTATTTCTTCAAATAAGGTTTCATGTATGTTAACATTTATACCAGTAAATAGGTAATTATTAAATGAGAATCCTAAGTTCAGCGAATTTTGAGAATGATTACCTTTTCTAAATATATCTAGATTCTGATCTAAATTGTTATATACTGCATTAGAAACATAATTATTGTATTCATCATCAGTTTCATTAATTACAAAGCTTTGATACCCAAGAAATGCTTGTTGATCAGCATAACCATAATTATTCCCTAAATATGAATACACACTTTGGATATTCTCGTCATCATATATTATAAGATCCTCAGATGGAACACCTTCCGCGTAATCAAGAAAGTATTTGTCGATTCCATTTTCATTTTGACCAGATAATTTGAAAGAACTATCATAATTACCTAAAATATGATGATTATAGGCTAATGAAAACTTATATTTTCCATTATCGTAAACAAGAACAGCCCCAACACCACCGAAGGAATAGTTATCATTTTTTGATAAAGTGTAAGAATTATTAAAATTATTTGAAATTTTTTGATTTTTATAATTTAAAGATAAGCCTAATTCAGAATCAATAAATACAGACGAACTTGCAGGATTGATCGATATAGCAGATAGGTCTCCACCTAATGCACCAAAAGCACCTCCCATTGAATTAAACCTTGCTGAACCCTCATGAAAATATGAACTGTACCTTAGAACATCTTCATAGGTTTGAGAGTAACTTATGGATATACTTAAAAAAAAGTATAGGTATAGAAAGTTCTTAAACATTTAATTTATATTTCCGCCACCCCTAGAGCCACCAGAACTACCTCTTGAACCACTGCTAGATGACCTAGAAGAGCTAATATTTCCACCCCTAGTTGAATAAGATGAACTTGGCCTGGATACTCTGTTGCTATTTGAATAAGAGGAATTAGATCTTACAGATTGATTACTGTAATAACTAGAACTATTTGATCTTGAATTATAATTTCCAGAGCTATTACTGAAGTTTCTTTGATTTGGGTTAACAGATCTTATTTCTCTGTATGCCTTTCTAACAGCATCATTTTTAATTCTATTAAGATTAGGAATTGAACTATTTCTATTAACGCTTCTAATATTAGAGTTAAATCCATTAATATCATTTCTTCTAATTACGCGGAGATTAGGTATAATCACATCATCATAATTATTATCTACATTATTTACTTTTTCATTTACTCTATTATAAGGTGCTGTCCTAGAGTATATTCTAGACACTCTTACTCCTTGTAAATTCGTTTTTTTTGAAACTCCATTTGAGGGTACGTTTTTCTCTCCTCTTCTTGAATTAGATCTGCTGTAATTTGGTCTAGAATACGATGAGCTTTCACTAACATAATTATCATAATTGTTACCTCTACCATAATACCATGGATAGTATCTAGAATTTCTCATTATGTACCAGTAGTAATTGCCTAAAGAGACTGAGTATGGTGAAAAATACCAATTACTTGGACCGTAGAATGGATAACCTAATTCATAAGCAAAACTATTATAAAAGAAGGGAGGTGTATAACCATAATTTATAAATCTTCCAGAATTAGTGTAAAATGGATTGTAAGCCATGGAATGAAAAAATGGATTGTAATAAAACCTACCAAAATTTGGAAAGAAATTATTTATTACTTCAACAGATTCTGGATTTGCTCCCCATGGGAGATTATCTGTACCAGTAATATCAGAATTGCCGTATTCATTTGCATAATCATTAAAAACAACTTCATAATCTATCCCTCGATTACTTGAAACGTATATTCCATCATTGTCACCATAATATGATGCTAATTGATATGAATTACAAGAAACAAATAAAGTTGTTAGTAAAATTAATTTAATAAAATTGAACGATATTTTCATCAATATAAATTTATAAATAATTAATTAATTGTAAATTATTACTTTTACACTCACTATACAAAGTACAATAACTATGCCATTTTTTTTTATAATTATTAATAAGATTTTTATTCATGGGAAAGAAAATAACTCCTAGAAAACAAGACTATTCAAAATGGTACAATGATATTGTTGATATTGCTGACTTAGCAGAATCTTCTGATGTTAGAGGTTGTATGGTTATTAAACCTTATGGTTTTGCAATTTGGGAATTAATGAAAGCTCAACTTGATAAAATGTTTAAGGAGACTGGTCATGAGAATGCTTACTTCCCATTATTTGTTCCTAAATCATTATTTGAAGCTGAAGAAAAAAACGCTGAGGGTTTTGCAAAAGAGTGTGCAGTGGTAACCCATTACAGATTAAAAAATGATCCTGATAAGAAAGGGAAGTTATTGGTTGATCCTGACTCTAAGCTTGAAGAAGAGCTAATTGTTAGGCCAACAAGTGAAGCAATAATTTGGAAGACATATAAAAATTGGATTCAATCATACAGAGACCTACCTATTTTAATTAATCAATGGGCTAATGTGGTAAGGTGGGAGATGAGAACAAGACTTTTCTTAAGAACTTCTGAATTTTTATGGCAAGAGGGCCATACTGCTCATTCAAACAAACAAGAGGCTCTAGATGAAACTAAATTAATCAACAATATTTATTCTGAATTTGCTGAAAACTTTATGGCTATGCCAGTTGTTAAAGGATCTAAATCGGAATCTGAGAGATTTGCTGGAGCAGAGAAAACCCTCTGTATTGAAGCATTAATGCAAGATGGAAAAGCTCTTCAGGCTGGAACATCTCATTTTTTAGGTCAAAATTTTGCTAAAGCATTTGATGTAAAATATGCTGATAAGGATGGAAAATTACAATATGTTTGGGCAACTTCATGGGGTGTTTCAACGAGACTTATGGGTGCTCTAATTATGTCACATAGTGACGATAACGGCTTAATTCTCCCTCCACTTCTTGCACCAATTCAAATAGTGATTATTCCATTAATAAAAAATGGAGAAAGCTCAGAAAAAATCCAAGACAAGACTAAACATTTGTTTAATTTATTAAAAGAAAAAGGTGTAAGAGTAAAAATTGATGACAGAGAGAATATGAGTCTTGGTTTTAAACTTAACGATTCAGAGGTTAAAGGTATTCCAATGAGAATTGTTATTGGTAAAAAAGAGCTTGAAAAGGATGAGTTTGATATTTTTTACAGACACAACCTAGAAAAAGTTTCTACTAAATTTTCAGATTTAACATCTTTAGTTGAATCGTCAATTAATAGAATCCAGGAAGAGATGATTTTGAAATCTAAAGAAAGGTTAAAAAAACATACTCATGAGGCAAGTTCATATGATGAGTTTAAAGAATTGATTTCCTCTCAAAGTGGATTTATTATTGCAGGATGGGATGGAACTAACGAAACTGAAGAGGCTATTAAGGCAGAGACAAAGGCCACCATAAGATGTATCCCTGAAGACATTGATAATAAAGGTGTTACATGTATTTATTCTGGTAAGCCGGCACAGTACAAAGTAATATTCTCAAAATCCTATTGAAATATTAAAATTTAAATTAAATTTGCACCCTGTTTGGCCCGTTCGTCTATCGGTTAGGACCTCAGGTTTTCATCC
>CENU01073273.1_pt1 | contig 10494 bp, 10 predicted proteins | sample 361331 | NCBI WGS metagenome assembly CENU01 (sample SAMEA2619766, study PRJEB7988) | marine metagenome | isolation source: saline water (ENVO:00002010), including
GGAAGTAATTTAAAGTCTTTAATAAAATTTTCAAAAACAAAAAAATCGCCAATTTCTATTAATTTGATAATCTCAAATAATCCTAAAGCTAAGGGTTTAAATCTTGGTAAAATAAATAAGATAAAAAAAAAAGTATTTAATTTTAAGAAAAAACATAAAATTGAAAATCAGATACTTGTCGTTTTAAAAAAGTATGAAATTAAGATGATATGTTTAGCAGGATTTATGAAAATTTTATCTAGAAATTTTATTAAGAAATTTAAAGGTAAAATTACTAATATTCATCCCTCATTACTTCCTAAGTATAAAGGATTAAATACTCATCAAAGAGCTTTGGATAACAATGAAAAATATTCAGGCTGTACTGTTCATTTTGTAAATGCGAGACTTGATTCTGGTAAAATTATACTTCAAAAGAGGGTTAGAATTATGAAAAATGAAACCAAAAAAACCTTGAGGAAAAAAATATTACTTCAAGAGCATAAGCTTTATCCTAAAGCAATTCTGAAAATATTCAGTCCTTAAAGAAAAAATCTATTTCAATTTTAGCGTTATCAATACTATCGGATCCATGCACAGAATTTTTATCAATTGAAATTCCATATTTTTTTCTAATTGTTCCTTCCTGTGCATCTTTTGGATTTGTAGCTCCCATCAATTCTCTATTTCCCAAGACTGCATTCTCTTTTTCAAGAATCATAACAACAATAGGGCCTGATGAGAGATAGTTGCATAAATCATCATAGAATGGTTTTGTTTCATGAACTTTATAAAATTTTTCAGCCTCTGATTTCTCAATTTGAATTTTTTTTTCTTTTAAAATTGAAAAACCTTTTTTTTTAAATATTTCCTTAATTTCATTTTCAAGATTTCTCTCTACTGCATCTGGTTTAATGATTGATAACGTTTGTTCGATATTACTCATAATTGTCCTCTATAAGTTTGTTCAATAATCTTACCCCATATCCTGTTGCACCACCGGAATTTAAGGCTCCACCATATTTAGAAAAAGCCATACCGGCAATATCCAAATGAGCCCAAGGTGTTTTATTTAAGATAAATCTTTGTAAAAATTGAGCAGCAGTAGTTGATCCTGCACCTCCAATATAATTTATATTTTGCATATCTGCATTTTTAGAGTCGATTAATTTATCATAATTTTTATTAAGGGGCATTCTCCAAACTTTTTCCTCAACATTTTCACCAGCATCAATTAGCTGTTTAGATAATTTATCATCGTTAGAAAAAAGTCCTGCATATTCAGAACCAAGTGAAACAATAATTGCTCCAGTTAAAGTCGCTAAATCTACAATAAATTTTGGCTTAAATTTTTTTTCTGTATAAGTTATTGCATCCGCAAGTACTAATCTACCTTCTGCATCTGTATTTAATATTTCAACAGTCTTACCACTATAAGACTTAACAATATCTCCTGGTCTTTGCGCATTACCTCCGGGCATATTTTCTACAAGGCCGACAACTCCAATTGCATTTACTTTTGCCTTCCTCAGAGCTAAACTTTTCATTAATCCTACGACTACCGCAGAGCCAGCCATATCATATGTCATGTCTTCCATAAATTTTGCAGGTTTCAGAGATATACCTCCAGTATCAAAACAGACACCTTTACCAACAAAAGCTAAAGGTTTAGATTTATTTCTTAAACCGTTCCATTCCATAATTACAAGATATGATCCTCTAGTACTTCCTTGACCAACACCAAGTAAAGTATTCATACCTAATTTTTTTAATTTCTTTTCATCATAAACATTTATTTTCAAACCAAATTTTTTTAAAGAATTTATCCTTTTAGCATACTCATCAGGATGTAGTACATTCCCAGGCTCTGATACTAAGTCTCTTGCATAAAATGTACCTTCCTCAATTGCATTAAACTTTACCTGATCTTTTGTGGTTGGTATATTTTTACCAAATATATTTATATCAATATTTTTTTTAGTTTTATTTGATTTATATTTTTCGAACAAATAAGATTTAAGTCTTATACCGTGCAAAAAATGTCCAACAAGATTTTTTGTATTTTGTATTATAGTATCAGAATTGATAAAAAAATTTGATTTCTTTAATTCCTTGATAATATTGTAACAATCTGCGCCTAAATTTTCTATTTCAGAGTTGGTAATGTTCTTATTTATGGAAACTAAAATAATTTTTTTCTTTGAGCTAATATTAAATGTAATTATCTTCTTTTTAGTATCTCTGGTCTTTATTAAATCAGAAACATAAGAATAATCAGAGTTAGAAATACTTTTCTTTAAGCTTGAAATATTGAAGTTTTCATCAACAAAAAATATTAAATTTTCGTTGGGTCTATTAAAAACTTGTTTTTTAAAGTTTATTTTTATATTCATAAATTTTAATACAATCTATACGAGATAATGCTATATATGAGTAAAACAATTATATTTCAATGGAAAAATTACTATTTAGAAAACTGATTACAGACATTTCTTTAAGAGCTTTAACTATAGCTTTTACCATTGGTTTAATTGTGTGGATTATTCAAGCAGTAAATTATCTAGATTTTGTGATAGACGATGGTCATAATTTTAAAATTTATTTTCTATACAACTTACACAATTTTCCAAAAATAATTCACAGAATTTTGCCCTTTGTGTTTGCCATCTCCATTTTTTTTGAATTAATTAAATATGAAAAAAATAATGAGTTACTAATTTTTTGGACAAATGGTGTTACCAAACAAACATTAATTAAAAATTTAATTAATTTCACTCTAATAGTTATGTTGATTCAAGTTTTGATTGGGGGTTTCATTTCGCCCAATAATCAGTTTAAAGCAAGAATAATACTAAAAAATTCAAATATGGATTTTTTACCCAATCTTATCAAACAAGGAAAGTTTATTGATACAATTTCTGGTTTAACAATTTTTATAAATCATAAAACAGACAATAATTCTTTTGAAAATATCTATATTCAAGAAGGAGAGTTTGTTGATTTTAGAGAAGAAGATAGTCAAATAATTTATGCGAAAGAGGGTTTTTTTATTAATGAAGACAAAAAACTTTTTAGATTATTAGACGGAAAAGTTATTAGTAATAATAATAATAAATTGATGAGTTTTGAATTTGATAAGATTGATTATGATTTATCAAAATTTTCATCTAGATCAATTAAAAAACCAAAAATTCAAGAACTATCGTCAATTAGACTGATTAAATGTTCTATAAGTTTGATTTCTGGAAAAAAATATATTGACGATTTATTTAATTGTGAAATTGATAAATCAAAAAATTTTAATCAAGAATTATACAAAAGGTTCATTAAACCATTTTACTTACCAATACTAACATTGGTATGTTGTTTTTTATTATCATTTTCAAAAGAACATCATAATTACACCTTAAAAACTATAAAGATTTTTATCTATGTTTTTTTAATTTTAGTATTATCTGAAACTTTCATGAGATATATTCAAGGTTCTTTAATATATTTAATTTTGTTTTTAGGATTACCGGTTTTGTGCTTTTCTTTAATTTATACTTTTCTTATTAAGAGGGTTAATAATGCTTAGAACTTTTGACAAATACTTTGTGAGTTTATTCTTTAAGAAATTATTTATTCTTTCTCTCATTTTTTTTTCTCTAATATTCATCCTTACCATATTTGAGGAAATAACTTTTTTTAGTGACACTCAGTCCTCTTTTTACATGCCTTTTTTGGTGGCAGTACTAGATGTTCCCTCGGCACTACTCGAAATATTTCCCTTTATAATTTTAATAACCACTCAACTTTTCTTTTTAGAAATAATAAGAAAAAAGGAGAATGAACTTATTAAAGTTAATCACTTAAATAATTTCTATCTTATTAAAATTTTAACATTAAGTGCATTTATTTTTGGAATGTTAATAATTTCAATTTATTATCCTTTTTCGTCTAAATTAAAATTTATTTATTTTGATTTTAAAAATTCTTACTCAAAAGATGGTAAATATTTAAAACATTATGGAGAAAATGGATTATGGATTAAAGATGAAATTAATGAAGAAATTTATATTATTAATGGTATCTTAGGAAAAACCAATTTTTTAGAGAATGTTTTCATTTCAAAGTTTGATAAAAATTTTGAATTAATTGAGAATATATCCTCTAAAAAAGTCGATATTAGTAAAAATAAATGGGTTATAGAGACGCCTTATTTATTTAAGGATAATCTACAAATAAAGTTAGAAAATGACATAACCATTACAAGCCATTTTAATATAAATAAGATAAATAGCACATTTAGAAATCTAAATTCCTTTAATATTTTTCAACTCATTGATGCTAAAAAGGAAAACGAATTATTGGGATATTCTTCAGAAGATATTGAGCTTCATCTTTTAAGGATCAGTGCAATACCAATTTATTTCAGTATAATGGTAATTATATCCTCAATAATAATGTTAAACATTAAGAAAAATAAGCCTTATATATTTCATGTGTTGCTTGGAATTACTCTTTCAGTTGTGATTTACTATATTAATAATATTTTTAATATTTTTGGACTGACGAATAAAATTCCAATTTATTTGTCAGTTTTTTTTCCAATAATTTTTTTAAGTGTTGTTTCAATAATAGGATTGATAAGGATAAATGAACAGTAAACTAACTATAATTTTAATTATTTTTTTTCAACTTTTATTTTTAAATAAAATATTTTCAAAAGAAATACAATTTAATGCTAATGAAATTGAAGTTTTGGATGGAGGAAATGAAACAATTGCAAAAAATGGAACAGCATTTATTGAAAAAGATAAAATTTCTGTAACCGGTGCAATAATAAAATATAAAAAAAATAAATCTTTATTAATCATTAACGAAGGTGAAATTAAAAAGATTGATGATAATTTGAAAATAAACTCTAAAGTTATTGAATATAATATTGATCAGTCAAACTTGTATTTAAAAAATGATGTAAAAATCAATGATATAGCAAATAAAATAAAGATAAGTACTGATGAGATAAATTATGATGTGGAGAAACAAAAAATTGAGAGTTCAAGTAATTCTGAAATAAAAGATAGCTTTGGAAATATTTATCAAGTGAGTAAATTTGAATACAATATAAAAAGTAAAATTATTAAGCTTAGTAATTTAAAAGTTCTAGATGTCAGTGAAAATATATTTAAAATTGAAATAGCATTTCTTGATTTAAAGAAAAAAGAATTAGTTGCGAAAGATGTAGGTATAAATTTCAAAATTTCTGATGATTCAGAAAATGAACCTAGGCTAAAAGGAAGGAGCTTGATTAGTAATAATGAAAATACAATTGTGAACAAAGGAACTTTCACGTTTTGCAAAAAAAGAGAGAAATGCCCTCCCTGGGAAATGAGTGCTGAGGAAATTAAGCATGATAAAAAGAAAAAAACTATATACTATAAAAATGCTAACCTAAAAATTTACGACAAAAAAGTATTCTATTTTCCTAAATTTTTTCATCCTGATCCAACAGTTGATAGACAGTCTGGATTTTTAATACCTAAAATTCAAGATAATAGCACAACTGGATTGTCTTTCAATTTACCATATTTTATTGCTTTAGCAGAAAATAAAGATATCACTTTAAGTCCAAGATTTTTCGCTGAAGATAAATTTTTAATTCAAACAGAGTTTAGGCAAAAAAATAAAAATTCAGACCATGTAATTGATCTAAGTCAATATATTTCAAGTGGAGAAAATGCCAAAGGTCATTTATTTTATAATTTGAATAATAATTATGAAAATGATAATTTTGATGAAATTGAATTTAATATTCAATTAGAACAAGTTTCAGATGAAACCTATTTGAAAGCTTATAAAATTGAAAGTCCAATAATTAAAAACACATCTAATCTTACAAACTCATTAAGCATTAATTTAATAAAGAAGAATTCATCATTAAATACTAATTTAGATATTTATGAAGACTTGAGCAAACAGGATAGTGATAAATATGAATATGTACCAAACTTTAGTTTCTCAAAAATCCTTAATGAAAATAATACATTATATTCCAAAGGATATTATAAGAACTATAATACAAATATTACAGAAAAAGTTTTAATAAATAATTTTCAATTCGATTCAAATCCAAAGTTTTTAAATAACGGTATAGTAAATGAAAAAAAACTTTTGATTAAAAATATTAATTCAAGTGCATCAAATTCAGAGAAATTTAAAAATGAAGAGACTTTAATTTTAATTCCCTCTTTTCAAACAAATTATTCTTTACCGTTGATAAAAGAAACTGCTAAATCAAAGAACACCTTTACTCCAAAGTTATCTCTTAGATTAAGTACTCCCCACACAAAAGATGTTCGTACAACTGATAGAAAAATTAGTTATAATAATATTTATGATTTTGAAAGATTAGGGATAGACGAAGCTAATGAAGGAGGAATTTCATTAACATATGGTTATGAACACTCAATAGTCGAAAAATCAAGCTCTGAAGAAAAAATAAAATTTGGATTTGCCAATAATTTAAGATTTGAGGAAAATAAAGATTTACCTTTAAATTCAAATTTAGGAGATAAAATGTCTGACTTTGTAGGGAACTTTGAGTATAAACCAAACAAAAATTTGAAATTAGATTATGATTTCTCACTTAAAAATAATTTGAGTGATGTAAATTATGAACTTTTTGGATTTGAATTTTATCTAAAAAATTTTACAACAAAACTTGAGTATCAAAATGAGAACAATAGCAGTATTAAAACCTCATATTTAAAAAATGAAACTCGCTTAAATATTAATGAAAAAAATAGTTTAGTTTTTGAAACTAGAGAAAATAAAGAAAAAAGTTTTACTGAATTTTATAATTTAATATATCAATATAAAATTGATTGTTTAACAGCAGCTATAGAATACAATAAAGATTACTATAATGATCAAGATTTAAAGCCTTCTGAAAATCTCTTCCTTAAATTGTCGATTATACCATTTGGTGGATTCAATACCCCTAATTTAAAATGATTTTAAAAAAAATTATTTTTTTTATTACAATTTATTTTTTATCCACAACTTTAGGTTTTTCAAATATCAGTTTGAAAATTGTAATGAAAATTAACAATGAGATAGTTACTAATTATGATATTGAAAAAGAAAAAAATTATTTATTAGCATTGAACTCAAAATTAAATCAAATTAGTGGAAATCAACTAATAATGTTAGCAAAAAAATCTCTTACAAAAGAAATTATAAGAAAAATTGAAATATCAAAATATATAGAACTAAATCAAGATAACCCGCAGATTGATAGTGTTTTGAATAATCTTATCAAAAAATTAAACTTCTCTAATAAAAATGAATTTGAAAATTATCTTCAGAACTTTGATGTTTCGATTGATGATCTAAAAAAAAAAATTGAAATTGAAAATGAATGGAAAAACATGATTTATATTAAATATAATAAGAGTGTTAATATCAATAAAGAGGATTTGATATTAAAAATTGATAATCTTGTAAAAAATAATTATATTCAGGAATATAATTTATCCGAAATTGTTTTCTCAACAAAAAATAATACAACTTATAATGATGAATTTAAAAAAATAAAAAACAGTATTGAAGATAATGGATTTGAAAATACTGCAAATTTGTATAGCATTTCTGATAGTTCGAAGGTAGGAGGAAAAATAGGATGGGTAGCAAAAAAGAATTTATCAGTAGCAATAATAAATAAAATAAAAAACTTAAAAAAAGACCAACTTAGTGAACCTATTAAAATAGGAAATGATTTTTTAATACTGAAAATTAATGAAACAAGAAAAAAACCTTTTGAAATGGATAAACAAGCAGAATTAGAAAAAATGATAATGATTGAAACAACAAAACAATTAGATAAGTTTTCAAATATTTTTTACAATAAAATAAAATTAAACGCAAAAATAAGTGAATTCTAATCCTATTTTAATTATTCCTGGTGAGCCTAAAAGTATTTTTTTTGAAATTTTCTTTAAGTCAATGAAATTAACAAAAGTTAAAAGCCCATTAATTTTGATTTGTAATAAAAAAATTTTATACAAAGAAATTAGAAAGTTTAATTTTAAACGAGATATAGAGGAATTAGATAAAAATGCTATTAATAAAAAAAGAATTAAGTTTAAAAAAATTTATTTTATTAATGTTTCAAACGAAAAACCTAAATATTACGTTCAAAATTGCTTTAATTTTGCTTTTTATTTATTGAAAAAAGGTTTTACTAATAAGGTTATTAATGGACCAATTAACAAAACAAAAACTTTAAATAAGAAATTTCTTGGTATTACTGAATATGTATCTCATTCTTTCAATCAAAAAAAATTTGCCATGCTGATCTATAACAGAGACTTATCAGTTTGTCCTATAACTACCCACTTACCATTAAGTCAAATCACTAAAAAAATAAATCGAAATTTAATTAAAGAAAAAATAGTGATTGTTAACAATTTTTATAAAACATTTTTAAAATTCAAACCTAAAATAGCTGTTACAGGCCTAAACCCACATTGCGAAAGTGTTCTTAAATTTAATGAGGATGATAGGATTATTTTACCAGCTATCAAATCTTTACAAAAAAAAATTAATGTTAAGGGTCCATTTCCTGCAGATACTATTTTTTTAAAAGATAACAGAAAAAAGTTTGACGTGATAATAGGTATGTACCACGATCAAGTTTTAGGACCAATTAAAACTCTTTTTGAGTACGATGCGATAAATATTACTCTTGGTTTACCTTTTTTACGAGTTACACCTGATCATGGACCAAATGAAAAAATGGTTGGGCAAAATAAGTCAAATCCAATTAGTTTAATTAAAGCATTGAACTTTTTAGATCAGATATGATTAAGGCTAAAAAAAGCCTTGGTCAAAACTTCTTAATTGATCATAATATAATTGATAAAATCGTAAACATTATTGATGTAAAAGATAAAAATATTCTGGAGGTTGGACCTGGAACAGGAAATTTAACTGAAAAAATTTTAAAGAAAAAACCAAATAATTTCTTAGTGGTTGAGAAAGATTATAATTTAGTAAATTTGCTTAAAGAAAAATTTAATGGAAAAATTAAAATTATAAATGATGATATTTTGAAAATTGAAGAAAATTCTCTCAGTAAAGAAATATTAACAGTTTACGGTAATTTACCATATAACATCTCTACAGAAATTTTAATAAAGTGGATACTTAATATGAAAGAAAAAAAAATTTGGTTTAATCATCTTATTCTTATGTTTCAAAAAGAAGTGGCAGATAGAATTATATCTAAATTTGATACCAAAAATTATGGTCGATTAACAGTTTTAGCAAATTGGAGATTAAAAATTAAAAAAATTTGTGACATTTATCCCTCTTGTTTCTATCCAAGGCCAAAAGTTGAGAGCACACTACTTGTATTTGAACCAAAAAGAAATTTTGTAAAATTTATAAATCCAAAAAATTTAGAAAAAATAACTAGAGTCTTTTTTATGCATAGAAGAAAAATGATCAAAAAACCTTTTCTAAATTTATTTAATAATGACATAAATTATGCATCAAAAATGAAACTTGATTTAAGATTGAGACCACAAAATTTGGACCTTGACACTTACCTAAATCTAACAAAAGAATATGAGTCTTTAACTAGTTAATTTTTCAACATGATTTCTAATGTATTCTGGATCATAATCTTTAGAACCATTGTTAATTTCTGCATTAATTAGATTTTTAATTTTTAGATAGCATTTGTTTAAGTCGTCATTGATAACAACATAATCATAATTTATCCAGTGAAGTACATCTCTCTCGAACTGTTCAATTCTTTCTTCTACGATAAGTTTTTCTTTCATATGTCTATTTGACAATCTCTCAATTAAAACTTTTTTGCTTGGTGGTAAAATAAAAAAAGTAATTAATTTGTAGTCTAATTTTTTATTTTTTATTTGGTCTGCTCCTTGCCAATCAATGTCAAATAAAACGTTTTTTCCTTTGTTTAAGTTGTCAATAATGGGAGTTCTTGTTGTTCCATAATAATTTTTAAAAACTTTTGCATATTCTAAAAATTCTTGATTATTTATTAATCTTTTAAATTCCTTATCATTTACAAAGTAATAATCCTTATAAGGAACCTCACCAGTTCTAGGTTGCCTAGTTGTGTGGGAAATTGAAACTTCAAAATTATCTTTTTTTGATAATAAATTTACCAAAGTTGTTTTACCCGCTCCTGAAGGAGAAGACAGTATAACCATAATACCATCATTGGCGGAGGGCATTATATCTTTTAGTTGGCTTTGCCTTCAATAAATTTAACTGCATCACCTACAGTTAAAATTTTTTCTGCTTCACTATCAGAAATTTCTGAGCCAAATTCTTCTTCAAAAGCCATCACTAATTCAACTGTGTCTAAACTATCAGCTCCTAAATCATCAATAAAACTTGATTCCTCAGTAACTTTTGACTCTTCAATACCTAAATGATCTGCAACTATTTTTTTAACCTTACTTGAAACATCTTCTGACATATTGATCCTTT
>CENU01120892.1_pt1 | contig 10494 bp, 11 predicted proteins | sample 361331 | NCBI WGS metagenome assembly CENU01 (sample SAMEA2619766, study PRJEB7988) | marine metagenome | isolation source: saline water (ENVO:00002010), including
CAGGGTGCTGCTGGGCTCAGCAAGTTGGTCTGCGTCGCAAGCCCGGAAGCGGCCGCTGAACCCTTGAAGCAGTGGTTGCGCCCAGGTGATCACGTGCTGCTGAAAGCCAGCCGAGGGATTGCCTTGGAGCGGTTGATTCCGCTACTCAGCTGATCAAGCCGGGCCAGCCCAGTTCTCTTTGATCAGCTGCTTGGCGCGGCCCAGGGCCAAGGCCCCATCAGGAACGTTTTTGGTGAGCGTGGATCCAGCGGCCACGGTCACCTTCTTGCCCAGTTGGATCGGCGCCACCAACACCGAGTTGGCACCGGTTTTGCTGCCATCACCAATCACGGTGCGGTGTTTGTTGACGCCGTCGTAGTTGGCCGTGATGGTTCCGGCTCCCACATTCACGCTGGCTCCCAACTCGGCATCGCCGATGTAGCTCAGGTGGTTCACCTTGCTGGCCTCGCCAACGGTGCTCTTTTTCACCTCCACAAAGTTGCCAATGCGGCAGTTGTTGCCGATCACCGCAGCAGGACGCAGGTGGGCAAAGGGGCCAATGCACACCCCATCACCAACGGTGGCCTCGCGAACCACCGACATGACCACCGTGACGCCTCGGCCCAACTCGGCGTCTTCGATCAACGAGCCAGGCCCGAGCCTGCTCTCATCGCCGATCTGACAGCGACCACGTAGGTGGGTTTGCGGTTCGATCACCACATCACGTCCGAATTGGCAGCCCTCGCTCAAGGTGCAGCTCGCCGGATCCACAAAGGTGACCCCTTCCGCCATCCAGTGATGTCGCAGGCGTTCTTGCAGCATCGTTTCGCACTGTGCCAGCTGCTGTCGGTTGTTGATGCCATTGACCTCATCAGGGTCAGCCACCTCCACGTGCATGGCTTTGGTCAACATCGCCACCGTGTCGGTGAGGTAGAGCTCGCCCTGGTCGTTGTCGGTGCTCAGCTTGGGCAGCACCTCTGCCAAGGCCGTCCAGTTGAAGCAATAAATCCCTGCGTTGGTGAGGTTGTTGCGGCGCTGCTCCTCGCTGCAGTCGCGATGCTCAATGATGCTGCTCACAGCGCCTTGCTCGTCGGCAAAGACGCGCCCATAGCCGGTTGGATCGTCCAGGCGAGCCGTGAGCAGGGTCACCTGGGCACCACTGCTGCGATGGGTGCTCACGAGTTGGTCAATGGTTTCAGCGCGCAGGAGCGGCACATCACCATTGAGCACCAGCAATTCACCCTCGAAGTTGGCCAGAGGGTCCAGCAGCTGTTGCACGGCGTGGCCTGTGCCGTTTTGGGGTTGCTGCAGCACAAATTCCAGGCCGCCCACAGCGCTGAGCTGCTGCTCCACCCGCTCGGCTTGATGGCCAACGATCAACAGCCGCCGCTCGGGCCTGAGATTGCGGGCACTGGCCAGCACCCGTTCCACCAGGGTGGCTCCAGCGAGGGGTTGCAACACCTTGGGCAGATTGCTCTTCATGCGGGTTCCCTTCCCCGCGGCCAGAACGGCAACCGCCAGCATCACGACGTGTCAACTGGGCGGGAATCTACCGGCATTCCGCAGGCCCTCCCCCTGCTGCCAGCGGCGGCGCCAAGCGCTGGTGCTCAACTGTCCGCTGCTCTGCTGCTGTTGGCGGCGCTGCTCTTGGATTTCAGCAGCCGTGCCTTGGCCAGTGGGATCGAGGTAGGGCACAGCGGCCTGGGTTCGCAGATGCTCTTGCTCCATCAGCGAAAACGCCACCAGTGGTTCGGCCAGTGGCAACTCAGATGGACTGGCCACGGTGCCGCCGCTCCACTGGTGGCGAGCGCTGCCGGCGTGCGGCTTCAATCCAGCCAGCTGCAACCCATGGGTCAGCAGGCTTTGACGCACGGATGCGGCTGAGCAGTAGGTGGTCAACCGACCTTGGGGCGCCAGGCATTGGCTCACCAGCGCGAGGAACTCCAGGCTCCAAAGCTGCGGGCACACCCCTGGGGAGAAGGCGTCATGGATCACCAGATCGCAGCGCCCAACCAATTGGCTTTGCAGCCCACGCAGGCTTTGACGCGCATCCCCCCAATGAATCGAGGCTGTTCGCTTCTTCAGCGCTTCGACGGTCTGGTGGGGCCACTGCTGTTGAAAGCGCTGGTCAGCCAAGGCCAGCTGTAGTGGCTGGGGGTCGAGCTCAAGCCCCCACCACTGCAGCTGCAGTTGGCGCTGCTGACAGGCCTCGAGCAACACAGCGGTGTTGGTGCCGGTGCCAACGCACAGTTCCAAAACCCGCAGCGTGCTGCCAGGCGCAAATCGCTCAAGTCCTGCCGGTGCCAGGAAGGTGTCTTGGGCCTCTTGGATGGCCCCTCGCTCGCTATGAAATGCCTGCCCGTAATCCTCACTCCAGAGGCTGAAGCTGCCGTCCTTGCAGCGGCACGGCTTCAGCAGCCCTTCAGCCCCGCTGCAATCGGGCCAATTCATCCCAGAAACTTGGGTAGGAGACCGCTGCAGCCTCGCTTTGGTCAATGGAGGTGTCGCCGCTGGCGATCAGTGCTGCCACCGCCAAGCTCATGGCCACGCGGTGATCGGTCTCGCTATCAACCTGAGCACCAGTGAGGCGCTGGCCACCGGGGATCACCATGCCGTCGGTGGTTTCCTCCAGCTCGGCCCCCATGGCCCGCAGCTGTCTTGCCATCACGGCTAAGCGGTCGGTTTCTTTGACCCGCAGCTCAGCGGCATCGCGGATCACGCTGGTGCCTTCGGCGCAGAGGGCCGCCACCGAGAGGATCGGAATTTCATCCACCAGCCTGGGGATGAGCTCACCACCAATCTCAAAGGCTTTCAGCGGGCTGTAGCGAACACGCAGATCCGCGACCGGTTCGCCGGCCACATCCCGTTGGTTGAGGACTTCAAGTGGTGCACCCATCTGCTCCAACACATCCAGGATTCCGGTGCGGGTGGGATTGATGCCCACGTTTTCAATCGTGAGCTCGGTGCCGGGCACCACCAAGGCGGCGATCAGCCAAAACGCAGCGGAACTGATGTCACCTGGCACCACCACATGTTGTCCATGGAGTTCAGCGCCGGGCCGCACGATCGCGGTGGGGCCTTCCGCCGCGTGTGGCTCACTGATCAGTTCAGCTCCAAAGGCGCGCAGCATGCGCTCGCTGTGATCTCTCGATAGTGCTGGCTCGATCACGGTGGTGCTGCCCTTGGCTGTTAATCCCGCCAGTAGCAGCGCACTTTTCACTTGAGCGCTGGCAACGGGCGTGCGAATCGTGCCGCCGCTCAGGGTTTGGCCCGCAATGGCCAGTGGTGCTTTGTTGCCTCCCTCGCGGCCACCGATTTCGGCTCCCATCTGAGCGAGCGGTTGGGCCACTCGGGCCATGGGCCGGCGCCGCAAGGAGCCATCCCCATCGAGCACAAAATGGCGGCCATGACGGCCAGCCAAAAGGCCCAGCATCAACCGCATCGTTGTGCCGGAATTGCCGCAATCGAGCACCTGGGCTGGTTCTTGCAACCCATCGAGGCCCACGCCTTCCACGCGCACCACACCGCTGCTGTCGATCGCTGAGACCGTGACGCCCATGGCCCTGAGGCAAGCGGCGGTGCTCAAGGGGTCTTCTGCAGGCAGCAGCCCTTCGATGGTGGTGGTGCCTGTCGCGATGGCTCCAAACAACAGAGCGCGATGGGAAATCGATTTATCACCGGGGACGCGCACTGAGCCGTGAAGGCTGCCGCCACCGCTGAGGCAGACGCTGCCCATAGCCGCTCGGAAGTTGCCCCCATGCTGCAGGACGACCCAGAACACAAAAGTTCAAAACGGTAGCGATTGCTACCAAATGACTTACATTGTGTGCACGTTGGCCCCGGCAAGGGGTGCAGTCAGACCCGCGCCAGGCAACGGGGACGCGGGCAATACGTGGAGGTCCCCATGAACGTCCTCTCGATGATCAAAGACCGGCAAATCAAGGCTCAGCGCCGCTTTGAAGCTGAGTTGATGATGGCCAAGGCCTATCGCGGCGTCGCCTATGTCGACGTCCATCACGACACCCCCATCGAGCAGCCCAGCCAGTGCTCGTATCGCGGGCAGAACTACACCTGCTCTTGAGGTTCAGGGGCTTGCATCGCAGCGCTGACGCCATACCTTGCGCCCAGTGCTGATCAACTCCCATGCGCTCCGGCTTGTTGCTGTTGGTGCTCAGTTCCTTGGCCATTCCCCAGGCCGTTCGCTCTGAGCCCCAACCGCCACCGGGCCTTTGGCTTCGCCAAGGCTGCGTGGATGGTCAGCAACTCATTTGTGATTACCGCTGGCAAGACAGCGACACCAGCGGCTTTCCGCTGATGTACAAGCAGGTCTCCAGCGGCCGGTCTCAGTCGGCTGAGGCTTTCGAATTTCTCTATCGCTGCACGCCCCAACCCAAGGTGGTGCGCATCACCCGGGCTCGTTCATTGGCCAGTGTTCAGCGTTGGACGGCTCCGTCCGCGTTGCGTCAGTACTGCCGCAGCGCAACTCAACCCAACATCAAGCCCTGATCGGGGTCCAGGCTGGCTTCCCAGCTGCGCTGGTCATAGAGCAATTCCGCCACGCTCAGTTGGGAGAGCTCCCGCTCCACAGCCCGTTGCAACCGCTGTTGCAGTTGCTGTTCCAGCCGTTGTCCGGCTTGGCCAATCGCGCCTTCTGCTGACTCAATCTCAAGGTTGAGCTGCCTGCGGCCACCAACGGCGTCGAGCACATCTTGAACACTGAGATCGTCGGCGCGTCGGCTCAAGCGATAGCCCCCACTGCGACCACGACGGGCCTCGACCAACTGGGCCTGCCGCAATTGCAGCAGGATTTGCTCGAGGCGAGCCTCCGGAAGCTCCTGGCGTTTGGCCAGTTCAGGCCCCGAGATCACGCTGTGCGGAGACCGGGCCAGCTCCACCAAGGCGCGCAGGGCAATGGTTCCGGCGCGCGTCAGCATCAGCTCAGCCGTTTCAGCACGTGTTCCAGCTGCAATCCAAACAGGCTGGGATCGGGTTCATGGCCCACCAGATCACCCAATCCCAGCTCCTGCCAGCGGGAATCGAGTTTGGCTTCGCTCTCGGCATCACGGCTCAGGGGCTCGCCCCAGTCGTGTCGTTTTTCAGGGCCCACTTTGGTGGTGGCATCGATTGCCAAGCGACCCCCTAGCCCGAGCCGTTCACTGGCGAAATCCAATGAATCAAACGGCGTGTCGTCGAGAACAAAAAGATCCCGCTGCGGATCCACTTGAGCGGCAATGGCCCACACCACTTGACGCGGATCGCGCACGTTGATGCTCTTATCAACCACCACCACAAACTTGGTGTAGGTGAACTGGGGCAGGGCACTCCAGAAGGCCATGGCGGCTCGCCGGGCCTGCCCGGGGTAGGCCTTATCGATGGAAATCACCGCGAGCTTGTAGCTCAAGGCTTCCATCGGCAAAAAGAAGTCGACGATCTCGCTGACTTGCTGACGCAGGATCGGCGTGTAGATGCGATTCAGCGCAATCGCCAGCATCGCTTCCTCTTTGGGAGGCCGGCCACTAAAAGTGGTGAGCATCACCGGTTCGCGCTTCTGGGTCATGCAGTGGAAGCGCACCAACGGCGAGGGTTCCTCCAAGCCGTAGAAGCCCATGTGGTCGCCAAAGGGGCCATCCCCGAGGGTTTCGCCCGGGGTGATGGTTCCTTCCAGCACAATTTCGCTGTGGCTGGGCACCTCCAGATCAACGGTTTTGCAGCGTGCCAAATGCACACCTTGGCCGGCATACAACCCGGCAAAGAGCCATTCGCTGAGTTGCACAGGAATCGGCGTGGCGGCAGCCATTACCAGCAGCGGGTGCACCCCTAGGGCAACGGCTACCTCGAGTTTTTCGCCTCGTTCTGCAGCCTTACGCAGGTGACGCGCGCCGCCGCGCACGCTCAACCAGTGCACGGTCATGCTGCGGGCATCCTGTTGTTGCAGCCGGTAGACCCCCACATTGGGAACCTTGGTTTCCGGGTCTTTGGTGATCACCAAGCCCAGGGTGATCACCCGTCCTGCATCGCCTGGCCAGGGGCGGATCAGCGGCAGCTGGTTGAGATCCAGCTCAGCCTCAGGCACAACCTTTTGGTGGCAGCGGGGTGTGAGGTCACGATCGGGTCTGGCCTTGACCAGATCCCAGAGCACTCGTGAAAAGCTGGTCAGCTCCTTGAGGCCCTTGGGTGGTTTGGGCTGTTGCAGCAGGGCTAGGCGGCTGCCCAGGTCTTCGAGCTCTTCGACCCGCTCGAGACCCATGCTCCAGGCGACCCGCTCAACGGTGCCCAAGAGATTGAGCACCAAGGGCATCGAGCTGCCCTTCACGTTTTCAAACAGCAGCGCCGGCCCGCCCATGGCCAAAACCCGATCGGCGATGGCAGCGGCTTCGAGGTCGCCATCGACAGGAGCGGTGATACGACGCAGTTGGCCTCGCTGCTCAACGAGCCGCAGGAAATCCTGTAGATCCTTTTGGCCCATGGCCCCGCGGCAAAGGGCCCTACTGTCGCGCACGCAAAAGCCAGCTGTTGCCCCATGCGCCTGAGCTACTTCCACAGCCCCGATCGCGTCCCTGCCGAAGGGATGGCCGATGCCGCTGTTGCGATCGATGTGCTGCGGGCCACCACAACCATGGCTTGGGCCCTGCACAACGGAGCTGAAGCGATTCAGGCCTTTGCCGATTTGGCTCAACTGGATGCAGCCGCATCGGCCTGGCCGGATGACCAATCACTCCGCGCTGGTGAGCGCGGCGGCCAAAAGCTGGAAGGCTTTGATCTGGGGAATTCCCCCTTGGCGGTCACGCCTGAGCGGATCGGCGGCCGGCGCATTTTCATGAGCACCACCAATGGCACCCGAGCCCTGGATCGTGTGCGCTCTGCTCCGATGCTGCTCACGGCTGCCCTTGTGAACCGCAGCGCTGTGGCGCAGCGGCTGCTGCAGCACCGCCCTGATCAGATTTGGATGGTGGGTAGCGGCTGGGAAGGGGCGTACTCCCTGGAGGACAGCCTGGCGGCCGGTGCCCTGGCGGATGCCCTGCTCGAGGGCAGTGGGGCGAGCCTGCTGGACTTGGCCGGCAACGATGAAACCTGCGCCGCCCATGCCCTCTGGCAGCAATGGAAAGATCAACCCGAAGCCCTGCTCAGGTTGGCCAGCCACGGCCAGCGCTTGCAGCGCTTGGGCGACCACGATGCTGATCTGGCTTGCTGCGCGGCGGTTGACAGCCTCACGGTGGTTCCGAGCCAGGACGAACCGGGTGTTTTGCGGTTGAGCTGATTACAGTCATTAGCGATTGGGTGATCTGTGGTGAAGAGCTTTCTGGCTGCGGCGTTGCAGTGCACGAGCACCCCTGATCCAGATTCGAATTTTGCCCAGATTGAGGAGCTCATTGATCTGGCGGCCCGTCGCGGGGCTGAGTTGGTTGGCCTGCCCGAAAATTTCGCCTTCTTAGGTGCTGAGAACAAACGTCTCGAGCTGGCACCAACCCTGGCTGAGCGCTGCAGCCGCTTTCTGGTGACCATGGCGCGTCGCTACCAAGTGGCGATCCTTGGCGGTGGTTTCCCGGTTCCAGCCGGTGAAGCCGCCACGTTCAATCGCTCCGAGCTGGTGAGCCGCGATGGTCAGGTGCTGGCCACCTACGACAAGATCCACCTCTTCGATGTCGATCTGCCCGACGGCAACACCTACACCGAATCAGACACGATCACAGCTGGGAGTTCCTTGCCACCGGTGGCAGACCTTCCAGGGCTCTGCCGCGTTGGTCTCTCCATTTGCTACGACGTTCGCTTCCCCGAGCTCTACCGCCATTTGGCAGGAGCCGGCGCTGAGTTGTTGATGGTGCCAGCCGCCTTTACGGCCTACACCGGCAAAGACCACTGGCAGGTGCTACTGCAAGCCCGTGCCATCGAAAACACCAGCTATGTGCTGGCGCCGGCGCAAACCGGGCTGCACTATGGGCGCCGACAGAGTCACGGCCATGCGCTGGTCATTGATCCCTGGGGCACCGTTCTCGCCGATGCAGGCGTGGGCCCTGGTGTGGCCATCGCCCCGATCGACACCGACCATCTGCAGCGCATTCGCGCGCAGATGCCGAGCCTGCGTCACCGTCGCCCAGCCCTGTTCTGAGCCCGCCCATGTTTGAGGCTCGCCGTTGGGCTTCCAGCCTGATGGCGGGAGTTCTGGCTGCTCAGCTCATCCCCGTGCTGCCGGCCCGTGCCTTCAGCCGTCTGGCGGCTTGGGCCATCACGGCCAAGGGTGAACTGCTGCTGCGCACCTCTCCAAACCTTGATCTCGACGCGTTTTTCAAAGACGGCGATGGCCGCTATGGCGATCGCATTTGGATTGATTTCCCTGGCAGCCCCCAGCGGCCGCGAAAGATTCCAGGCAAAGGCGCCGTTCGCGAAATTCGTGTGGGTATGCCCGAGCGCGGTGTGACGCGCCTGGTGATCGAGTTCAAGCGTGGCGTTGAACTCGACCCCTCGAAGCTGCGTTTGGTGGGCCTCGACTGGGACAGCTGGCGCATGCGCTTCCCGCTCCAGGACGCCCGCTTCGTGGCCATGGGTGAAGGCATCCTCCAGCGGGAGGTGGCCTTCCCCAGCGCGCCAACCAGGCCCGGACGCTCGAGGGCCCCACTGCGAACCCTCACGGTGGCGAGTCTGCCGTGGGTTCGGCGCGGGGCCTACCGGGTGATGCTTGATCCTGGCCATGGGGGCAAAGACCCGGGCGCTATCGGCATTGGTGGCACCCGCGAAAAAGATGTGGTGCTGGATGTCTCGCGGCAGGTGGCCTCACACCTGCGCAGCAAAGGTGTGGTCGTGAAGATGACGCGCAGCTCAGACGCCACGGTCGATTTGCCTCCCCGCGCCCGGCTATCGAACCGTTGGCGCCCTGATGCCTTTGTGAGCATCCACGCCAATGCGATCAGCATGCGCAGGCCGGAGGTCAACGGACTCGAGACGTTCTATTTCCAAAGCTTTCAGGGAAAAAAACTCTCCTCCTTGATTCATGACTCAATCCTGAGGACAGTCAGGCGCAAAGACCGAGGGGTCAAGGAGGCGCGGTTCTACGTGATCCGCCGCACCAACAGCCCCGCGAGCCTTGTGGAGCTCGGTTTCCTTACCGGAACCGCCGATGCTGCCGATCTGGCTGACCCTGCCCACCGTCGTCAGCTGGCACTGGCGATCGCCGTGGGAATCCTCAACTATCTGAGAGTGGCCGGATGACCCTGAGCTCTTCTGCTGATGCCCTGAGCCTCTCGTTGCAGCGCGTGGCCACATCGGAGTTCACCGGGTTGCGGCCTCAGGCCCTGTTGGGATTGTTCGATAGCGGTTTGGGTGGCCTAACCGTGTTGCGCCGCTTGCTGAGCCAGCGGCCAGGCCAGCGGTGTGTGTACGTGGGGGATACGGCCCGCGTTCCCTACGGCAGCCGCGACCGCGCTGAAATCCGCTGCATTGCCGCTGAGGTGGTGGGCTGGCTGCGTGAGCAAGGAGCGGAAGCCGTGGTGATGGCCTGCAATACCACCAATGCTTTGGCCCTTGATGTGGCCCAGTCCGAAGCCGGGGTGCCGGTGTTGGGTCTGATTGATGCGGTGGCCCGTCAGGTGCAGCAACAGCGCATTGGCGTCCTTGCCACGGAAGCCACAGCCTCCAGTGGCGCCTACGGCCGCGCATTGCAGGCTCAGCGCCAGGGTTTAACCATCGTTGAGATGGGTTGTCCCGCCTTTGTTCCAGCTGTCGAGGCCCATCAGCTCGACACACCGGCCTTGCGGCGAGCAGCGCAGCGCTATCTCGAACCCCTGCTGGATGCTCGCGTCGAAGCCATCGTTTTGGGCTGCAGCCACTACCCGCTGCTCGAGCCGATGCTGCGCGATCTGCTGCCAGCGGGCGTTGAGCTAATTGATCCAGCCCATGCTCTGGTCGATCTCACCCTGTCGCTTTTTCCTGATCAACGGCGGCCCGCCATTGAGCCAGATCTCAGTGGCTGCCGGGTTGTGGCCACGGGCGATCCCGCTGAATTTGCTGCAGGATCGGCCCGTTGGTTGGGTCAACGGCCCCCGGTTGAGCAGATTTCTCTCCAGCCAGAGGGTCACGGCCACTAGGATCGGCTCACTCAGGCGGAGCCATGTCGACGGTTGCCCAGCTTCTTCAGCCCGTCGAGTCCGACCTCGAGCAGCTTCTCAGCGATTTGCGCGCCTTAATTGGCGCCGGTCACCCCATTCTTCAGGCGGCAGCTGAGCATCTCTTCAGTGCCGGCGGTAAGCGCTTACGGCCCGGAATTGTCTTGTTGCTGAGCCGGGCCCTGGATCCCGCTGGTGAGCTCAGCCTGCGCCACCGGCGCCTGGCCCAGATCACCGAGATGATCCACACGGCCTCGCTGGTTCATGACGATGTTGTCGATGAGGCCAATACCCGCCGCGGTGTGCCCACGGTTCACAGCCGTTTCAACAGTCGTGTGGCGGTATTAGCTGGTGATTTTCTGTTTGCCCAGTCCAGTTGGCATCTGGCCAATTTGGATGACCTTGAAGTGGTCAAGCT
>CENU01050434.1_pt1 | contig 10479 bp, 7 predicted proteins | sample 361331 | NCBI WGS metagenome assembly CENU01 (sample SAMEA2619766, study PRJEB7988) | marine metagenome | isolation source: saline water (ENVO:00002010), including
GAGAAGCGGTATCAAATAAATCCAGCCTAAGACAGGGACTGGAAACACCCAAAGCAAACACCACCACCCCGACTTAGCGACGTCATGCAGTCGCCGCACAGTGACTGCAATAGTGGGTATGGCCATAACCGGTCGATAGAGGAGCACCAAAACGCCAACGTCCGGGTCGACCATTCCCATAGGGATGTACTGCCCAAGCGGGAGATTTCGGATATCTATGGTTGCTGTCACTAGGTATTGGTCAACTACCGCTACCACCAGGTACAACACGATGAACAGCAGCATGAAGTACCAGAACTCGGACCGCGATGATCGGCCTCTGAAATCAAAGCAACGTGTGAAGCCCGCTATCGATGCCTGAATGAGGTTATTCATGAGTCTATAACTAACACGCCTAAGCCGCGATTTCATAATAGCAGTCAAGAGAATGCGACTTAGCCGGCAGTCATAAGACCTCACATCTAAGTGGCTACTATCAAGTGTTCGATTCGCTGAAACGATACGGACTCGCTACACTGAGGTCAGATGCGCCAAGCGATAAAAAGGGAAATCCCATGAGCGATATCTACGAGCCTCCTAAAGTCTGGGAGTGGAAACAGAACAGCAACCAGGCTTTCGGCAACATTAACCGTCCCACCGCTGGTGCTCAGAAAGAAAAAGAACTACCGATTGGCAAGCACCCCCTGCAGCTGTACTCACTGGGGACCCCCAATGGCGTGAAAGTCACTATCATGCTCGAGGAGTTACTAGCAAAGGGGCACAGCGGTGCTGAGTACGACGCCTGGCTTATAAATATCGGCGATGGCTCGCAATTCGGTAGTGGTTTTGTCGCGGCCAACCCCAACTCAAAGATCCCTGCACTCGTCGACCACAGCGAGGAGACACCCCTGAGAGTCTTCGAGTCGGGGTCGATACTCCTCTACCTCGCAGACAAGTTTGGCGAGTTTATTCCTCAGGATCACGCCGGCCGAACCGAGTGTTTAAACTGGTTGTTCTGGCAGATGGGCGCTACACCACTACTTGGCGGCGGATTTGGTCACTTCTACGCCTACGCTCCGGTGAAAATTGAGTACGCGATTGATCGCTACACCATGGAAGTGAAACGTCAGCTCGACCTTTTGGATAAGCGGCTGGCCGATAACACCTACATTTGCGGTGATGACTACACCATTGCTGACATGGCCATCTACCCTTGGTATGGCTCGGTGATTCAAGGTAAAGCCTATAACGCCGCCGAGTTCTTAGAAGCGCACACCTATAACAATCTGGCGCGCTACGTGGATGAGATCTCACAGCGGCCTGCAGTAAAACGCGGCCGTATGGTCAACCGCCCCTACGGCGCAAAATCTTCACAGTTGCTCGAGCGACACGATGCCAGTGATTTCGAGTTACGCACCCAGGACAAGCTGGATCCGGATCGGCCGGCAGAAGGCTAAGCCTAGATGGGAGCTCTGTGGACCTGTAGGGTAATCCACATGGAAACTATCGGTGGTGGGCTAGGCTGCGCTAAAAGGCACCCTCGATGACAAGGGTGTAGGCGTAACCAAAGTTACGGCTCCGACGCTCTGAAAACAGGACTTCGTCGGCCAGTCTGTCACCGTAAACGGTTCGCCGGAAGCGGTTTTCCGCGCCCAGCAGATTCCAGGCGAATGCCTTTACGGTAAGCCCCATCACATCCTTATGCTCAACGAAGAAATAAAGCGTTTCATCACTTTTGTTGTTGAAACTGACTTCATCGATTCGAGCGCTGGGCGTCTGCTCCTCGTAGTTAATTCCCGCTCCGACCGCCCAGGGCGTCTCGTTGAAATCCTGCCGGAGGTTCAGCCTGTAGGACTTGTAATAGTCGCCACTGATTTTGCGTGTGTTGCCCAGTATGGGGTCCTTCACTTTAGAGGTCATGTAACCGAGCGAGAGATCCGCACGCCCGCCTTTCCAGAGAAGCTGATCACTGAGCACTGTCGCATCTAAGAAGCCACCATAAACCGAGGCGCTGTCGATATTACCGGGCGCTTGACCACCCCCCTCGATCGGGATTCGATCAACAATGTCCTCTACGTCCTCATGGAACAAGCTTAAGGTCAGATTGCCCGACTTACCCAACGATCGCTGAGCTTCTAGGGTGAACTCCCAGGACTGCGGTGGTACTAAATTAACGTTGGTAACGTCTTCTCGCTCCTGATTTACATCCACGGACGCAATGAAATCAAAGAACCTCAATTGTCCAACTGCTCGCTCGAGCTTTGCAGAAAGAAACAGATCATTCGTAGATTTGTAGTTAAGCGCTAAGAAGCCTTTGGGTCGGACAAAGTCACGTGTGACATTCGAGCTACCGGTCTGCCTGATTTCAGAGTACTCGGCCCCCATGGTTGCCTGCAGAGTCAATTGCTCGCTAAGTTGTTTACTGACATTCAGTGTTGATTCGGCGCGCGTCTCTTCCACGCGCGCCTGTGGATCGGGAAGGTCAACTTGAATAAACCCACCGTCGGCGGTAAGCCTATCAAGCTGAGAGTCGAGATCGAGGTAATTCTCCGTCGCTTCTACTGACCATCGCCATTGACTAGCCAAAGCCGGGAAGGAGAGCTCAGTTCTGATAATGGACTCCGCCTCATCTGCTTGGCGCATGAACGCACTTCCCTCTATTAGACCATTCAGGAAAGTTGTGGTCGTAGCGTCTTTTGTTGGGCTCGACTCAAACCGATGGAGTCCCATGAGTTTTAAACGGCTAGCCCCTAGATTGAATTCATAATCGGAACCAATCTCGTAGTTGTGTTCATCCTCAGATGAACGAAGGACTCGCGTATTTTGGGCCGGATCGCCTATCAGCCGCTCCGACCTCTCACCTCGATCTGAGTAATTTCCGTTCAGCTCCGCTACCACATTGAAGACGTTCCCGCTCTTCCCAACATGAGAGTAAGAACCTGAGATTGATGGACGATCGGACTCGTTCAGCGCTTTCTCGTAGCGCCTATCTGTAACCTCACCTACCGAATTTCGAACAACTTCGTCACCCGCTTCACTAAAACGGCGCTGCTCATTCGCCAGTCTCAAGGTCCACTCAGAATTTTCACTACCACCTGTCAAAGCGACATTGAATTCACGAAGACGCGCTTCAGAACTAGCGCCCGTGGGTCGAAATCGAGGTGAGTACGCAAACAGGCCCGCCACTTCTCTCGCCGAAGACGTAATGACATTGACGACCTGCCCCGAAATACCGCCAATATCAAGACTCGCACCATCGACCACTTCGAGTCGGATGACACTGTCAACCGAGAGTCGCTCAAGCGCCTCTGTTGGACCGTTGGATTTACCCGATACGCGACGACCGTTGATAAGCACATTGGTGTCGGCCTGACCAAAACCACGATCGCCCCCACCTTCGTCAACACTGAAACCCGGTATCTGCTTCACCAGATCGAGCGCGGATCTGGGAACAAACTGTACAAAATCTTCGGGGTAATACGTCTGTCGAATCGCTCCCTCTTTGGCTGAGTCAGCCACAGCAAAAGAAGCGACAAAAGTCAGTAGCAAGGTGCTCAGCGGCAGAAGTAGGCGTGGAACATACATCACGAAACTATTTGGTTGTGCTCGTGCGGGATACCAGACGAAGTCTACTATATGGCGCCCACAAATTTGAGCCGAAAAATGAAGGTGTAAGCTCTAGATGCTCCCAAACCCTCATGCATATGCAACACGCGATCAATGACTTGTAGCTTGGTCTATAGAACCGGCACCTATGCCAACCAAGCTCGGTACTCGGACGAAATATCTCATAGGCCTACTTTTTCGGCGCCCACCCCGCGGCGCATAATGCAGCCCAACCCAGCCACATGACGACTAACATTCCGAGGTAGACAACGCCAAGGCGCCACTGCTCGGGAAAGTAAGCACCGAAACCCACGAGAACTAAAAAATACCAGCCGCATTGACGAGTCCACACTCTGAAACCCTCTCTGAATTCTCCCTGAGTCATCAAAACATGAGAGCTGGGCTCCATAGGATCTTTTGGAAACAGGAACTTGGGAGACTCAGCGACAACGAGCATGGCGAACAAGAGCCACAACATTTCCATGTTTATATACCTTCGTACTCAAGAGCTAACCTCGATGGTGGTAACGAGATTAGCGCGCCTACGCAATACAGGTATCTCCTAGACCAAGACGTAATCGGGTCGGCACACGTCATTGATAAGTCATGAAAAAACAATGTCACGAAAAAACGATAACGAACCGCTATCGGTCTCAGAAACAGGATTATGACCTTTGGGACCAGAGAAAACGACGAATGGTAGAGGAAGCGTGATTCATCTCCACCAACGGTAAATAGCGGTTGAGTAGTCCACCTCCTCTACGGTACTAAATCCTCGGGGCTACTCGAGCGACACGATGTCAGTGATTTTGATTTGCGCACGCAGGACGAGCTGGATCCGGATCCGCCAGCTAGACAGTTGTCACTGCAAGGCTGAGCGCGCGGCATTGACAAAGAGTTCTAATGCCTCGTTGTCCTTGCTCGCACGCTCAACGATTTGTTGAAACCGCAACTCTGCATCGGCCACTCTGCTGCTTCGTCGGTAGGCATCAGCGAATACGAGAGCACTGTCTTCACAGCAGAGTACAAAACAGAGCGCCTGCCACGGCTGTGGACGCTAGGCCGTTTTAGATGTCGGTGGACTAACCTAGGAGTTTGACCGCCAACTCCCATGAAAGCCATGGGGGATGCGGTGATCGAGCTTAGCGGTCGCAACCGGACCGTCTGCCACGGCCTGAGCATCGAGAATCACCATTGACGAAGTATTGGAAGCGCCCTCAAACACCGTCGCTAACAACCAACCTTCGCCCTCGGCTGCATCAGCCGCCTTCTCCACAAAAACGGGTTCGGATACCGCGTTGCCGACACCGGCATCCCAACTTTGGGTTTTCTCCGACTGGTAATCGACATGCGTGATCTCGTGCAACACGCCACCATCGCCACGCGAACGCTGAGACGCGGTCGCAAGATAGCCATGCCGATGCCGGGCTGCGGCGAAACGATCATCTATCCGTGGAAATTCCGAGGCCAAATCTAGCGTTTGCTCGCGATCGATCTTGCCTGATGCCACATCCAGCGACCATCGGGTGAGCTTTCCCTGCGCATCGGCGTACTCAGCGAGCTTGCCATCGGCATTGGGGAAGTTAGGTGCGACCGCGAAATCAACCGAATCAAAGGTCACCTGGGCGCCATCATTCCAGGCATTGAGATAGTGAAAGATGAAACAGACAGGGGCTTCAATCCAACGGATGTCTGATACAGGCGCACCCCGCTTGAGCACACCAATATAAGCACCAGCGCTGGGATCGAAGGCAAAGGGAAACCCAAACTGCTCGATTCGGGCAAGATCACAGGTCAATGGAAAGATCGGAAACAGCACATAGTCGCGGGTGATCATGAAGTCATGAACCATGGCGGCATAGGGCGCCTCGAAGACATCAGATCTTAAAGTTCGACCGTTCGCATCGATGACGTGATAGGTCATAGTATTGCTGGCGAAATGCTCGGTCATATAACCGAAGCCATGCAGCTCACCGGTGAGCGGGTCGATCTTCGGATGCGCCGTCATCGCCCCTTTAATGCCATCGCCGTAATGGCCATAACCGCCAGAGGCGAGCGAGGTTGGATCGAGACTGAAGGGATGACTCCCCTCTTCCAGCGCCACCAGATGGTCACCGTGCGCCATGATGTGGGTATTGGCTAAACCGTTCCGGCGATTGCTCTCGATCTGACCCGTGGTTTCATTAATGCTTAAATCAAGACCGAGCCCATGCCCTAGGGTCATTTCTTTCTCGAACTTAGGGGTTCGCACCCATCGATTCAGATAATCGACACGCCCGTTATCGATGTGAAAGGCGTGCACCATGCCCGTACCAAAAAACCAGTGGTAGGTACCCTCAACAAACTTTGGATTCGGCCCAATCCGATAGAGCGAGCCCGACAAACCCGAGGGTACTTTGCCTTCAACAACCAAGTCGTCATAGGACGCTTCAAAATTGATCGGTGCGTAATTACCGCGTAACTGCGGATGATTAGGGAGTGGTGCTGCCATATTGTCTCAACCCGGCGATGAAGCCACTGACTATCGATGCAATGCTCAGTGTACGCCTTGTACTGAAAATTCCTAATCGCGCCGTTTCATTTTCATGGCAACCAAGAAAGGCAGCAGCAATAAGAGCATTAGAAGGCCCACCAGCACCGGGGTTCGCAGGCTTTGATGCAAGACATTGATCATTAACTGCTTGGTGTGACCATAACCGGGTGGAACCGGGATCACCTTATTGTCTCTCACATATTGCTCATAAGCCGACAGCATGCGCTGTAAGCGCACGGGCTCTTCTGCCGACAGATCATTTGTCTCACCCGGGTCGGTTTTGATATTGAAAAGATGCCACTCACCGTCGCCTAGTGGGCTGCGGTTGGTAACAATTTTATAGTCCCCCTGAAACAGTGCGGCATTCCCAGCCAACTCGTAACCCACGCTATCCGTAGCACCATAAACGTGCTGTGCCTCACCTGCGAGCACCGGCGACAGATCACGCCCGATCATTGGCTCAATGGGTTTACCGGCGTAACGGCCAGCCGGCGCATCGACACCTGCAAATGCCAGGATGGTGGGGGTGATATCGGTGACAAATGAAAACGCATCTGTCATCACCCCCTGTCGTGGAATTAGGTCACCCGAGACGATAAGCGGCACACGCATGCCGCCTTCCCCCGCATAAAACTTGTAATAGGCCAAGGGGCTAGCCGCAGCACTGGCAAAGCTCGGACTGATCGTGCTGTAGCTGCCTTTGAGACCGAGAGAATCGTAATCCGCATTGTAACCAAGCGCACTCATCTGGCGACGGGTTATGAAGTCATTGGGGTCGGCAGGTCCCGAGGCCTCCGATCCGTTATCTGAAGTGAAAATTACGATAGTGTTCTCGAGCTGACCCTGTGATGCCAGGTAGTCCATCAAACGCCCGATGTGATAATCCATGGCCTCGACCATACCGGCATACACGGCCATTCGTTTGACTTCATAGCGTTTGCGCTCAGGATCTAACGCTTGCCAATCCTCAGTGGTGGACATCTCCACTATGTCAATCTCAGCGGGCACAACTCCGAGTGCTATCGCACGATCGCGGCGCTGTTTCCTGAGTACAGACCATCCCTCCTCGTAAACATCTAGGTAAGGATCGATAAAACGCTGCGGCGCCTGCACCGGGATATGAACCGCTTGAAACGGTAGGTAGGCAAAAAATGGGCGATCACCCGCCCCTTTGCTGTCGATAAACTCAATGGTTTTATCGACCAAAAAGCGTGACGAGTAAAAGTCCTCGGGTAACCGATAAGGCTCACCATCGGCAAACCAATTAGCATCGTCATAAAGCGGAATATACGGCCGCTGCTCCCAGTTATCGGCGCCGGAGTCGGCCAGTGCGACGGTTCGTTCAAAACCACGCTGACTGGGTAGCAGGCCAACGCTACTGCCAAGATGCCATTTGCCTGCCATGTAGGTGTGATAGCCCGCGGTCTCAAGCAAGGTGGCAACGGTTACCACGTTCGACCCCAAAACGCCTTGGTAATGCGGATAGCGCATCTGCTCGGGCGCTAACATTTCGGGAATGTTAGGCACGCCAGCCAAGTGAGCATCGACACCGGTGAGAAGCATTGCTCGAGCCGGAGCACAGTTGGCCGCCGTGTGATAATTGGTAAAGCTGACTCCAGCGTCGGCTAGTGCCGAGATCGTGGGCGTATTGATCTCGCTGCCATAGGGCGCTACGTCTGTGAACCCTAAATCATCCGCGAGGATAAGCACGATGTTGGGCGCTCGAGCATCGATCGCCTCAGCATTTGCAATCGCCTCCTCCGCCGCGGCAAGTGATGCGCTGAGCAACGCAGCCAAAGCGAGCAGCCATCTGGACCCAATGCTCAAGCACCTACTCCCGGTCTGGTAGGCGACGCGAGGCGACTAGCAGGATAAGAAATACAAATATTTCGGGGGCGATCAACTCGGTGGCCAAGGCCGCATCGTGAAACAGCCAGGCGAGTATCCGGCCCATGGCAGCTAATAGTAGGAGCAACATCGCGGGGTAGTACCAGACCCGACGGTTGGTCACGAGCGCCAGCAGAATGCATAAACCCAAGGTCAGAAAGAAGGCAGCCATATCACCGACCTGAGAACTCAATCCGATACCAGTCTCGAGCCTAAGTCCCAAATCAGGTGCGACACCTGCGGGGGCAACTAACCAGCGTAATCCGGTACTCAGGAATAACAGCGCTGGAAGTAATACTAGTAACTTAAGACCTCTGTCGATCATGACGAATCTCGCTCGGCGATTATCTGCATCATACGATGCGACGCTTCAGAGCCCGAATTATGATTCTGCCCAGTGACGAACCGTTGCTCGTCATCGACTACCACTAAGGTGGCGAACATATCGCGAAACGCTGTTTGCTTTTCATAAATCGCGCCCACGCGCCGCAGCTCGGTTTCCGGGTGCAAAGGAGTGACCTCGATGCCTAACTCCTTTACCTGCTTGTCTGAAACGCCGGTCATGCGCCGCCCCTCGATCAAGGTGTTGCCGTCGCTATCCTTTGCATTGATCAGCCCCAGAACGCCATGGCAGACGCCACCAATCACGGCGTTGCGCGTGCCGTAATAAGCGGCCGTAACCTGCTCGGCCAACACGAGAGACTGAGCTAGATCATAGGCAGCTCCCCAACCACCCGAGATAAATACAACGTCGTACTGGCTGATGTCGACATCAGCGATCGGGATTGAATTCTCCACTTTGGCCTGCGCCACCGAGTCCTCGAGGTAGCGACTGTCCTCGGGTGAGCGAACGGCATAGGAGAACGTTTGTGGGTCGATGGGTACTTCTCCGCCAGCGATGCTTGCGACATCAACTGACATGCCGCCATCGGTAAATATGTAGTACGGATGTGTGAGCTCCGAGGCAGCTACGCCCGTAGGCGGACCATCAGTTCCACCTGGTTCGGACAGCACCCCATGGCTGGTGGTGATGATCAGCGCTCGTTTCCCCGGCAGTTCATAGGTGGGGCCTTCATAGGTTGGGTGCAGACCTGCACTGTGCAAGATCGTTGGCAAAGCAGTCATCACCACGATCGCGAGCCCAGCGATAACGCCTAGAATCTTCAAACTTTTTTTCACCGTCATTTTGAATCCTCTGCTGTCACGGCAGTCAGTTTACAGCCATTAGTGATCGAGTCGCTCTTGGTCTTCGCCCCAATGACACCGCTAGACCACGCCGATCATCCAGTCGAGTCAGCGCGAGGTCAGCGTTTGTTACATGCCGCAGCCTGTCCCCTCGCGCTAGCTCTATACCACCCAAACTAGCCCCTTCGTATCAACTTAATACGCTATGCATTCATAATATGGCACTTTGACTGCCAATAGTATGCGCGAAGATCAAACACCGCAACACCATGATCAATGACGTTCTCTACTGTCCATGAGGCATTAGATTGGCATAGGCCTAGATGACTTACATTCGCAAGCCAAAACCGCGCACAATACGTACCCGAGAAAAGCGATAAAGAGGAAAGCAGGTATGTTCATCGAACCATTCAAGGTAGAAATGTGGATGAACGAGTGGGAAAACCGCTGTACCTATAATCTTGCCGAGACCTGCGTCGCTAGTATCACCATCGACGAGCTACTCACGTTATCGGGACGAACTAAAGAAGATTTGTCGGAGCTTCTGGATATGAAGCTCACCTACGGTGCGATCACCGGGTCCGAGCGACTCAGAAACGCCATCGCTGCCCTTTATACCAATCAGTCGATCGATGACATCACCATTACCCATGGCACCATTGCAGCGAACATGCTCGTCCACAAAGCGCTGGTAGAACGCGATGATCATGTCGTGTCAGTGGTGCCGACTTACCAGCAGCACTACTCCATCCCAGCGAGCATTCAAGCCGATGTAAATACATTGATGCTCCGATCTGAAGACGGATTTCTGCCCGACCTCGACCAGCTGCGGGCAATGGTGAAGCCGAACACCAAGCTCATTGCGCTGACTAACCCAAACAACCCGACCGGTGCGCTAATTGAACAACCTATGCTCGAGGCCATTGCCGACATCGCCGATTCCGTGGGTGCCTATGTGTTGTGCGACGAGGTTTACCGGGGTACGGGACAGATGGGTGATGGCAAGAGCCCCTCTATGGCCGACCTATACGACAAAGGCATTAGCACCGCAGGTATGTCAAAAACCTTCTCGCTTGCGGGACTGCGGGTAGGCTGGGTGGTAGCACCTCCCGAGGTCACTGAAGCGATTCTCATCCATCGCGATTACGACACGATCTCGGTCGGCATGATCAACGATCACTTCGCAGCGATTGCCATGGAAAGTGCCGAACAGATTCTGGCGCGCAGCCGTGACATCACCCGAACCAACCTGGCGGTTCTCGAGGAATGGATAGCGAACGAGCCGAAAG
>CENU01070294.1_pt1 | contig 10470 bp, 7 predicted proteins | sample 361331 | NCBI WGS metagenome assembly CENU01 (sample SAMEA2619766, study PRJEB7988) | marine metagenome | isolation source: saline water (ENVO:00002010), including
GTGGCAGCCCGAGCCGATACTTCGGTGTACTTGATAAGGGATTCAGCGAGATCTGCAGCGTTTTCATGTAATACACCCGTAGCTGATCCTCGCTCGTCTCGCACGATGACCCCACCTTCGGGCGTCTCTGTTAAATCATTGATGCCGGCTGCTTCCATGGCTTTAGCGTTCACAATGAAGGTGTGCCCGTTTGCATGCTCAAGTACAACGGGATTGTTTGGGCTAACCTCGGATAAGACGTCGTGTGTTGGAAAGCCAGCAACTTTATAGACGGGCTCACGGTTCCACTTACTTTGGTGCCAGCCGCGACCTTCAATCACTATACCTGGTTCGCTGTCGGCGCTAGCGGCGGCGACCATCGCAACGATATCGCCAAAGTTATCGGCCGCTGCAAGATCGAGAATATTCAATGTTTTACCGAGGTCGGCGAAGTGGCCATGACCGTCGATGAATCCTGGATAAGCTATTCGCGCACCCAGTTCCAAGCGCTGCACATCCTCTCCTGCAAACACTTCAGCGTCGCTCAAGTCACCGACAAACTGGAATCTTCCATCTTCTATCACGACTGCTTCTACTATGGGTTGGGTCGCATCACTGGTGTAGATAGTGCCGCTGACGAGTAATGGCTGAGCAGTGGCCAGCGCCGACGAGAAGAGGAGGGACAAGGTAGTGACTAGGATGGATCGCATGGTGGCTCGCTTGATTTTTATTAGCTAAACGAAACAGGGTAATCAAGGTCGGAGACGATGAAAACCATTCAGATTTCTCATGCCGATGACACCAAGCCTTCGCAAGCGCTAAGCGCGGGGGACAGTGCTTAAGTGAAGTCATATCATCAACCGCTGTCGGACCAGCGTTTGGAGGTCTTCAGGGTCAAAGAGTCTGAGCCCCTGCTCCTCGAAGTGATCGAGATTAGCCGTGGTGGGGTAGCTGTAATAGTCGCCCCCCTGCATATCGGTCTTTGAGCTGAGTCGCAGCGTATCCACATTGGATACTGCATCGATCAGGTGCTGAATGCCCGACTCATAAAGCGACAGTACATTACTCATATATGACGCGTTCAAATTAGGAGCATGTGAATGCTCAGAGATTTTGTGTCCGGCATCGATTTTGGGATCGGTAATCCAGTGCACTGTGGTCCCAATTTGCGGCGCCTGATTAAGCATCGCCCAGAAGGATGCCATCACCCCCCGGTAGGCTGGTAACAAACCGGAGTGGAGATTAATGACCCCCATCTCTGGTGTATTAATTGCCTCGGCCTTCAATATTTGGCCAAACCGGATGCTGAGTAACAGATCAGGTTGGGTCGCGCGCAGTTGAGCGAGCCCATCTTCAGCGTTGATATTGCTGATGGTCTTAGGGGACGCTCCGACCAACTTACCAAGCTGCTCAAAGGACAGTCTCTGAGCTCTTCGATCCCCACTGTCAGTAATGGGATAGATTACGTTGTTAAACAGCCCCTGCTCGACAAACCGAAGCTGCTCGAGTCTCGGGTCACGCACGACTGGTTTACCCACGGCTGTTGAATAAAAAAGCGACAATCGGTGCGATGAGAGCTGGGGCACCAAAAGATTCAGCGCCTCATTACTGTAGATGTCGTAGTTGTATAGGATCGAGATATTCATTGATGAGCAGACTAACTAAGCTCGGGCTCGCGCTCCAGCTGATTTGCTCTGGCTGATTAAGGTGTCGATTGTTCTGGTAGTGGGTGAGGCAAGTCACCTACCATGCAATCGAGTTTGCCGAAATGTAGGAGTACCGGCATGAAGTCGTATTCACCGAGAGTGGCCATTGCGGTCGTTATCGCCAATATGGTGGGAACGGGTGTTTTTACGTCGTTGGGTTTTCAGTTGGCTGCGATCGATTCGACCACCGTCATTCTTTTGCTGTGGGCAATCGGTGGGTTGTGCGCCGTAAGCGGTGCCATGTGCTACGCCGAGCTTGGTGCGCATCACCCAGCTTCCGGTGGTGAATATCACTTTCTATCAGCGCTGATTCACCCGTTTGCTGGCTTTCTCTCGGGTGTCGTATCAGCGACGGTGGGCTTTGCCGCGCCAATCGCGCTGGCAGCGCTAACCTTTGGGGTTTATCTCGCAACTGCGTTTCCAGGGATACCGGCAAAGCTGAGTGCGACCGCGGTGATTGTTGCGATGGTTTTGGTGCATACGCAGACCCGGCGAGAATCTGCCTCGGGGCAGTTTTATTTGACGCTACTGAAGCTCATGTTGATCGCCGCCTTTATCGCGGCGGCACTCATTTCGGGCCCTGACTTTTCAGCGCAGATTAACTTTGAGGGGTGGTCGAGTTTCGATGGGATCTTTAGTGGTGCGGCGGCGGTCTCGCTGATTTACGTGACCTATGCCTACTCCGGCTGGAATGCGGCTACCTACATTTTAGGTGAGCTTGAACGCCCACAGGAGACGTTACCCAAAGTGCTTGTTGTCGGCTGCGCCACTGTCATGATCACGTATGTGGTGCTGCACCTGGTATTTCTAAGTTCGGCGCCAATCGAATCCCTTGAAGGGCAGGTAGAGATCGCCTTTGTCGTCGCCGAGCAGATCATGGGTAGTGGCGGTGCTTTTGTGGTGTCTCTGCTGTTGGCTGGTATTTTGATTTCAACCATTAGTGCCATGGTAATGGCGGGGCCACGTGCCCTGCAGCGGCTTGGTGAAGACTATCCACTCTTTGATTATTTGGGTCGAAGGAACAAGGCCGACATTCCGGTGAATGCCATTGTCTTTATGGCGGGTATCGCGCTTCTATTTTTATGGACATCGACATTCGAGCAGATTCTGCTGTTCGCCGGAGTCTTGATGGCCACTAATACCTTTGTCACAGTGGCGGCAGTGTTTGTCAGTCGACGCCGGTTTCCTCGCACTGCGTTTGTCATGCCCTGGTATCCATTGCCCGCCATTGTGTTCCTGTCGATCACGGGATGGACTTTGGCGTACTCTGCGATCCAGTTTCCTCAGCAGCTAGCGCTAGTTCTATTGATCATCGCACTGGCTTTTCCATTTCATCGTCGACTAACGCGCCGCTGAGTACCCCTGGAAACACCTGTATTGTCGGTTCTTCCGACGACGAGATTGAGCTTGTAGAAAAACGGGGATTCTGAACAAGCAAAGGGAGAGTGCGTGGAAAAACCGGTAGCTCGTAATAGGAATCAACCGCTAGACTGATTTGTCCGTACCTACTTTGATATCGGGGCAGGCTGGTTGTTCCTGTGGGGAATTCGTTTTCCGATAAGAACGCTCAGCATGTGATCGCAAGGCAGTACCAAGTAATAATCGATAAAAAATAAGAAGTTAATTCAATGAATTCCACAAACGAGATCACCGACCCTTATTCATCGTCGCGGGCTGCGTATTACACGCTGGGCGTTTTGACGATTGTCTACAGCGTTAATTTTATCGACCGCCAGTTGTTAGCGATTCTTCAGGAATCGATCAAAGCAGATTTGTTGCTAAGTGATGGTCAGCTGGGGCTGCTCACTGGCTTCGCATTTGCGCTCTTTTATGTCACGGCAGGCTTGCCGATCGCAAGCTGGGCCGACCGAGGTAATCGGCGGAATATCGTGGCGATCTCTCTAGGGTTGTGGAGCTTCATGACCGCTATTAGCGGACTCGCGCAAAATTATTTGCAGCTGTTGTTGGCGCGGATTGGCGTTGGCGTTGGTGAGGCGGGAGGGAGTCCGCCATCGCACTCAATGATTTCCGACATTTTTTCTCCAGAAAAACGGGCTGGCGCCTTTGGTTTTTATTCGGCGGGGATTAGTATCGGTATCTTATTTGGTTTCCTGTTTGGCGGTTGGCTTAACGAGTTCTTTGGTTGGCGGGTCGCATTTTTTGTTGTGGGTGTACCCGGTATTTTACTGGCACTGGTTTTGCGCTTCACAGTCGCGGAGCCGATTAGAGGGCTTAAGGAGAATCGACAGGCCAGCGCTGAGAGCCCGAGTGTGGGGTCGGTCCTCAAACTGTTGATGAGCCGGCCAGCCTTTATCTTCATGGCTTTAGGTGCTGCAATGAATGCCTTTGCGGGTTACAGCACGGCGAACTGGATCGCGTCCTTTATGATTCGAAGCCATGGCATGCCAACAGGCGAGCTCGGCACTTGGCTGGCGCTCATCATTGGCGTGGGTGGCGCGATCGGTGTTGTTGGATCCGGCGTATTTGCTGACCACATGGGTAAGCGCGATAAGCGCTGGTATATGTGGGTAGCAGTATTGGCTTGCGCTATTTCAGCCCCTCTGCAATTTGGTATTTTCATGGCGGATAGCGCCTATGTCGCGCTTGGCTTTCTGGTAATCCCAGCCATGTTGTCGAATGCTTATTTGGGCGCGACTCTGGCGACAACCCACAGTCTTGTGGGGCTGAAAATGCGTGCGCTGTCTTCAGCTATTCTTTTCTTCATTCTCAATCTGATCGGTCTTGGTATGGGGCCAACATCTGTGGGTTTGATGAGTGATTTTCTAGCACCCACCTATGGCGCTGAATCACTGCGGTATGCACTGATGTTTATTGTGCCAGTCGCATTGATAATGTCGGCTGGTTTTTATTTGATCGCCGCGCATTACGTCAGGGGTGATCTGGAACGCGCGCCAGATTGAGAAGAGCCGCGGCGAGTGCAAATCGATAGGTGAATTGCTAGTCGAAATCGATAGTGGAACGCCCTCTCTCTAGAGGGCGTTTTTATTTCGATAGTGGCTTTTAGTCGTCGGACTCAAGGACGCGAGTGGAGATCGCGCCCGCCGCGATGGCCTCGGGTTTGAATAAAATTTTCCGCCAGGTTTTGTCTCGATACAAAGCAGTTTGATCCGAAAAGTAGGGCGACTCGGGGTCCCCTGATTGTGAGTAGGAAAGAATCGCTTCAGCCTCGGGGCCTTCATCGGTGTAGCTCAGGGTCATGATGAAGCTCGATCCGTGAACCACGTTGTAACCACTGTCAGAGAGACTCTTGCTATCACCTACGTAGTCGTTGCTGCCGGTAAAAATGGGGGTTTCGGTTGGGTTGTCCCCGCGGCTGGTCGTCACCTGAAGATTGGCGATCCCTTCGTGTCGATTTCCGCCATGAACGGGAAAGATTTGATCGGCGCGATGGCCGCGTTGCAATTCACCCAGTGCAATATCTAGCTCAAAACCAGCGGCCGCCAGCATTGCCGTTGCCTCGGCGAGTTTGGCAAGCGCTTCAGTTGGATTCGCAAGCCCGTTTGGGGTGGTGGCTGGGTTAGCAGGATCGAAACCATTCTTGAAAAGCATGTTGCCTAGATAGGTTTCGTTGTAGGGGTAGCGGGTTAGCCACTCTCTGAACAGCACGGCGCCTCGGGAGTCGCTGTCGAATGACTGATCCCATGCGGCGAGTACATCGCAGGCTTCGCCGAGGTCAACTTTATTGCCATCACTTAATGATTGCTTAGGGTTTGCCTCACACTCGGCAAGAAGCTCCGGGAGCAGTAGCTGCGCGGTCAGGCTCTGGTTACCAAAGAGCGCGTCTTGAACTTCCGTGAGGTTGAACTTGCCATCATCGCCGGCGAAGCCCAGCGGGCTATTGGGTCTCAACAATTCGATATTCATCCGCGTGCGCACGCTTCTAGGGGAATCGGTCGCCCCGTAGAGCGGTGACAGCGCCGGAGCAGGGTTTTCCGGATCGCTCAGCCAGTAGCTGTCATTGGCGTTAAACACATAGTTCTCGCTCTCGATGAGTGGGCGACGATCAAATGGCTCGGTATTGGGTACGGGTGAGTCGGTCTCGATCCAATCATTGGTTTTGCTGCTGCCATCAAGAATAACCAGTCCTCGGGCTAGGTACAGATATTGGAGTCGCGGGTTAGCGGCGATGTGAGCTTGCCAGGTTGCCATGCTCTCGGGGCTGAGCGCACCAACCGTCGAATTGTCGATGTAGACCGCTCGTCCGTCGGCACTGGCTGCAATGCTATTGATCCAAGGCATGGCATTAAATTGACGATGCGCATCGATAAAGTCATCCATGCTCTCTGCCTGAGCCATGGCTTGCCACTGTGCAAACGTATGGATATTCTCGAGGTTGGCATCGCGGACCGCAAAGACAGTCATCGGTTCGGCGCTACGGCCCGGAAGTGCCATGAGTGGGCCGTGATGCGATGACCAGACCTTATGATCGATCGAGATCGAGCCGTCTTCGGTGGCGACATCGACAGTAACGGTCTTTTGGCTAAGATCACGCCATCCATCTCCCCACCGGTATTGGGTGGGGTTGTCGGGGTTTAATGTCAGCTGATAGATCACTGTCCGCTTTGAGTCTGAGACGGTATGAGACCAGCCTACGTTTTTATTAAAACCGAGCGCCACGCCCGGTGTGCCCACAAGACTCACGCCATAGGCGTCGTAAATACCCGGGATGGTCAGGTGTTTTTCCCAAAAACGCGCGATGCCGTACCAAGGGTAGTGGGGGTTGGCGAGCAAAAGTCCCCGACCATTTTCAGTGCGATTGCTCGCGAGTGCCCAAGCGTTCGAGCCCATATCGCGTAACTTTAAGTCGGTGAGCGTGGCATATAAGTCGCTAGAAAATGACGAGGCCGGCGCTTCATCGACCTCTGCAATGCTGCCTTTAGTGACTGGAAGTTTGGCTGCGGCGATCGCCGTAGCGGCTCTCGGTAATGAATAGACGAGAGTGATGAACTGCGCCATGAACTCTGACGCCTCTACAGGCCTTACCCAGGACTCGTTGTTACACCAAGAGCCCACGCCATCTAGATGCTCATCTAGAAACTGGTTATAGCCTGCGGCATAGCCTTCGATCCACTCCTTGATATCGGGCTTTTGTTGCGCAAGAGCCAGCGACCCCATCTCAGGAATGCTGAGAGCTTTGACCACAATGTCGCGGGCGCTGTTTCGATTTTGTGGGCCGGGTCCAAATACGGCAGCGCTCTCGCCACGCGACTGCAGCAGTGCGAGCGCCATATTGCAGACGTGATCCTCAGCCGCACTGTAGGCCTCGGCAAAGCCAAGGCTGCCCCAGTCACTCGCGGTAATGTGAGGTATGCCATGCGCTGTTTTGACAACGGTTGCCTGATAGCGAGGGCTCTCGCTTTCGGTGGTATCGATCGATGGTTGCCCACAGCTAACTAGGCCTATCGATGTCACGGCCACGCCGATGAGGCGTGTTAGGAATCCCGAGTGTTGTTGGGTCGGCACAAGACGTCCTTATTCTTATCGGTTAGGAGGACCCGAGTGTAGCCAGTGTTGTTACCACTGTGTATCGGCGATTGTGACGCGATGAAGCAGTCGGTCGTAACCATCGTAGCCGCCGGTTGCCGCGTGAAGTAGCGATCGGTTGTCCCACATCACCAGCATGTCTTTCTCCCACTTGTGGCGGTAAACAAATTGTTCCTGTGTTTGGTACATATACAGCTCGCCTAACAGGGCATTGGCCTCTTCGGTTGAGTAGCCATCAAAACCTTTGATGTAAGCAACTGAGGAGAATAGCGCCTGTTTTCCAGTCTCGTGGTGAGTGCGGACCAGTGGATGCTCGCAAGTCTCCCTAGCTTTCTCGCTGGGCTTTATCACCATGCTTCGGCCCTGCTTTTGATCCTCTTCGCCGTAGGCGCCATCAGGCGCGTAGCCGAGTGCAGCGGAGTGAATCGCGGTCAGATTCTCAAATTTTTCGCGCAGGTCATCGGGCATTTCTTCGAAGGCCTTCACCTGGTCTGCGAATAGCGTGTCACCCCCTTCTGGTGGGATGGTGATACCAAACAGCGCTGTTCCTGCAGGGGGCACGGCCATAAAGCTCCAGTCGGTATGGAAGAACTCAGCAAAAATCGTGGTCTTTTCATCGGCATTTCGCTGGATCGCGCAGATATTGGGATAGTCCTCGATATGGCCAAAAAATGGATCTTCACCAATGTCGCCAAAATACGTGGCGAAACGTTCTAGGTCTTCGGGGGCAAGGGGTTGATTTGGGAAGGCAACAACCTTGTGTTCAAGCCAATGCGCTCTGACCTCGGCAACCAAGTCATCCGACAGTTTTTGGGTGAGGTCGACGCCAGTAATGGTCGCGCCACAGGCAGCGGCCGATGGGGTAACTGTGAGTGTCATGTTGTCATCCTTTCTAAAATTATTTTGTTCTCGATGAGGCTTTTGGTGAGTCTATCAGGGGGCGTGATTCCACCATGCGAGATCCGAGTGAGCTCGCATGTCGAGTTCATGCGTCCATGCTGAGCGGTGTTGATGGGCGATGTGGTAGTAGGTCTCGGCCATCTCAATAGGTAGCAGCAAGCCATCTTTATCTTTTCCTTTGGCCTCTCTCAACTTCTCGAACAGTTCGGGCCCGAGTAATTTGCCTAGTGTGTCTGGAGCATCGACCGCGCCATCAACAATGATATGCGCCACATGAATACCTTTGGATGCGTATTCGGCATTCAGGGTCTGACAGAGCATCCGCCGGCCGCCCATGGCCGCTGCATGCGAGTGCTGACCGGCATTGCCTCGGACTGACGACGTCGCCGATGTTACAAGCAGGGTGCCGCTACCTCGTGCTTCCATCGCCGGAATTACGGCTTTGGCGACCCGAAATAATCCCATGCAGGCCATTCGCCAACCGAGCTCAAAGGTCTTTAGTGCGGTTTGCTCGAGTGAGCGGTTACCAATTTGTGCGCCTAGGTTAAACAGCACTACCTCGATCGGCCCGATCTTCTCGACTTCCTCGACCAGTGTTTCGATGGCGCCGTCTTCAACTGCATTCAGCATATGCCCCGAGGCGGATCCGCCGGCTTCCTGAATACCAGAGACTAGCTTTTCAAGACCTTCGGCATCGCTGCGGCGACACAGCGCAGCGTGGTAGCCATTGGCGGCGAACTTCGCTCCGACGGTGCCACCAATACCAGCGCCAGCACCAATCACCAAACATACTTTTTTCATAAAACCTCCGATAAGTAACTACTGACTTACGATCAATGTACCGTTATCAATGAGGTCGCTAATGGCTGCTTCAGAGTAGCCTAGCTCTTCCAAGATGGTCGGACCATGCTCGCCCAGCCCTGGCGCGGGCTGGCGTATCTCACTCGGCGTTTTTTCAAATTTGGCCGCAGGAGCTGCCTGGCGCACCTCACCAAACCCCTCAAATTGCAGACGCTGAACCGATTCATTTTCGATTATTTGTGCGTGCTCCATGAGTTCTAGACGAGTCAGTAGGGGGGCGCAGGGAACGCTTTCGGCATCGAAGCGAGCAAGAATCTCCTCACTGTTCCACTGTTTGATCTCCTCGGCGGTGATGCTTTTTCGTTCCTGGGCATTTACTACGCGGCCGTAGGCATTGTTGAAACGTTCGTCATCGATCAGATCTTCCCGTTTGAGCGCTCGACACATCCCTTGCCACTCACTATCCGACACTGCGCCTGCGGTGATATAGCGATCCTTGGTGGCGTAGATTAGGTCTTGTGTGCCTTGAAGCTTATTGACGTCGAATTCATCCTCAGCATAGGTAAGTCCCGCCATACCCTCGGGCCAGAAAAAGGCCAGCATGGTGTCCAGCATCGATAAGCGAATGTGCTGCCCCTCGCCCGACTTCTCGCGCGCATACAGCGCTGTACTAACCGCTTGGGCGGCGGTTAACGAAGTGACTTTATCGGCAATAATGATCCGGAACATACCGGGTCGACCGCTAGCTCGATCGGCCTGAATGTCAGTGGCTCCCGACAGCGCCTGTATGACTGGGTCATAGACTCGTTTTTGCGCATAGGGGCCTTTATCGCCGAAGCCACTGATCGACACATAAATGAGTTTTTCATTGATCTTGCTGAGGGCTTCTTGATCGAAACCCATGCGCTCGATGGCTCCCGGTCTGAAGTTCTGGATAAAGACATCGGCCTCCGCTACCAGTTTGAGCAGGATCGCTTTGCCTTCTTCTGATTTTAGGTCGAGAGCGATGGATTCTTTTCCACGATTGCAGGAGAAGAAGGCCGGAGCCACGCCGTTGAGTTTGTTGCCGATGTGGCGCATCAACTCACCCGAGGTGGGCTCTACTTTGATAACGCGCGCTCCTTGATCGGCTAACATCATGGCGGCCACGGGCCCTGATACCATGCTAGTTAAGTCGAGTACTTTGACCCCTTCAAGTCCGCCCATGGTTAACCTCCAAAAAGATCAGGATAGTTGATTTGCATCGCGCTCAGGTAGGCTGGGCGCTGACTCAAACGCGCGTGGTAATCAAGTAGACCTTGTGGGAGCGCCACCTCATAGGCCACGGCCCAGTCCAAGCAAGACATCAGCAAAATATCGGGCACGCTGAAATGGTCGGCCATCAAGTACTCGCGCTTTTCCAGTAATTCGGCAAGAACTCCGAAGTGTTTTTCGGCATAGCCTCGACTTGATGCCACCGCTTCTGGGCAATCGCCATAGATGGCACCTAGGTCACCGTGCCGACGCATGACATAGAGGCTGGTCTCGTCTAACTCGCCGTAGATGTAACAACACCACTCGTCTTCTTTGGCTAGGGCTA
>CENU01027399.1_pt1 | contig 10456 bp, 9 predicted proteins | sample 361331 | NCBI WGS metagenome assembly CENU01 (sample SAMEA2619766, study PRJEB7988) | marine metagenome | isolation source: saline water (ENVO:00002010), including
GTGCAATATCACATATATCATCTAATTCTTTTTCCTCTAAGTCTGGAGAAATCTTCACAAATGTAGGTTTTTTTTTTTTTGAAGGTAGATTTTTAACCAATTCATTTATATTTTCTTTTTTTTGTAAATCTCGTAATCCTGGCGTATTCGGTGACGAAACATTAATAGTTATGTAATCAGCATAATCTTTTGCTATACCGTAAAGAAGAGCATAATCCTCAAAGGAATTGGAAGAATTCTTATTTTTTCCAATGTTAACTCCAATAAAATTATTTTTTTTTTTTTTAAATTTTTTTAGATTTCTTACAAAATTTTCTATCCCTAAATTATTAAATCCTAATCTTTGAATAACAGCTTCAAATTCAGGTATTTTAAATACTCTTGGCTTTGCATTTCCTTTCTGCGGCATTGGTGTAACTGTTCCAAGCTCAACGAATCCAAAACCTAAGTCAAAGATTCCAGAAATTGCTTCTGCATTCTTGTCAAACCCAGCAGCCAACCCCACAGGATTATCTAAAGACATTCCACAAACATTTGTTTGTAAATTTTCAAACCTTTTTTTCTTTTTAAAAAATCTTAATTTTAAAGAGTTTAAAAAAAGAAAATGCAGAAATTCTGGAGGTAAAAAATCTACTAATTTTGAGATAATTCTATAACTCATCAACCTTATAACTCATCAACTCTTTAATATACATTACTTACTTTTTTTACATCAAAGAGTTCAAGAAATCCATAAAGATGAGGAAAAAGCTGATTATTTGTTGATATTTCCCATCTAATATTTTCTTTAATTTTTGTTTCACATATTTGCAGAATAACGATATTTTCCTGGTCTTGAAAATATCTATTTATCGTGTCTTTAATTTGAGACTTTGTTGATAGATGAATGAATCCAGATTCAAGATCAAAAGCATTTCCATAAAACCTTTTTTTTTTTTTGAAATCGTCCCATTCTTTTTTTTTCATAACTCTATAAATAAATCTTTTTTTATCTTTCATCATTCAATTTGCTCTCTAAGAGTTTGATTGTTTGATTTATTCCATAAAATTTTATGAAGGATCCTAGTCTAGGACCTTGATCTTGACCCAATACAACTTGATAAAAAGCTGAAAACCAATCTTTCAAATTTTCAAAATTTAAAGACATACCTATTTCGTAAATTTTTGTTTGAATATTCTCTGGCTCTTCATTAGGAGAGCAATTTTTTAAAACATCTACGAGCAAACTAAATCCCGCTTTTTCCTTATCACTTGCCGGTCTATATTTTTTATTTGGAAGCACAAATCTATTATAATACTGTACTCCATATTCAAGCATATTTATCAATAACGGATTTTCTTCTTTCTTTAGTTTTGGATAATAGTTTTCAATAAAACTCCAAAGTATGTCACTTGATTCAGCATTACACACATTAGCGAGGTTTAAGATCATATTAAATGTTATTTTTTCTGGAATTTTTTGATCATTTTCTTTATCTATAAACCAGATAGGAGTGTCAATTTTCTCATCTTTAGATAATTTCTCATAATTGTTTTTAAATTTTAAAAGCTCATCTGTGGTTTTTGGAATTACATCAAAAAATAGTCTTTTTGCTCTATTGGGATTTTGAAACATAAAAAGTTCCAAACTATTTTTTGAAGAAAATTGAAGCCAATCATCTACAGAAATTCCATTTCCAATAGACTTTGATATTTTTTCTCCTTTTTCATCTAAAAAAAGTTCATAAGTAAAATTAACCGGAGCTTTTCCTCCTATAGTTCTAATAATTTTGTTAGATAATATAAATGACTCTATAAGATCTTTACCGTTCATTTCATAATCTACTCCAAGAACATACCACCTCATTGCCCAATCAACTTTCCACTGAAGTTTACACTCTCCATTAAATATTGAACTTTCTTCTTTTCCATTAGTGTAAGGATTATGATAAATCAGTTTTTTTTCTTTTTTATTTAATTCCTCAATTTTAACTTGTAATACTTTACCCGTAGTTTTACATATCGGTAAAAAAGGTGAGTATGTTTCTCGTCTTTCCTTACCTAGCGTTGGAAGGATAATATTTAAAACCTTCTCATAATTTTCAAAAATAGCCTCTAGACCCAAGTTAAACTTTCCAGATTTGTAATATTTAGTTGCAGATTTAAAATCAAAGTTAAAATTAAAGTTATTTAGAAATCCCATTAATTTATTATTATTATATTCAGAGAAGCTTTGAAATTCTCCAAAAGGATCAGGAATAGAAGAAAGAGGTTTTTCAAGATTCTGTTCAATCAACTCCTTATTTGGGATATTTTGTGGAACTTTTCTCAAACCATCCATATCATCTGAAAATACAAAAAGTTTTGTTGGCATATCTGAAAGATGATTAAAAGCTTTCATCACCATTGTAGTTCTGAATACTTCACCAAATGTTCCAATGTGAGGTAAGCCTGAAGGCCCATAGCCAGTTTGAAATATACAAAAATCTTTGTGTGAATTTTCAAATCTTTTCAATAATTTTTTGGCCTCGACAAACGGCCATTGCTTTAAGTTTTTTTCAACCATCTCTGGTACTAAACTATTAAGTTTATAATTATTATCAAGCCTAAAAAAAAATATTGTACATTATTTATTAGTATAATAAATAATATTGCATTATTTTCTTGTAATATTATTAAAATTCTTTAATTTTGATTATAATTATGTTTAATAGATTATGGCAAAAAAATTAAAAGGAGATCTTTTTTATCTTTCAGCCAATGATTTAAAAACTGGTGAGGTTGTGTATTATTCAAATAAATCTTGGTCAAAAAACTTAAAAGAAGCTCGAGTTATAAGACGTGAGGAAATTGAAGAGTTTGAACGTATTGCAGAGTTAAACGAAAAAAAATGTAAAATTATCTCTCCAATATTTGTTGAATTGAGTGATGATGGTAAAATAAAAAAACTACGTGATATAATTAGATACAAGGGAATAACATTTTAAAACTTATATGTATAAATATTCAGAAAAAGACAAACAAATCGTAAAAAATAGAACAAAGGAATTTTCTTTACAGGTAAAAAGGAGAATTGATGGTTATCTAACTGAGGAGGAATTTAAGCCATTAAGACTTATGAATGGACTTTATCTTCAACTTCATGCTTATATGTTAAGAGTCGCAATACCATATGGCGAACTTTCTCATCAACAATTACATAAGCTAGCTGAAATTTCAGAGAAATATGATAAGAATTATGGACATTTTACCACTCGCCAAAATATTCAGTTTAACTGGCCAAAGTTAGAGGATGTCCCAAAAATTCTTGAGGAGCTTGCAAATGTAGAAATGCATGCCATTCAAACCTCTGGAAATTGCATAAGAAATATTTCGTGTGATCACTTTGCTGGAATAAATAAACAGGAAGTAGAAGATCCAAGACCTTGGTGTGAAATAATAAGAAAATGGTCTACATTTCATCCAGAATTTTCTTTCCTTCCCAGAAAATTTAAAATTGCTGTTATAGCATCTGAAAATGATCGTGCTGCAATGAAAGTTCATGATATTGGTCTAAGGTTAATCAAAAAAGAAGGTGAAACTGGGTTTGAAGTTTATGTGGGAGGTGGCCAAGGACGAAGTCCATTCATTGCAAAAAAAATAAAAGGTTTTTTGAAGAAAAAACATCTTTTAAATTATCTCGAAGCTATTTTATCAGTCTATAACGAACTTGGTAGAAGAGATAATATCTATAAAGCAAGAATTAAGATTTTAATAAACGAGCTTGGTGAAAAAAAATTAAAAGATCTTGTTGATGAAAGGTTTAAAAAATTTTTTGAGAAGAAATTGACTCTTGGCGTTACAGAACTTGAGGAAATAAAGAAATCTTTTCAACTTCCTTTCGATAAAAATATTAGATCGGAGGTTCCAAAAATTAAAAACAAAGATTTTAAAATATGGCGTGACCAAAACGTCTTAAATCATAAATACGACGGTCATTCAATTGTAATGGTCTCACTAAAACAATACGGAAAACCTCCTGGAGATGCATCAGCTTTGCAAATGAAATCATTATCAGAAATAGCAAAAAAATATTCATATGGTGAAATTAGAGTTACTCATGAGCAGAATCTAGTACTTCCTCATGTTTTAAATTCCAATCTTTACTCTGTTTGGACAGATTTAAAAAAAATAAAACTCGCAACTGCAAATATAGGACTAATTACGGACACCATATGTTGTCCCGGTATGGATTATTGTGCTTTGGCTACTGCCAGATCAATCCCAATTTCACAAAAGATCAGCCAACATTTTAAAAATCAACTTCTACAAAAAAAAATAGGAAAAATTAAAATTAAAATTTCCGGTTGTATAAATGCTTGTGGACATCATCACGTCGGAAATATTGGAATACTAGGCTTAGATAAAAATGGGGAAGAATCTTACCAAATCTCTTTAGGAGGCTCAGCTGATGAAAAGACAAATATTGGACAAATTGTTGGACCCTCTTTTACTGAAGATAAACTAATAAGCGCTATAGAAACAATAATAAAAACGTATGAAGACAATAGGCTAAATTTAGAGGATGATTTTATATCTGTTTTCAATAGGGTTGGTATTGATAAATTCAAACAAGACTTATATGAAAAAAATAATTCTTAACAAAGCTAAAGTTTCTAAAAATGAATATTTTTTTATTGATAACGACTCTGAGATAAAGAAATCTTCGAAAATAATTTTTTTCATAAAATTTTGGATTGAAAATAAAAAAACACTGAAAAAAAAAAAACATATTGGGGTGATTTTAGACTCTAATCAATCTATTGATTTAATAAAAGATGACATAGAGCTTTTTAGTTTAATTCAATTTAACTTTATTACATTTAAAGATGGTAGACCATTTACAGAGATAAAAAAACTTAGGAAATATTGGAAATTCAATGGGGAAATAAGAGCGTCAGGTCATATTTTGCCTGACCAATATGTTTTTCTAAATAGATGTGGTGTAGATTCATTCGAGATTGAAGAAGGAAAAGAGAAGTTTTGGGTTGATTTTTTTAAAATGGACGAGGGTTTGTATTATCAACCTTAGATAAAAACCCTCGGGAATTAATCTCCGAGGGTTTTAGGTTTATATAATGCAATTATTAGAATGGTCTATGGTTGGAAAGGATTTAAAAATCCATACCGCCCATTCCCCCCATTCCGCCCATTCCGCCCATACCGCCGGCAGGCATTGGAGGCATCGGTTCCTTTGGTTCAGGCAGTTCTGCAACCATTGCTTCTGTGGTCAATAATAAGCCTGCAATTGAAGATGCGTTTTCCAAAGCAGTTCTTACCACTTTAACTGGATCGATAATTCCAGCCTTTACAAGGTCAGTGTAAGATTCTGTTTGAGCATCAAATCCAAAGCTAACGTCTTCTTGCTCTGATAATTTACCAATAACAATTGACCCTTCAACTCCGGCATTTTCTGCAATCTGTCTGCAGGGTGCCTCAAGTGCTTTTCTTACAATATCAATGCCAGCGTTCTGATCAGCATTAACACCCTTTAAACCGTCTATTGACTTTACTGAGTAAAGAAGAGCTGTGCCACCTCCAGGAACTATACCTTCCTCAACAGCTGCTCTGGTTGCATTTAGTGCATCATCAACTCTGTCTTTTCTCTCTTTCACTTCAACTTCTGTTGATCCACCAACATTGATTACAGCAACACCACCAGATAGTTTTGCTAATCTTTCCTGAAGCTTCTCTTTGTCGTAATCAGAAGTTGTGGCTTCAATTTGGGTTTTTATTTGTTCACACCTTGCACTAACGTCAGACGAACTTCCAGAACCACCGACAATAGTTGTATCTTCTTTGTCAATTCTAACTTTTTTACAAGATCCTAAGTCATTAATTGTAACGTTTTCAAGCTTAATTCCGAGCTCTTCGCTGATGACTTGTCCACCAGTTAGGACAGCAAGATCTTCAAGCATTGATTTTCTCCTATCTCCAAAGCCTGGTGCCTTTACAGCTGCAACCTTTAAGCCTCCTCTTAACTTATTAACCACTAGAGTGGCTAAGGCCTCACCCTCAACATCTTCAGCAATGATAAGTAATGGTTTGCTTGATTTAACTACAGATTCAAGAAGAGGAAGTAGATCTTGGAGATTAGACAATTTACCTTCATTTAAAAGAATAAATGGGTCTTCAAACTCACAAATCATTTTTTCTGCATCTGTTATAAAATAAGGTGAAAGATAACCACGATCAAATTGCATTCCTTCGGTTGTCTCAAGTGTTGTGTCTCTAGTTTTAGATTCTTCAACGGTTATTACTCCATCTCTTCCCACCTTGTCCATCGCTTCGGCAATCTTTTTTCCGATCTCTTCTTCACCATTAGCAGAAATAGTTCCAACTTGAGCAATTTCTCCAGATGATCCTAATTTTTTTGCTCTAGATTTAAGATCATTTAGAACTTTATCTAAAGCTAAATCTATACCTCTCTTTAGATCCATTGGGTTCATACCAGCTGCAACAGATTTTGCACCTTGCTTTACTATTGCCTGCGCGAGAACTGTAGCCGTCGTTGTTCCGTCACCTGCGGCATCTGAACTTTTACTCGCAACTTCTTTTACCATCTGCGCCCCCATATTCTCAAATTTATCTCTGAGCTCTATTTCCTTTGCTACGGAAACCCCATCCTTGGTTACTCTTGGAGCACCAAAGGATTTATCAAGGATTACATTTCTTCCTTTAGGACCCAAGGTTACTTTCACAGCGTTTGCCAAAGCATCCACACCTGCAATCATTGAGTCTCTGGCATCTGAACCATATGATATTTTTTTTGCTGACATAATTTTCTCCTTTACTCTATTATTCCCATAATGTCAGACTCTTTCATAATCAAAAGATCCTGACCATCTAATTTAACTTCAGTTCCAGACCATTTTCCGAACAGAATTTTATCACCTTGTTTTACATTCATCGGTTTTAATTTTCCGTCTTCTGTTAACTCGCCTGGCCCGACTGCTATGACTTCACCTTCGCTTGGCTTTTCTTTTGCAGTGTCTGGAATAATTATGCCGCCTGAGGACTTATCGTCGCTCTCAAGGCGTTTAACTACTACTCTATCTTGTAAGGGTTTGAATTTCATAGAATCTCCTTTGTTAGACAATTCAAATTAACCACGAGCCTTGCTAGCACTCAGTAGTTTTGAGTGCTAATGTAATTTTTTGAAAAATTTTGTCAACTGTTTTTTGTACTAAACTCTTCTATTATGTAATTTTCAAGTTTCAAAACGCTTTGTTCAAGACTTTCTTTTTCCGTACTAAGCACTAAATCGGGGTTGAGTGGTTTTTCATAAGGAGATGAAATTCCAGTAAAATTTTTAATTTCTTTTCTAATTGCTTTAGCATACAAACCCTTTACATCTCTTTTTATGCAGGTGTCAATTGATGCATCTACATAAATTTCTCTAAAATATTCTGGCTTTATATCTCTCGCTTTTTTTCTCTCACTTCGGTAAGGTGAAATCAAAGAAACTATTACGATAAAACCGGCATCTGTAAAAAGTTTTGCAACCTCTGCAGTTCTGCGGATATTTTCAGTTCTATCCTCAGCTGAAAATGAAAGTCCCTTATTTAAGCCCATTCTCAAATTATCTCCATCCAATGTAAAAACATTAAAGTCTTTTAGAAATAACTTTTTCTCAACTTCTTTAGCTATTGAGCTCTTTCCAGACCCTGACAACCCAGTCATCCATATTATCCCTGATCGATGTTTAGACTTAGAAGTTCTATCAACAGTAGTTACATTAAAATTTTCTGACTTAACATTTGGGTCACTTCTCAGTTCCCTCTGATCTGGATAATTGTCAAGATTTACAATTCCGCCAGCGATTATTTCTTCATCATCTAATAGACAAAATCTGGCAGTTTTAGGATTAACCTTAAAGTCATCCATTGGAATTAGTTGTGACGAATGTATAACAATTTCGCAAACATCATTTTTTTTAGGCAACTCATTTCCAGTTTTTGATTCTAGGCTTTGAGTATCAATAATTTTATTTATTTGACTAATATTTACTGTGTATTCTCCAGTATTAATTTTTAAGTAATATTTTTTATGAAAATCAAGTCTTTTTTCAGTCAACCAAAATAAATTGGCCTCGAAAGTTTTCATTAATTTTGGCAAATTAAATGAATGAGAAATAATATTACCTTTATCAACAAATATCTGGTCCGTTAAAGTAATACCTACACAATCTCCTTCTGAATATACACTTCTAGCTAGCGGCCATTCTTCAAAAGATTTAATTTTTACTTTCTCATTTGATGGCATAACAAGAATTTCATCTCCTATTCTAACTTTCCCAGACTCTACTCTTCCAACAATTACTCTTTTATCAGAAACTTTGTAAATATCTTGTACAGGAATCCTCAAAAAATCTTCATTACTGAAGTCGTGATAATTAAATTTATCCAGCGCATCACAAAATGTATCAGACATATACCAACTCATATTGAGGCTTTTATGAAAAATGTTATCTCCATTCTTTGCTGATATAGGAATTTCACTTGTTATTTTTATATTTATTTTATCAAGAAAGTCTTTTAAGTCCTTTTGTATAGATGAAAATATCTTTTGACTAAATGCAATCCTGTCCATTTTATTAAAAAGAACAATTACTCTATCTATTCCAAGCAATTTGAGAATGTATGAATGCTTTTTTGTTTGCTCTTTTATTCCCTCTGAAACATCAACAATCAATACTGCAATATCAGCCGACGCTGCCCCTGTAATCATATTTTTAATAAATTCCTTATGACCAGGCGCATCAATAAAAACATATTTTCTTTTTTTTGTTTTAAAAAAAATCTGAGTAGTGTCTATTGTTATACCTTGGTCTCTTTCTGCTTGAAGTGCATCTAAAAGAAATGCAAATTCAAACTCCATTCCCCTTTTTTCACTTACTTTTTTTAGTTCTTCATATTTTCCGTCAGGAACTTCTTGTAGATCATACATCATTCTTCCTATCAAAGAGGATTTACCGTGATCTACATGCCCAACAATCACAACTTTCGGCATTCTTGATGAATTATTCATATACTGACCTACATATACCCTTTTGATCTAAGCTTTTCAAAAATATCTTCCTGTTCATGATCCATCGCTCTCCCTGATCTTTCAGATATCTTTGTAGTTTCTAACTCTTCAATGATTTCATCAAAGGTCTTTGCTTCACTCTTAACTGGGAAAGTTATATCTTTATCACCTAATGATCTGTATCTTTTTCCATTCTTTGAAAAGTAAAGATCAACGATTGGAATTTTTTGATGTTTAATATATTTCCAGATATCGATTTCCGTCCATCCTAAAAGAGGATGGATTCTTATATGAACGTCATCGGGATAATTAAAATTAGATTGGTCCCAAAACTCAGGTGGTTGATTTTTTATATCCCATTTTCCAGTTAAATCTCTTGGACTAAAAATTCTTTCTTTTGCTCTGGTACCCTGCTCGTCTCTTCTAATACCAGCAATAACACCTTTAAATTTGTATTTATTTAAAATTCTCTTCAAACCTTCAGTTTTTCTTGCTGCAGATCTTGCAGCAGATGGCAGTGATGGATCGATTGCTTCAAACGGTGGGCAGTCTCCCTTAATAAGTTTCAAGTTCCATTCTTTTTCGTATCTATCCCTGAAATCATACATTTCCTTGAATTTTTTTTTCGTATCTACGTGAACAAGAGGGAATGGTATTTTCCCAAAAAAAGCTTTGAAGGCAAGCCATACCATAACATTTGAGTCTTTTCCAAGAGACCACAGCATTGCAATATTTTTAATAGAGCGGAAAGCCTGTCTAAATATGAAAATACTGTCATTTTCCAATTTTTTAAGATGATCATCCATTCTTATTTACTTTTGTAATGTATTCCACACTCTGTTTTCATTGTATTAACCCATCTTCCAGATCTTGGGTCATTTATTTTATAAGATTTTTGAGTACAATTAGTGCACCCTATGGATAAATAACCATCGTCAAAGAGAGGGTGACGGGGTAGATTATATTTGGAAAAATATTCATTTACATCAATAATGTTAAAGTTAATTAAAGGGTTAACTACAATTTTTTTATTATTTACTTCAAGAGGTTTTAGATTTTTTCTTTCACCTTGATGGTAGTTTTTTCTTCCTGATACCCAAGCATCATAATTTTTTAATTCAGAATTTAATGGAATTACTTTTCTGATTTCGCAACATTTATCCACATTTGTTTTCCATAAAGAGTTGTCAATATCAAATTTTTCAAGATCACTTTTTTTTGGAAAAATTTCTTTACAATTATCTAACCCTAAAAGACTGATTAGCTGTTTTTTATAGATAAGGGTTTGATCAAATAAAAAATGAGTATTTAGTAGTATTATTGGAAAAGTTTTGTCTATCTGAGAAATAATGTGCAGTAAAATAGCAGATTCGGTGCCGAAGGAACAAACATACGAAATTTTATCTCC
>CENU01185314.1_pt1 | contig 10450 bp, 6 predicted proteins | sample 361331 | NCBI WGS metagenome assembly CENU01 (sample SAMEA2619766, study PRJEB7988) | marine metagenome | isolation source: saline water (ENVO:00002010), including
GTAGTTGATGGCAAGGGCCTGACACTCGAAGTGCAGCAACAATTAGGTGATGGTGTAGTGCGAACCATCGCTATGGGCTCCTCCGAAGGCATTAGCCGTGGTCTGAGTGTTGAAAACACCAAGGCACCTATCTCCGTGCCGGTAGGAACTGAAACCCTAGGTCGTATTATGGACGTACTGGGCAACCCCATTGATGAGTGTGGTCCCATTGGTGAAAAAGAGCGTTCAGCGATTCACCGCAAGCCGCCGTCCTATGACGAGCTAGCCGCATCTGACGATCTACTTGAAACAGGCATTAAAGTAATCGACCTAGTCTGCCCATTCGCTAAGGGTGGTAAGGTTGGTCTATTCGGTGGTGCCGGTGTTGGTAAAACCGTAAATATGATGGAATTGATTAACAACATTGCAACTGAGCACTCAGGTTTATCAGTATTTGCCGGTGTTGGTGAGCGTACTCGTGAAGGTAACGATTTTTACTACGAGATGCAGGAGTCAGGCGTTGTAAATGTTGAGACCCCAAGCGACTCAAAAGTAGCCATGGTATACGGTCAGATGAATGAGCCGCCAGGAAACAGACTGCGTGTAGCACTGACTGGTTTGACTATGGCAGAAAAATTCCGTGATCAAGGTAAAGACGTACTTTTATTCGTAGATAATATCTACCGATACACCCTAGCGGGTACAGAAGTATCAGCACTTCTAGGTCGTATGCCATCAGCGGTAGGTTATCAGCCTACACTGGCTGAAGAGATGGGCGTACTACAGGAGCGTATTACCTCGACTAAGACTGGTTCTATTACTTCGGTACAGGCCGTTTATGTACCTGCGGATGATTTGACCGATCCATCGCCAGCAACTACTTTTGCGCACTTGGATTCGACCGTAGTACTAAGTCGAGATATCGCCTCTAAAGGTATCTACCCAGCGGTAGACCCACTAGATTCAACCTCTCGTCAGCTCGATCCGCTAATTATTGGACAAGAGCACTATGAAGTTGCCCGTGGTGTACAAACAGTACTTCAGCGCTACAAAGAGCTAAAAGATATTATTGCAATTCTAGGTATGGACGAGCTTTCTGAAGAAGACAAGCTAGTGGTATCGCGCGCACGTAAAATTGAGCGATTCTTATCACAACCATTCCACGTTGCTGAAGTATTTACAGGTGCCCCCGGTAAATATGTATCACTAAAAGATACTATTGCTGGCTTCCAAGGTATTCTTAATGGCGACTATGATGATCTGCCAGAGCAAGCGTTCTATATGGTAGGTTCGATAGACGAAGCTGCAGAAAAAGCCAAATCGCTTTAATTGGTTAAAAGGTAATTAGCATGGCGACAACAGTTCAATGCAATATCGTTAGTGCGGATGAGTCTCTATTCTCAGGTGCCGTAGAAATGGTAGTTGCCACTGGCTCATTGGGCGAGTTAGGTATTAACGCTGGTCATGCACCGTTGTTAAGTGATCTAAAGCCGGGCCCAGTTCGAGTGATTAAGTCAGCCGGTGAAGAGGAAATTTTCTTCCTTTCTGGTGGCTACTTAGAGGTCCAGCCCAATGCCATCTCATTACTGGCCGACACTGCTGTGCGCGCCAACGATATTGACGAAGCTGCCGCAGCACAGGCGCTTAAAGATGCAGAACATGCCATTGCCAATCAAACCGGAGAGATAGAATACTCAAAAGCCGCCGCAATGTTAGCTGAGGCAACTGCACAGTTACATACTGTAAGAGCCCTGCGCAAAAAACTCGGTGGATAAGTGACATTGAGCAACAAAAAAGGGCGGCATAAATAGCTGCCCTTTTTTATGCCAGTTAAAATTATGCAGAGCAACAGGTATACTTAATTTTAAAGCTCATGGAACGACCATGGAAAAAGGTAGTCAAACAACGCATGCAAACAACTGATATTATTATTTTAGCTGCCGGTAAAGGCACCCGTATGCAGTCCCGCCTACCTAAGGTGTTGCATAAAATAGCGGGTCAGCCATTGCTTAGCCATGTGCTAACAGCGGCTAAAACAGTCAATGACGCAAAATCTATTGTGGTTACAGGCTTTGGTGGCGATCAAGTTGAAAACACTATTGGCAAACAAGCCGATGCATTTGTAACCCAGCCAGATCAGTTGGGTACTGGTCATGCTGTGCAGTGTGCCCTACCCCATATTCGAGAAAACTCAAAAGTATTGATTTTATATGGTGATGTACCATTAATAGCGCCACAAACGATTAGCAAAATGCTAGATACTGTGACCGATAATCAAATGGGGCTTTTAACCGTCACCCTAGACAACCCAAGCGGTTATGGGCGTATTATTCGCGACACAGACAACAACATTGCGGCAATCGTTGAGCAAAAAGATGCCAGCCCAGAACAACTAAAGGTTAATGAAGTTAATACCGGCGTAATGGCGCTTACCAGCCAACAGCTAATGGGTTGGTTGTCCCAAATAGATAATAATAATGCTCAGGGTGAATATTACCTTACGGATTTAATCGCCATAGCAACCAGCGATTCAGTTAAAGTTAAGAGCATAGAACCCCAATCTGCAACTGAGGTAGAAGGTGTGAATAATAGAGTACAACTAAGCCAACTAGAGCGAGCCCATCAGTGCCAAAAAGCGCAAAAACTTATGGAAAGCGGTACCAGCCTAGCCGACCCTGAGCGTTTCGATCAGCGCGGCGAACTCACCGTCGGCACCGATAACTTTATTGATATAAATTGCATATTTGAAGGCGAGGTAAAGCTTGGCTCAAATGTGCATATAGGGCCTAACTGCCAGATTATTCATAGCACTATTGGTGATGGCGTGGAAATCAAAGCCAATACTATTATTGAAGATTCAGTGGTGGGCGATAACGCCATTCTCGGACCCTTTGCCCGCCTAAGACCGGGGACAGAACTAGCCGACAATACTAAAATTGGTAACTTTGTAGAAACCAAAAAAGCCAAAGTCGGTAAAGGCAGTAAAATTAACCACCTAAGCTATGTCGGTGATGCCGAATTGGGGGAAAGTGTGAATGTGGGCGCTGGAACTATCACCTGTAATTATGATGGCGCCAATAAATTTAACACCACTATAGGCGACAATAGCTTTGTCGGTTCCAATAGCACCTTAGTCGCTCCAGTAAAGGTTGCAGATAACAGCTTTGTCGGCGCCGGCAGTACCATCACCAAAGATACCGAACAAAACTCACTGGCCATATCCCGCGCCAAACAGCGTAATATAGAAGGCTGGAAGCGCCCTACTAAAGAAGATTAGACCGCTATTTTTTAGTCACTTCGAAGCGAAGACAGCCCCGCCTGCATTAGCTGTAAGTGCTCTTCAAGTTTAGGGCCTTTCTTTTGCGCTACGCCAATGGCCAGTACATCAATCATCACCAGATGGGCGATACGTGATGATAGTGGCGTGTAGATTTGTGTATCTTCGGTGGCATTTACCTCAATGGCAATACTCGCCTGCTGTGCCACCGGCGTGCCACTGGGGGCTAGTGCAATCACGATACCGCCGGACTGTTTTGCCAGTGCGATGGAATCTAATAATGTTTGGGTACGTCCTGACTGAGATATAGCAATCACCACATCATTGAGCTTTAATGAGCTAGCCGACATATTTTGCAAATGAGGATCAGAATAAGCCGCTGAGGTAATCTGTAGGCGAAAGAATTTATGCTGGGCATCAAAGGCGACCGCGGCAGATGAGCCAAAGCCATAAAATTCCACACGATTCGCCTTATAGATTGCGTCAACAGCGGCCTCGAGATTATGCAGCACCAAACTCTCGCGTACCTTTAGCAATGTATCTACGGTGGTATCAAAGACCTTATGGGTATATTCCCGGGTGGAGTCGCTCTCGGTAACCGCAATCTTGCCAAAACTGGGGCTTGAAGCCAGTTGCTGTGCAAGTGCCAGCTTAAAATCTTGAAACCCATCACAGCCAACCGCGCGACAAAAACGCACCACCGTAGGCTCGCTGACCTCAGCCTTTTTGGCCAGATCGACGATGCGCATATTAATAATGCTTAAAGGTTCTTTAAGCACTAAATCCGCTACTTTGCGCTCAGATTTACGCAACTTGGGCAGTGTATCGCTAATAGTTTGTGTAAGGTCGGCTGATTTCATCGCTGAATTTTTAATTGTTATTTGTAAAAAATTTACAAGAAATCACCGAAAATTGCTAGTTTTGTAGTAAAAAACCACTCCTGAATATTTATCTACAATAATAAACTGCAAAAATAAGCCTTAATTTGGGCAACAAAAACGCTATCTTAGTCATTTAATTGCTAAACTATGCCCATGGATGTCACCTCAGTTTTAGACCAGTTAAATTCCGCTCAAGAGCAGGCCGTCACTAGCGATAAAAAACATTTGCTGGTGTTGGCCGGTGCCGGCAGTGGTAAAACCCGAGTATTGGTTCACCGTATTGCCTGGAAGATTCAGGTGGATAATGTATCGCCCTACGGTATTTTGGCGGTGACCTTTACCAATAAAGCCGCTCGTGAGATGCGCGAGCGCATCGATAACCTATTGGGTATGTCATTGCGCGGTATGTGGGTGGGCACTTTTCACGGCTTGGCTCATCGTCTACTAAAAGCCCATTGGCGTGATGCTAAGTTGCCCGAAAACTTCCAAATTCTTGATTCTGATGACCAATTGCGATTGGTGAAGCGAGTGATGCGCGCTATGGATCTTGACGAACAGCGCTGGCCGCCGAAACAGGCCCAGTGGTGGATCAATGGTCAAAAAGATGAGGGCTTACGCGCGGCGCATATTCAAGAGACTGGCGACCCATTTATGGCCACCATGCTTAGAATCTATCGCCAATATGAACTGCTGTGTGAGCAATTGGGGGTGATCGATTTTGCAGAATTGCTATTGCGGGTTTTAGAGTTATGGCGCAATAACCCCGAAGTTTTGAACCACTACCAACAGCGTTTTGGCTATATTTTAGTGGATGAGTTTCAAGATACTAATGCGGTGCAATATGCATGGTTGCGGCTACTGGCGGGCAAAAGTAGTGATGTGACTGCAGTGGGCGATGATGATCAGTCTATTTATGGTTGGCGCGGGGCTAAGGTAGAAAATATTCTTAGTTTTGAGCGCGATTTTGCCGATACTGAAACCATTAAGCTTGAACAAAACTATCGTTCTACATCGAATATCCTAAAAGCTGCTAATGCGGTGATCGCCAAAAACACTGATCGTTTGGGTAAGAATTTATGGACTGAATCGGTTGAAGGCGAACCTATTGCCCTGTATGCGGCATTTAATGAGCACGATGAAGCACGTTATATAGCCGATCGTTTGGCGGACTGGATTGCCAATGGTAATCGCCGTGATGATTCAGCTATTTTGTATCGCTCTAATGCCCAGTCACGGGTGTTAGAGGCGGCACTATTACAGGCTGAGATTCCCTATCGTATTTATGGCGGTCAGCGGTTTTATGAGCGCTTTGAAATTAAAAATGCCCTGTGTTATTTGCGTATGATGCTTAATTGTCATGACGATGTTGCCTTTGAGCGGGTAGTCAACATACCGCCCAGGGGTATTGGTGATCGTACCCTAGAGCAAATCCGTGAGTTGAGTCGCGCCAGTGGTTGTTCGCTTTGGGAGGCTTCGAACACCATGGTGAATGAAAAACGTCTGACGGCCAGAGCGGCTAACTCGGTATCTGGCTTTATGGTATTGATCAATGAAATGAGTGGCCAGTTGGATGAGTTGCCCTTATCAGAACAGGCTGAAAATGCTATTCAGCACAGTGGTTTGGTGGATATGCACCGCCGCGAAAAAGGCGAGCGTGGGCAGGCGCGTGTGGAAAACCTTGAAGAGCTTGTGAATGCCTGTAAAAACTTTGAGGCGGAGGACAGCGATGCCCCTGTGTTGCCGCAGTTTTTAGATCAGGTCGCCTTAGATGCGGGTGATCGACAGGCGGAGCAAGATGAAGATGCGGTTCAATTAATGACCTTGCACAGCGCCAAAGGCTTGGAGTTCCCCATGGTCTTTTTGGCCGGTATGGAAGAGAATTTATTCCCGCACAAAATGTCGATTGATGAGCCGGGTCGGCTAGAAGAGGAGCGCCGACTGGCCTATGTGGGCATTACCCGTGCCATGCAAAAGCTGACTATGACTTTTGCTGAAACACGTTCCACTTATGGTACAGAGTCGTTTAATTCGGTATCGCGCTTTATTCGCGATATCCCCAAAGAGGTGGTTGAAGAGGTTAGACTGCATAATAGTATATCTCGCCCCACTACCTATGCCGCGCCACGCATTAGCGATGAGGGCAGTGATACAGGGTTTCAGCTAGGACAACAGGTGCGGCACAATGTGTATGGCGATGGCATTATTTTAAACTTTGAGGGCAATGGGCCGCGGGCGCGAGTGCATGTCGCATTTGATGATGTAGGGACTAAAATACTTATATTGGCATCGGCTAATTTAGCTGCCCTTTAACCGGCGGTAACAACAGAACATAAAGATTGAGGATTAGAATATGCGAATTTTATTATGGATGACACTGGTCCTGCTACTGACCAGTTGTGGTGATAAAGACAGCAATCAGGCGCAGGGCGATAATGCCTCGCAACAGCAGGTATATAAATGGAAGTTGGTGACTTCATGGCCGAAGAATTATCCGGGTTTGGGCACTGCGCCGGAAAACTTTGCTAAAAAAGTCGAGGCTATGAGTAATGGCCGCCTACAGATAAAAGTATTTGGTGCAGGGCAGTTAGTGCCAGCGCTACAGGTGTTTGATGCCGTATCTCAGGGTACGGCGCAAATGGGTCATAGTGGCGCGTATTTTTGGACTGGCAAAAATAAGGCAACGGCGTTCTTTACCTCTACGCCCTTTGGCTTAAATGCCCAAGAAATGAATGCTTGGTTGCACTACGGTGGTGGCCTCGAGTTATGGCGCGAACTTTATGCGCCGTTTAACTTGGTGCCCTTTGCCGGTGGCAATACTGGGGTTCAAATGGCGGGTTGGTTTAATCGAGAAATTAATTCGATGGCCGATATTAAAGGTCTTAAAATGCGGATTCCCGGCTTAGGCGGCGATGTGATCACTCGCGCGGGCGGTGAATCGGTGAATATCCCAGGGGGCGAACTCTATACCGCTATGCAGACCGGCGTTATTGATGCTACCGAATGGGTTGGGCCCTACAATGATCTAGCTTTCGGTTTTCATCAGGTGGCTAAATATTATTATTATCCCGGTTGGCATGAGCCTGGCTCTAGCCTTGAGCTAACCGTGAACAAGCCGGCCTATGAAGCACTGCCGGCGGATCTTCAGGCAATTATTGAAACGGCCGCTCGCGCTGTGAATCAGGACATGCTGGACGAATATACCGCGCGCAATAATCAGGCCCTTGAAGAGTTAGTTAATGTCCATGGTGTTGAAGTTAGAAAATTGCCCGATGAAGTGATTGAAGAGTTGCGTAAGCTTTCCGCTGAGGCGGTAAGTGATTTAACGGCAGATAATGACTTTGCTCAGCGGGTGGCGCAATCTGTAGAAGCATTTAAACGTCAAGCTAAGGCTTATCATGGAATTTCTGAAGAGGCGTTTTATAAGGCAAGGCAACAATAGGTTAATTATTTGCGCCAAAATGTTGGGGTAAATAAAACCAGCAGGGTAAAGATTTCTAACCGACCCAGCAGCATGCCCCAGCACAGTACCCATTTGGCAAAGCCACCAATATCCCCATAATTGGTGGCTACAGCGCCCAAACCCGGACCTAGGTTATTCAGTGATGCCGCAGTGGCAGACCATGCGGTGTCGTAATCTAGTCCGGTAGCTAGCAGTAAAAGCACCATCAGGTAGAAAATTGCTAAATACACGCCCATAAAGGCCCAGATGGCGTCAACCACTCTTGTCGGTACGGTGCGATTGCGAATCTTAATAGGCAATAGTGCATTGGGATGAACTAAACGATAAATTTCTCTTACCCCCTGTTTGGCCAAAATCAGCATACGGCCAATTTTTATACCGCCGCCGGTCGAGCCGGCACAGGCGCCAAAAAAGGATAAAAAGATTAAAAAGAACGGTAAAAAGCTGGGCCAATTATGAAACTCACTGGTGGTAAAGCCGGTGGTGGTCATTATGGAAATTAGCTGGAAAGCGCCCTGCCGTATACTTTCATTACGATCAAAGGTACCGCTGTAATACAGATAACAACAGGTAATTATCGCGCCTACTAGCAATAAAAATAGATACAATCGCGCTTCGGGGTCAGCCCAGTACATACTGGGACGGAGGCTGTGCCAGGCATGAAAGTGCAGGGCAAAATTCAGGCCCGCAATAATCATAAAAAAACAGCAAATGGCCATAATGGCGCTGTTATCAAAAAAACCAATACTGGCATCATGGGTGGAAAAGCCACCTATGGATACCGTAGAAAAACTATGGCTAATGGCGTCAAAGCCGCTCATACCGGCGCCCCAATAGGCCAGCGCACAGGCAATGGTTAGGCATAAATAAATTCTAAACAGCACATTGGCGGTTTCAGTAATTCGCGGGGTTAGTTTTGAATCTTTCATGGGCCCCGGGGTTTCAGCGCGGTAAATTTGCATGCCGCCCACACCTAGCATGGGCAAAATAGCTACAGCGATAACCACAATACCTATACCACCCAACCACTGTAGCTGTTGGCGGTAATAGAGAATAGATTTTGGCAAATTATCCAAGCCAGCTATAACCGTGGCGCCGGTGGTGGTTAGCCCTGAAATGGATTCGAATAAGGCATCTATAAAGTTTAACTGCAGGGCTTCAGACAGCATGAGTGGTAGCGAGCCAAAGGAGCTAAGCACTAGCCAGAAGAACACCGTGACCACAAAGCCATCTCTGGTTCTAAGCTCGCCTTTGGAGCCTCTTGAGGGCAGCCAAAAAATTAACCCCACTAAAAAAGTAATGGCAAAAGCTATAAAGAAGGTATGTGAGGTGTTTTCGCCGTATAGGAGCGCAACCAAAACCGGCGTCAGCATACTTAGGCTAAAGATAATCAATAGCATGCCTAGAACCCGTGCGATGATGGCAAAATGCATCTTAGGCGTTTCCTCTAGAAGAAGCTAAAGCCGACCGAGAACAGTTTCTCGACCGCTTTGGTTTTTTCTTTATCCACCACAAACACAATGACATGGTCGCCACTTTGAATCACAGTGTCATGGTGGGCAATCATCACTTCGCCGTCGCGCACTAGGGCGGCTAGTGTTGCCCCTGGTGGTGATTTAATATCTTCAATGGCGCGGCCGACAACTTTCGAACTTTTTTCGTCTCCATGAACAATAAATTCAAGGGCTTCTGCGGCGCCGCGACGCAGTGAATGCACGCTTTCTGTGTCCCCTTTACGCACATGGGCCAGCAGTGAACTAATGGTTGATTGCTGGGGGGATATGGCGATATCAATTTCTCCGCCTTGCATTAAATCAGCATAGACGGGGTTGCTAATTAGGGTCATTACCTTTCTTGCGCCTAAACGCTTGGCCAACAATGAAGCCATAATGTTGGTTTCATCATCATTGGTAAGGGCAATAAATACATCGGTTTTATCAATATTTTCGTCCAGAAGTAATTCTTGATCGGTGGCTGAGCCACGAAGAACCACCGTTTTATCAAGTTGTTCTGACAGTAATTCTGCTCGGGTATCAGAAAATTCGATAATTTTAATATTGTAGTCGTCTTCTAGGGCTTTACTAAGGCGGAAGCCAATATTACCCCCGCCGGCAATAACCAATTGGCGATAGGGTTTTTCTAAGCGACGCAGTTCACTCATTACTTTGCGGATATTCTTTTTGGCGGCGATAAAAAATACTTCATCACCATCTTCAATTACTGTTTCCCCCGTTGGGCAAATAGCGCCGCCCTTGCGGTAAATAGCCGCCACGCGAGCATCGATATTGGGCATATGCTCTCTAAAAGCACGTAGTCTTTGGCCGACCAATGGGCCATCTTCAACCGCGCGCAAGCCAACCAGCTGAATAACGCCATCGGCAAAGTCCAACACCTGCAGGGCACCGGGCTGTTCAATAAGTTTTTGGATATAATTGGTAACCACCTGTTCAGGGGTAATCATCACATCAACTGGCATATGCTTGTCGTTAAAAAGCTTGTTTTTGTATTCGGGATTACTGTAATTGCGAGAGCGTACGCGAGCGATTTTGGTCGGCGTGTGGAACATTGAGTAGGCTACCTGACAGGCGACAATATTAACTTCATCGCTGCGCGTAACGGCAACAATCATATCGGCATCTTCTATCCCAGCACTGACTAAAACATCTGGATAACAGCCCGTGCCCACAATGGTTCGCACATCGAGCCTATCTTGTAGGGCCCTTAGGACGTTCGCGTCAATATCAACAATGGTTATGTCATTATTTTCTCGCGCTAAATTTTCTGCCAGCGTAGCGCCGACTTGACCCGCTCCAACTATTACTATTTTCATGATTGCTCTGCACTTTTTAGCTA
>CENU01204522.1_pt1 | contig 10443 bp, 8 predicted proteins | sample 361331 | NCBI WGS metagenome assembly CENU01 (sample SAMEA2619766, study PRJEB7988) | marine metagenome | isolation source: saline water (ENVO:00002010), including
GATTTTGAATCCCCTGTGTCTACCAATTTCACCACTCTGGCATTGCTCTTGCAGCAGGGCGGCGATTATAGCAGTGATAGGCCTTTGGTCAATAACGTATGTTGATGTATTTTGCTAAATAGGTTGGCGTTTTGGGTGATTTTCTATACCCTTGCGCCCTAACAGAACTCAATCAATTGATAGTTTATAGATGCGCCTAAACCATTTTCGTTTTGACTTACCTGATGAGCTAATTGCTCGCCAACCTGCTTCGGATCGTCGCGGTAGTAGGTTATTGGATATGGATGCCAGTGGAACTATTGAACACCAGACTTTTGCAGATATCTTAGACCATATTCAGGCCGGCGATTTATTGGTATTTAACAACACCAAGGTTATCCCAGCGCGACTTTACGGTAAAAAGGAAACTGGCGGTAATGTTGAGCTATTAATTGAGCGTATTACTGGCAATCAAACTGCACTGGCACATATTCGTGCCAGTAAGTCGCCAAAATCCGGTGCAATATTATTATTTGATAATGGCTTTTCAGCATATATGTTAGGTCGGGCTGATGATTTATTTGAAATAGAATTTAGTGCGCCATTATTATCTATGCTTGATGAAATTGGGCATATGCCGCTTCCTCCTTATATAGATCGTGAAGTTACTCAAGAAGATAAAACCCGTTACCAAACTGTCTATGCCGATCAGCCCGGTGCGGTGGCGGCACCCACGGCAGGCCTGCACTTTGATGATCAATTATTAACAGACATTCAAGCCAAAGGCGCTGAGTTGGCGTTTGTTACTTTGCATGTAGGCGCAGGGACCTTTCAGCCAGTTCGGGTTGAAAATGTAGCGGATCATAAGATGCATTCAGAGTGGCTTGAGGTCAGTGAACTGGTTTGTCAGCAAGTAAAAGCCACTAAAGCGCGGGGTGGTAAGGTTTTCGCTGTTGGAACTACCAGTGTAAGATGCTTGGAGACCGCTGCAAGCGCTGGAGAAATTGGTCCTTATCAGGGTGATACAGATATCTTTATTTACCCGGGCTATGAATTCAAGGTAGTTGATCGATTGCTAACCAACTTTCATTTATCTGAATCTACATTATTAATGCTAGTCTCTGCTTTTGCCGGCTACACCCCCATAATAAAGGCATATGAGCATGCGGTAGCTGAGCGTTACCGTTTTTTTAGTTATGGCGATGCTATGTTGCTAACCCATAACCCTGAAGCAACCAAGGATGTTCCCAATGACTGAGACAGATTCAAGAACCTGCGATATGCAATTCAAGGTATCCACTACCTCGGGCAGGGCGCGTCGCGGTGAATTGAATTTTCCGCGTGGCAAGGTGCAAACACCCGCCTTTATGCCAGTGGGGACTTATGGAACTGTGAAGGGCATGTTGCCTCGAGATATAGAGGAAATTGGTGCTGAGATTATCCTGGGTAATACGTTTCACTTAATGTTGCGTCCGGGCACAGAAGTGGTCAAAAAATATGGTGGTCTGCATGATTTTATCCAGTGGCAGCGTCCTATACTTACTGATTCTGGTGGTTTTCAGGTATTTAGTTTGGGTGATATGCGCAAGATCACCGAAAAAGGGGTTGAGTTTAAGTCGCCTATTGATGGCAGTCCCGTTTTTATTGATCCCGAAAAAGCGATGCAGGTACAGCGTGACCTAGGCAGTGATGTGGTGATGATTTTTGACGAATGCACGCCATACCCGGCAACGGAAAAGCAGGCTAATGATTCCATGCAGCTTTCGTTGCGATGGGCAGAGCGAAGTAAAAAGGCTCATGGGGATAATCCTTCAGCCTTATTCGGTATTGTGCAGGGTGGAATGTATGAATCATTGCGAGATGAATCTATGGCGGGTCTTGAGGCCATAGGTTTTGATGGCTATGCCATTGGAGGTCTCTCTGTTGGCGAGCCCAAAGAGGATATGATTCGCATATTGGAGCACCTAGGTGACAATATGCCAGCCGATAAGCCTCGCTACCTAATGGGTGTGGGTAAACCAGCTGACTTAGTGGAAGCGGTGTTGCGTGGTATCGATATGTTCGATTGCGTAATGCCCACTCGCAACGCCCGTAACGGCCATCTATTTACCTCAACAGGGGTAATAAAAATTCGCAATGCCGTTCATCGTGGAGATACTTATCCACTTGACGAAGAATGCGATTGCTATACCTGTCAAAATTTTTCCCGTGGTTATCTGCATCACCTTGATAAGTGTGGTGAAATTTTAGGTGCGCAACTCAATACTATTCATAATCTTCGCTATTATCAAAATTTGATGCGTGGCATGCGTGATGCCATTGGAAATGACGAATTAGACCAATTTGTGGATGAGTTTTATCGCAAGCAAGGGCAAGAAAGGCCCTCATAATACTTTTCAATCTATTGGGTTTAGTTGTTTAAATCGTTAAAAATGCCCCAATATAAATTATTATGGCTATAATGCCTCGCTATTCAGCTATCTCGGTATTTATACGAGGATAATTAAGGAATAAAAGGAACAAAGAATGCCCAATAAATTCCCATTGTGGAAAAACCTAATGATTCTTGTGTTGGTTGCCTTTGCATTTACCTATGCAGCCCCCAACCTGTATCCGCCAGATCCTGCATTACAGCTCTCAGGGCAAAGTAGTGCTATGAAAATTGATCAGGCAGTTTTAGGTAAAGTTGAAAAAGCACTGGGTGAAGCACAAATAGAGTATTTTGCCGGTGAAGCTGATGGCGAAACTGCACTGATTCGACTGGTTGACAGCGATCTACAAATGCGTGCTAAACAAGTGGTGCAAGCTGAAATGGGTGGTGAATATATTGTCGCACTCAATTTAGCACCGACTACACCCCAATGGTTAAGTGATTTGGGCGGCGCACCTATGAAGCTTGGTTTAGATTTGAGCGGTGGTGTGCACTTTTTGCTCGAAGTCGATCTTGATTCTGCACTAACTACGCGCCTTGAGGGTGATTTGCAGGAGGTTAAATCCAGTCTTCGAGAAGAAAAAATTCGCTATAGAAGTTTCGAATTAAAGGGTCAGAAAATTATCGGCCGCTTCCGCAACCAACAGCAGGTTGAGCAGGCGGAAAGTCTTATTAGAGCAAATTTTCGTGATCTTCAGCCGCAAAATAGACAGGGTCAAAACCCGCTTGTGTTAGTGTTAAATCTAAGCGATATAGCAAAAGGACAAATTGAAGATAACGCCATCAAGCAGAACCTCACCTCTTTGCGCAATCGTGTAAATGAGTTGGGTGTTTCAGAGCCATTGGTATCGCGTCAGGGTAAAAATCGTATTGTGGTTGAGCTGCCCGGTGTTCAGGATACAGCTGAAGCCAAACGAATTATCGGTAAAACCGCAAACCTAGAGTTTCGGTTAGAAGCTGAAGGCAGAATTGGCGAGGTATTTGAGTTTCGCGATGGTCGTGGGCTAGATGCTAAGTTAGAAACTAGCCCGGTCATTACCGGTGAGAATGTCACGGATGCCCGCTCGAGTTATGATGAAAATGGCCGTCCTCAGGTGAATATCACTTTAGACACTAAAGGTGGTTGGCAGATGGGCCATTCCACTAGAGATAATATAGGCCGTCGCTTGGGTGTTCTATTTATAGAGTACAAAACTAAGCTGGAAAAATCCCTCGCAGAAAATGGCGATATGGTGATTACTCCAGTGCCATTTGTAGAAAAACATATTATTAGCTTGGCCACGGTTCAAAGTCAGCTGGGTAAATCCTTTCGTATCACCGGTATAGATAGCCAACGTGAGTCATCTGAGCTAGCTCTTTTGCTAAGAGCAGGGGCTCTTGCCGCACCTATGTATATCGTTGAAGAGCGTACCATTGGACCATCATTGGGCGCAGATAATATTCAATTGGGAGTAAAGTCAGTTTCCATCGGTATGACCATGGTGCTGTTATTTATGATCCTTGTATATCGAGGCTTTGGTGTTTTAGCTAATGTTGCCCTGAGCATGAACTTGTTACTCTTGGTTGGTTTTATGTCGCTTCTAGGCGCGACCCTAACGTTGCCCGGCATTGCTGGTATCGTTTTAACTGTGGGTATGGCGGTTGATGCCAATGTGCTAATTTTCTCGCGGATACGCGAAGAGTTAGCCAGCGGAGCCTCAGTGCAGGGGGCGATTAGTGGCGGTTATGATCGCGCTTTTGTCTCCATTTTAGATGCCAACATCACTACCTTAATTGTTGCGGTGATATTGTTCCTAATTGGTTCAGGCCCAGTTCAAGGGTTTGCAGTAACCCTATCAATAGGTATTTTAACTTCCATGTTTACTTCAATCGTTTTAACCCGCGGTTTAGTGAATGCCATTGTGGGTGGTCGAAAAGTCGACAAGCTATGGATATAGGACTAGGAAAATGAGTGAATTAAAAATTTATAACTTTATGGGCTTGCGACGCATTGCGTTGGTTTTTTCCAGTGTTCTATTGTTGGTTTCCGCGGCTTCACTGTTTAGCCAAGGTTTGGTTTTAGGCTTGGATTTTTCTGGCGGCACACAAATAGAAGTTGGATACGATAAGCCGGTGGATGTGGCTGAATTGCGTGCACAACTAAAACAATCAGGGTTTGATGATCCCGTGGTGGTGCATTTTGGCTCAGAATCAGAGGTGCTTATTCGTATGCAGGGCGAGCCTGATCAGGGTCTTGCTGAGCGGCTTTATTCGGTGCTTAAAATTAATGGTGAAGAAATAGATTTACGGCGTGTTGATTTTGTTGGCCCTCAAATTGGTGAAGAACTGCGCGATAAGGGCGGTTTAGGTATGTTGATAGCCCTCGCCGTGGTAATGCTTTACGTCGCTATTCGCTTCCAGTTTAAATTTTCTGTGGGTGCAGTGTTAGCCCTAGTGCATGATGTTGTGATTACACTAGGGATCTTCTCAATTGCCCGTCTGGAATTTGATCTTACGGTTTTAGCAGCAGTGCTCGCGGTTGTGGGTTACTCGCTAAATGATACTATTGTGGTGTCAGATAGAATCCGTGAGAATTTTCGGAAAATTCGCAAGGCATCATCAGTTGAAGTGATTAATGAATCCCTTTCCCAGACCTTATGGCGAACCATTAATACCTCGATGACTACCATGCTAGTTTTGTTAGCATTATTCTTATTTGGTGGCGAACTGATTCATAATTTTGCCATTGCGCTTATGATTGGGGTGGGTATTGGTACCTATTCATCCATCTATGTTGCGGCAACAGTTATGTTGGCCATGAATGTGGATCGCGAGGACTTGATTGAAACTGAAGAGGGTGAGCTGGTAGACGATCTACCCTAGCTAAATTTCAGAGCCACTTTCCTGTGAAGGCAATATAATGACCCTCTCGGCAGAGCCTGAGATCTTGGTTTGGGGTTGTTCTTCGGTAGCTACATAAAATGCGATAGCCAAAATACGGTTGCTAACTTGACCTGTCTGATCCACTACAGAGCCAAAAATATTGAGTAAATGTTTACCCACTGTTTTAGCGGTTACGGCAAGCTCAATCCTATGATCTTTTTTGTCATCCATAGAAAAAACAAAGTCTTTATTTGCAGGTTCAATGGATAATGATGGACTGGGTTTAAGCCTTATTTGCATAGATCCTGATACATACTGTTCTGTAAAAATAAGTTGCAAATATTCAGTCTTCCCAACAGCGGTTTTCCCATCATAATTGTGAGATAGTCTGATATTAGCTCCGGGCTTCTGATAATCTTGGGATGGGTGGGAGTGATCCTTATGGCTAGATCCAAAATCGAAGGCGCTATGGTCACAACCCGACAAAAAAGCAAGACAGCCTAGTAGACTGATTGTTGGAATAAATTTCATATATTTTCCATCTCTATTTTTTGATTTCACTTTATTTCTCCCAGGTTAAAACCCAGTTATATCTAGGTTATAACAGTAACTGCCCAATGCAATACTTTGATTGGGGTCCCAAACACCCGTTTCAATAATATGTTTACCAGCGGTTAGGGCTATAAAAAGGTTCGCACTGCCATTATTTTGTGCTGAATAATCCTGACCCAAGGTGATACCTGATTTAAAGATTGATAAGTCAGCATCTGTAGAGTAACTGGCAGGATTTTTAGGTGAAAGGCTAATGGAATAAGTTCCTGAATTGATGGCTTCAAATACAATGTAAGTCTTATTGCCCAGTTTATTTTGAATGCCAGCATTGTTGTTATAGCAGATCTCAATAGCACCATTACTAGTGGTAATATTCCGAAATACTGGGAGGGAAGAGCTAATTCCACCATCATTTGTCTCACCACTTCCATCATTACCCAAGCCATATATTTGATGGGTGTTCATTAGGGTATTAACTGCATTATCAACACTTTCAGGCTGCTGATCCTTGAGAATTTTGGCGAATGGAAAAATACTGATAAGGTAATCATTATTTTTATATTCATCAGAAGTTAATGTGGAATAAATGGGGCCAAATCCAAGCTCTATATCGTCTACACCGTCAGAAGTAGCATCGTATAGATCATAAATAATATTTTGCACTGAGCTTTCACTAAACCATCCTGGATAGGGGGTATAGCCGTCCTCCAGATTCATTGACCACCCAAAATATGGAAAAAAAGCATCGCTGTCACGGTAGATAGGGTCATTGGTAATAATGGCAGATAGTGCATTGGCTAAGCCTTCGCTAAAGGCTACACGCATATCAAGGCGGTCCTCTTGACTGTGAGATCCGCCAAGAGAGTCTGAGCGAGAAAGGTTATCCTCAAAATAATGGATCCATTCATGTGCTATTACATGGCGGTCATATTCATCGGCATCCGAATTTTCATCACCAAGAATATATATTTTTTTGGGGCTTTGAAAATAAGAGGATCCTAAATCACCATTTTCAGGTGAACCTGATGAAGTGTTGTTATTAGAGCTCCAATAGATTTCAAGAGGAGGAAAAGTGATAGTGGGCTCAACGTCAACAACGGTTTGCATGCTGTCATAAACTGTATCGAGAATTGCAAAAGGGGCCGCTGATCTGATTCCAGAGTTTCCACCATTTCGCCCCGCGGGCAAATGAATATTTTTTATGATATTCTGTGATGTGGTAAATGGAGAACTATCAGTTACATATAATAGATTTTCATTTGCAACGGTTGTTGTGTTATCTCTTACTTGTACATCCCAAGAAACATTAGAGTTTTGTATCATTTTGGCAGAAACTCTAACCCGTAATTCAAGATCTTTTGCCGTTTCAAAAGTGTAATTACCATTCTCATCAGTATTACTTGAAATAACCATATTGCCAGAGTTATCCAGTGCCTCAACCACAACTTTGCGAGAGGGTGCAGCATAGATATTATCAAAATCTAGACCGCCACCGAATGTTTTAAAGGGTATTAAATCAAAGGTTACTTTACCCGATATGGTAACGGTTGATGGCTCACTAATGTCAACTGGCATATAGCTGATCAAATAGTCAGTAATTTCAATAACAGATGATCGGGTGGCTTCCGCTGGTATGGCACCAAAAACAAGGGAGTCGCCAGACAGGCCAAAAAGATGTCTAAGTAAAATTAATCCGTCGGTTAACGCGTCAACTTGACCATCACCATCTATGTCTGCAATCAAAAGAGTAGTTTCAATTTCAGCTTCAATCTCAGCTAAAGAAAGGCTTGAATCTTCAGCGATTACACCTTTAATAAGTGAGCTTCCCCTTAATCCAAAAGCATATCTGAGAAGTAATAATCCATCGGTAAGCGCGTCGGCTGTGCCATTGTTATCCATATCCCAAGATACTGATAAGTTTGAAGTACCAGTGGTAGATTGGGCATTTAAGGTTTTACTATGGTATGAAATATCTTCTTGAGTTGAGCTGTCAGGCTTATAAGAAAAACGTTGGTTTTTTTGAACTGAGTGAGAGTTAGTAGAGAGGTAAGTCGACTCCTTTGAATCACCCAATTCACAGGCGCTCATTCCGATTAGGGTTATGTTAATGAAACAAAATTTAAGGAATCGAGCCATAAACGACCTCTTATTTTTTATATTCTTATGGACCTTAATACAGTAACAGAGTAAATCATATACATAATTACGCCTAATACTTTATATTTGATCTATTAATAACTGCTTCTATGCAACATTTTTGTAAATTACAATCAGAATAACAAAAGTAGTAGCCTATAAACTCTGATTACGTTGATAACTTACCAAGGAATTAATTTACATAATGAATATTCTGCAAAAAAGATTCCCAAGAAAAGTTTGTCTTAAATTACTAATCCTCTCTATTTCAGTCTTATTTACAGCCCACTTTGTTACAACAAAAATATTGTTGACCCTGATCGCATTCTTTGCTGCCTCAGTAGCAAATGCCACGGCTATAGGTGGTGGGTTTTTGTTTATGCCACTGTTTATTTTTATCTATAAACTAGCGCCAATTGCAGCACTAAAATTAAGTATTGCTACCCAGGCCTTCGGAATGACATCGGGTGCCCTAACCTGGGGTCGACGTTATATAGACAAACCTGCATTTATTTTAGGATCCATTGCCAGTATTTTTGGTGTTTGGTTGGCCACTTATGTGTGGGTTATTCCTTCAAGTTATATAAAACCCCTGTTCGCGGTAATTTCCTTGGGTGTTTTTATCGCTCTAGTAGTAGAGATGAAACTAAAGCTGCCTAATGAAAAGAATTTAGTTAATTTCAAATTAAACTACCAGTTGATTGGCTTTTGGCTATCAGCATTTGCAGGGGGCTTGATTACAGGATGGACGGCCATTGGTGTTGGGGAAGTGGTTGCTTTGTATCTGTTGTTTTTTTACAGATTAAGCCTCGATATAGCCATTGGAACCGGGGTTGCTGTTTTAGCGGTGAGTTCATTGGCTGGTTTTCTCTTTCATATGAACCTTGGGGGGATTCCATGGGAATTACTTGTTTTTACAGTACCAGGTGTCATTTTGGGCGGGCGTTATGGGGTAAAATTTGCCAAACATCTCGAACAAAGTGTAAGCCAATCTAGTAGTGAAAAAATAGTTAAAAAATCACCCTTAAAACTCATATTTGCTATGGTTATTTTAATTGATTGTATTGTGATTTTACTTTTTGAACTGTTGCAGTGAGTTTAGGTTAATAAAATATGCAAATTAGTTGTTTTTTGTGAACTAGTCGATGGTTTTACTGCTGTATTAGCCTTGATCCTCGCCATAATAATTATTTTAGCCCTGATAAAAGGAGTAATGCAGACCGCTGAAATTGATGAATTACCATCCACAAAGATTCAACCCTTTAGTGATCAAGTCACCAAGGTTAGTCCTAAGCTTAACCCTAACAAGAGTGCCACTGATGAAGAAGGCCATAAAGTAGTCTTAATAAATTTTGCGTCCGCTGAAGAAATTGCAAAAAATTTAAAAGGAATAGGGGTCGCGATAGCCCAGCGAATAGTTTTAAGAAGGCAGCAACAAGGCCCATACCAAAACTTTGACTAATTAAAAGCAGTTTCTGGGGTAGGAGTGGCTAAAATTGAGGCCAATAGAGACATAATCAGTTTTGATTAGGTTAAAAATCAAAGGACAAACAGTATAGATTAGGTATAATTCTGCGCCATAAAAGCCTCGCACTTTAATCAGCTGTTGTAAAAGCGGCAGTCCAAAGTGGTTGGGCAGGTGTTAATTAATGTCGCCTAGGTGGCGACCTATACTGATTTGGAGAAAGCTACACAATGTCTGACTTAACTTGTTTCAAGGCTTACGATATCCGAGGCCAACTTGGAACCGAACTCAATGAAGAAATTGCCTACAGAATTGGTCGTGCTTTTGCTGAGTTTTTACAGCCAAAAAATGTAGTATTAGGCGGTGATGTTCGATTGACTAGTGAAGCGCTTAAACAGGCCCTAGCCAACGGTATTCGCGATACAGGTGCCGATGTTATTGATATTGGTGTGGTTGGAACAGAAGAAGTCTATTTTGCGACGTCTTACCTGGAAACTAATGGTGGTATTGAGGTCACTGCTAGCCATAATCCACTTGATTACAATGGAATGAAGCCGGTAAGAGAAAACTCTAAACCCATTAGCTCAGATACTGGCTTATTAAAGATAAAAGCAATGGCTGAAGAAAACGATTTTCCTGCAGTTGATGAAAGTGCCAGAGGCAGTATCAAACAGGTCTCCATACTAGAGCCATATCTCGATCATCTGATGGACTATATTGACCTAGCCTCAATTAAGCCGCTTAAATTGGTTATGAATGCCGGTAATGGAGCCGCGGGGCATGTTGTAGATGCTATTGAAGAGCGTTTTAAAGCGACGGGTGTACCCGTTGAGATTGTCAAAATATTTAATCAACAGGATGGTAACTTTCCAAACGGGATTCCCAATCCTATTTTGCATGAAAATCGCGCGCCAACCATTAATGCCGTGCTTGAGCATAAAGCCGATATGGGTATTGCATGGGATGGTGATTTTGATCGCTGTTTTCTGGTTGATGAAAAGGGTAATTTTATTGAGGG
>CENU01020330.1_pt1 | contig 10440 bp, 10 predicted proteins | sample 361331 | NCBI WGS metagenome assembly CENU01 (sample SAMEA2619766, study PRJEB7988) | marine metagenome | isolation source: saline water (ENVO:00002010), including
TTCATTTCCTCAGCCGGGTAATCCGCCGATGCCTCGGCCACGCCCTCATGATACCAGAAATCCCGGCCATCAACCCAGTTGATACTGTTGCCGGTGCGGCGCACCACGATGCAGGTCTTGCACATTGGGCAATTATCCAGCGCGGCATCGGTATTGGCCTTGAGCGGGATGCTCTTGCCGCCCCGGATGCCTTCATCCGCGGTGATGATGGTGGAGCTGTCGCAATCCTGTATCCGTCCGGCAAGGGCATCAGGGGAAAACCCGCCGAACACCACCGAATGAATGGCACCGATCCGGGCGCAGGCCAGCATGGCGACGGCAGCCTCAGGGATCATGGGCATGTAGATGGTGACGCGATCGCCCTTGTTGACACCGCGGGCCTTGAGCATGTTGGAAAACCGGCAGACTTCCTCATGCAATTCACGATAGGTGATATGGCGGCTGTCGTCTGGCTCATCCCCTTCAAAGATGATGGCGGTATGGTCGCCCCGGGTTTCGAGATGACGGTCAAGGCAGTTGGCGGCGGCGTTGAGCGTGCCATCCTCATACCATTTAATGCTCAGGTCTTTGGCATCGTAGGAGACGTTTTCAACCCTGGTATAGGGTTTGATCCAGTCGACGCGCTTGCCGTGTTCGGCCCAGAAGGCATCGTTATCGGAAATCGACTGCTCATACATGGACTGATAGGTCGCATCATCCACATGGGCATGGGTGGCGGTTTCGGTGCTTGGCGGAAAAATGGTTTCGCTGGACATGATAGCCTCCTCCTTATTCAACTTTTATAATCGGTTGATCATTTTTAACATTTGATTTCAGGTTTTCCAGTCTTTTAACGGCTCATCGGATTATTGAGCCAGTCTTCGGCACTGGCGGGGTCATCAAAATTCAGCACGAACCGCGCCACGCTGATGCTGAACCCGGCCCGGGCCAGGCTGCCAAGGTGGCGATCCTTCCAGCCGTCCTTGAGGTTATCCTGACGGGCAAAGGGGCCAAGCCGCCGCCGCCGTGCATAGATAATGGCGGCAACGGTTTCGGCATCATCCCCCTCGTCCTCATCATGGCTGCTGATGGCATCATCGATCAGCGCATTGCCAACCCCCGCCATGAACAGCTTGCGCCTGATCCCCATGCGCGATGATCCCTGGTTCCTCAGGCTGGCGGTTTTCTGTTCGGCATAGAGCTGGTCATCAACATAACCCCGGCGGACACAGTCATCGACTTTCTGGCGGATCAGAACGGCCAGTCTGTCGGGGTCTTCATCGGCCAGCTTGCGGCGGGCAAAGCGGGTCAGGACCTGTTCCAGACGGCCCGTGGTGGAGGCATAACGACCCAAATAATGGAGCGCCTTGTTTTCAAGCCTGGAAAGAATGGTTTCATCAGGTCTGGTCATCCCCGGAGCCTAGCATATCCATGGCCAAAGACGAACTTGCAAGCCTGCCCGATAGACCCTATCTTGCCTTCATGACCCTGCCTCTTGATGAACCCGGCCCAGCCGTTACCCGCCCGATCCGCATCGGCCGTTTCAACACGGCCGGATTCCTGACGCTGTATCAGCGTGAAACCAAGCGGTTCCTGAAAATCCTTGGCCAGACGGTTGCCGCCCCCATGATGACAGCGGTGCTGTTCATGGCGGTTTTTGCGGTGGCCATCGGTGATCGCCTCGACAGTGAGGCCGGGGTCAACTACATCGTTTTCATCGGCCCTGGCCTGGTCATGATGGCGGCGTTGCAGAACGCCTTTGCCAATACATCCACCGCGCTGGTTGTTTCCAAGGTGCAGGGCAATGTGGTCGATTACCTGACCCCGCCGCTCGGCCCGCTTGAGGTGATGCTGGCCATGACCGGCGGGGGTATCACAAGGGGGGTCGTCGTCGGTGTTTCTGCGGCCTTTGCCCTTGCGCTGCTCGGTTCCGCCGGATGGCCGGTGAACCCGTTCCTTGCGCTGGTCTTTCTGGTGCTGGGGTCAGCCGTGATGGCACTGGCGGGCATCCTCACCGGCATCTGGGCTGAAAAATTTGACGGCCTTTCCGCGGTGACCAATTTTGTCGTTCAGCCCATGGTGTTTCTGTCCGGGACATTCTATACGATTGAACGCCTGCCTGCCCCGATTGACAGCATTGCCGCCTTCAACCCTGTTTTTCACATGATTGATGGTTACCGCTACGGTACCATCGGTGTTGCATCCTTCCCGCCGCTATACGGTATTGCCGTTCTGGTGGTGCTGACCCTGATCCTGGGGGTGGTCTGCTGGTGGGTGTTGCGGCAGGGCTATAAACTGAAAGCATGACCATGACCATGACGAAGACGGTGATCAATAGGGGTGAATTCAACCCGGGCATTCTTTCCGCCCCGCAGATTGAGGCCATGGTCGATCAGGGCGTGATCAGGCCAGCCGTGCCGATTGCGGATGGCCAGATACAGCCTGCCTCCATTGATCTCCGCCTCGGTGCGCGGGTCTGGCGTATCCGGGCATCGTTCCTGCCCGGTGAGGGCATGAGCGTCAATGACAAGCTCACCGAAATGGCGATGCATGAAATTGATATCAGCCACGGCGCGGTGCTGGAAAAGGGCTGTGTCTATATCGCCGAGGTTGAGGAAAGCCTGAAACTGCCCGATGACACAAGCGGGTTCGCCAACCCCAAGAGTTCAACGGGCAGGCTGGATGTCTTCACCCGCATGATCAGTGATGGCGCAACCGAATTTGAAACCGCACGGCCCGGCTATGAGGGCAAGCTCTATGCCGAGATTTCGCCTCGGACTTTCTCGGTGCTGGTGCGGCGCGGCTCCCGCCTGTCGCAACTGCGGTTCCGCAAGGGCCAGTCGCGGATCAGTGATGATGAGATGAAACAGCTTCAAAACGATGTCGGGCTGGTCCATGGCGGCGGGCTTGACGGGCGTGATATCCGTGATGGTGTTCCGCTCAGCGTTGATCTGTCGGGTGCGGTCTATTCCGCCATGCCCGGGCTGGTGGGCTGGCGCGCCCGCAAGCATGCCGGTGTCATCGATGTCGATAAACCAAAGGCATACCCCGTGGCACCGTTCTGGGAAAAGGTGACACGGCGTGACCTGAGCGCGGGGGGCCTGATCCTCAACCCTGATGAGTTCTATATTCTGGTCAGCCGTGAATGCGTCACGGTTCCGCCCGATTACGCGGCTGAAATGACCGCCTATGATACCAGGGTGGGTGAATTCAGGGCGCATTACGCCGGCTTTTTTGACCCCGGTTTTGGCATGGCCAGCCTGGGTGCCGGGCGGACCCGCGCTGTGCTTGAGGTCCGCTCCCATGATGTGCCGTTCCTGATTGAGGAAGGCCAGACTGTCTGCCGCCTGGTTTATGAGCCGTTGTCGCTGGTGCCGCCAACGCTCTATGGTGACAGCGGTTCGGGTTCGCATTATCAGGCCCAGGGGCTTCAGCTCGCCAAGCACTTCCTGCCGCCGGAGACTGCCGATGAATAACGCCGTAATGGGAAATTATGGCCGGATTGATCTGGCCTTTGACCATGGTGAGGGATCATGGCTGATCACCGCTGATGGTGATCGCTATCTTGATTGCGCCAGCGGGATTGCCGTCAACACGCTCGGCCATGCGCATCCGGCGCTGGTTGAGGCTGTGCGCGAACAGGCGGGCAAGCTGTGGCATGTATCGAACCTCTACCGTATTCCCGAACAGGAAGAGGTTGCCGCCATGCTGGTTGATCTTGCCGGGATGGATCGTGCCTTTTTCTGCAATTCAGGCGCTGAGGCCACCGAAGGCGCGGTCAAGATGGCGCGCCGGGCCATGCATCATCGGGGTGAAACAGGACGGCACACTATCCTCTGTTCCGAGGGCGCGTTCCATGGCCGGACCATCGCCATGCTGGCGGCCACGGACCGGCCTGCCTTCCGTGAAGGGTTCGGGCCGATGCCTGACGGGTTTGAACATTTCCCCTTTGGCAACATGAACGCCCTGCGTGACCGGCTGGTTGAAGATGCTGAGAGTGGATCGCCCGAAATTGCCGCCATTATGGTTGAGCAGGTTCAGGGTGAGGGCGGGGCAAAACCCCTGCCCGAGGGTTTCCTCGGCCAGTTGCGGGCGCTCTGTGATGAATTTGGCTGCCTGCTGATTGCTGATGAGGTCCAGATCGGGGTTGGCCGTTCCGGGCATCTGTTCTCCTTTGAACCTGAGGGCATTCGCCCTGATATCGTGGCCATGGCCAAGGGGCTTGCCGGCGGGTTTCCCGTGGGCGCGGTCCTGACCAGTGAGGAGGTCGCAACAGCGATGACCCCGGGCAGCCATGGTTCAACCTTTGGCGGCAACCCCCTTGCCATGGTGGCGGCGCGGGCTGTGCTTGGTGTTTTGACCGGGGACGGTTTCATGGCCGGGGTGCGTCAGCGGAGCACCCGGCTGATGGGCATGCTCCATGCCATTGCCGCTGATCATGATCACGCCTTTACCCCGCGTGGTCAGGGGTTCCTGATCGGGCTGGTGATGGCGGAACCTTATCAGGCCGGGGATGTGGTCGCTGCCTTGCGGGATGGCGGGGTGCTGTCGGTTCCGGCATCGGAGAATACGGTCCGCCTGTTGCCGCCATTGACGATCACGGATGCGGAAATTGACATTCTCGCCAATGCGCTTAAAAAAGCCCTTTCTGTTGTTGACGGGAACAGGACGTGATGCAGCATTTTCTTGATATTTCCGGGGTGGAAGGATCCACGCTCAAATCCATTATCAGTGACGCGATGGCGATGAAATCAGGCACCATGGCCCATGACACGGTTCTGGCGGGCAAGACCATTGCCATGATTTTCGAAAAACCGTCAACCCGGACCCGGGTATCGTTTGAGGTCGGGATCAGCCAGCTTGGCGCAACCCCGCTGATGCTGCGGGGTGAGGAAACCCAGATGGGCCGCGGTGAGACGATTGCCGATACCGCCCGGGTGCTGTCGCGTTTTGTCGATGCGATCATGATCAGAACATCGAGCCACACGATCCTGACCGAGCTGGCTGAATACGCCACTGTGCCGGTGATCAACGGGCTGACCGACAAAACCCATCCCTGTCAGGTCATGGCAGATACCATGACCCTGGCTGAAAAAAAGGCACCCGGACAGGATTACACCCCGTTCAAGGTGGCGTGGTTTGGTGATGGCAACAATGTTGCCCATAGCTGGATTGATGCGGCGGCGGCATTCGGGTTCAGGCTGGACCTGGCGGTGCCGCCATCGTTCATGCCCGATCAGGATGTGGTCACCGCGGCCGAGGCAAAGGGCGCGCAGATCACCATCACCGATGATCCCGCCGAAGCCGCGCATCAGGCCGATGTCATGGTGACCGACACATGGTCATCCATGGGTATTGATAAAGCCACCAACAGTGGTGAGCCTGAGGCTGTTCTGGCCCCCTATCAGGTTGATGAAGCGCTCATGGCCAAGGCTAGCCCTGATGCTATTTTCATGCATTGCCTGCCGGTCTATCGTGGCAAGGAGGCCACCGCCGGGGTGGTGGATGGGCCGCAATCCGTCATCTGGGATGAGGCGGAAAACAGATTGCACGTCCAGAAAGCCATCATGGCCTGGTGCCTCAGGGGCGGGGACAAGGCATGACCGGTGCCATGATGCCATGCGGCGTGCTGCCCTTCATGATGGATGCAGCGGGTCGCCCGTCGGCCATGCGCGGCCGGTTTGCCCGGCTCGATGATGTTGCCAGCGCGATCCTGTCCCGCCACGATTACCCGCTCGCCGTGGCTGAGTTGTCGGCTGAGGCGATGGCGCTTGCTGCCTGCCTTTCCACCACCATGAGCTTTGATGGTATTTTCACGCTTCAGGCCAGTGGCAGCGGTCCAGTGAAAACGCTGATGGCTGATGTCACGTCTGAAGGGGCAATCCGAGGTTTCACCCATGTTGATGGTGACAGTGACATTCTTGACAGCCCTTTAGGAGGGCCAGCCCCGATCATGCACCTGATGGGTGGCGGCTACCTCGCCTTCACCGTGGATCAGGGCGAAAAGGGCCGCTATCAGGGTATCGTGCCGATTGAGGATGCTGACCTGACCGGCGTGTCGATGCGGTATTTCCGCGATTCCGAACAGATTGATACAGCCCTGTTGGTAGCAGCTGAACCAGACCAAAACAGCGGCTGGCGTGCCTCTGCGCTGATGCTCCAGCGTATTCCCGAAGAAGGCGGGGAAGGCGCTGTTCTCCCTGCCTCAAAAGAAGAGGCCGAGGAATGGCACACCGCCTGCACGCTGATGGCCACCTGCACCCGTGATGAGCTGCTCGACCCGGCACTGTCCCAGCAGGATCTGCTTTACCGGTTGTTCAATCAGCTCAATCTGTCGGTTCTGCCTCTGCGGGAAATCAGGGATGAATGCCGATGCTCACCGGAAAAGGTGGAACGGATGCTCGAAGACCTGCCGCGTGAGGAAAAACTGGAGCTTGCTGAAAAAGATAACACTATCGTGATATCATGCGAGTTCTGCAAAAAAGCCCATCATTATGTGGTAGAATAATTGTTGCAGTACGGGGAGACGACATCATGACCTTTTTTGATTTGCGCCCGCTTTTGATCAATTCCCGAAAAGTCGGGCCCGCAATGCCATCAATAAATATGTGGGCAAGAAACATATTTCCTGCCATGAAAATGCTGGCCGTGATGCTATCGGCCGGATTCCTGCTGACAGCGTGCAAAACAACCGAGATTGCCCAGCCTGAACCGACCGCCATCGGCGGGCAGGTGGTGCTGGGCGTGGCCTCCATCGACATCATCAATGACTATGTTGCGCCATCGGCCAAGCCCTATGTTGATCATCTCTATGCACCGTCACCGGCGCAGCAGCTGTCGAATTGGGCCGGGTCTATACTGACCCCGGTTGATAATCGCGGCAACCTGTTGATGACCATCAACCGTGCTGCGCTGATTGAGGAAAAGATTGCCGGGGGTGAGGGGATTTCCTCACTCTTCAAGAATGAACAGGCCAGGCTGGTGCGGGTTGAACTGGAGGGAATATTCTCTTTCGGTCACCCTGATGGCAACCGTTCAGCCACCCTCACCGTGGTGGCGCGTTACGAAAGCTCCATCCCCCAGGACAGCACCCCGGCTGAGGCTGACACCATCCGAATGAATATCATCGCTGAAGGCATCGCCCGCTTTGATCAGGAATTCAGAAAGCAGCTTGGGTCCGTTACCACCGATAACTGGCCATTCCTTGATGGCTAGCGGCGCCAGTATCCCGGGGCCAGCATCACAAGCACGGTGAACAGCTCTAGCCTGCCCACCAGCATCGCCAGGCACATGATCCATTTGGCGGCACTCGGGATGCTGTCAAAATTCCCGGCCGGGCCGATGGTACCGCCCAGCCCGGGGCCGACATTGCTGATGGATGTTGCGGCACCCGACAGGGCCGATATCATATCAAGCCCCGCCAGCCCCAGCAGGATCGCCACCACCACAAAAGACAGGATATAGAGATAGAAAAACCCCATGACAGCATCCATCACTGTTTCGGGGACAGGTTGCCGGTTGTAATAGGCGACCATGACAGCATGGGGGCGGAGCAGACGGGCCAGCTGGATGCGGGCGTTTGATGCCAGCACCTGCAAGCGGAACATCTTGATGCCGCAGGTTGTCGACCCTGAACATCCCCCCATGAACATGCAGATCAGCAGCAACACCGTGGTGCTGCCACCCCAGGCGGCGAAATCCGCGCTGCCAAAACCGGTGCCGGTCATCATCGAAACTGTGTTGAAAACACCGAGCCGCAAGGCCTCGGTCAGGGAATAGGCGTTATGGATGATGAGCTGCCAGGTGACCAGGAGGGCAACAATCCCTGCCAGGGCCAGAAACCAGCGCACCTGAGGGTCACGCGATAATTCCTTCCAGCCGCCACGGGTAAAGGCCAGGTAATGGGCAAAGGGCAGGCTGCCGACAATCATGCCGCCCACCACCAGCCATTCGATCATGGCGTTATCAAAGGCAGCGATGGAGGCGGTGCGGGTGGAAAACCCGCCGGTTGCCAGCGTGGTCATGGCATGGGCTACGGCATCAAACCCCGACATGCCGGCCATGGCCAGCATCAGCGCCCAGAAGATCGTCAAACCGGTGTAGATGATGAAAATGCCGCCCGCCAGTTCGGCCGCACGGGGTAGGACCTTTTCAGGGTTTTCGTAGGATTCAGTCTTGAACAGCTGCATCCCGCCAATGCTCAGCATCGGCAGAACCGCCAGCGCCATGACGATGATCCCGATGCCGCCAAGCCATTGCAGCAAGGCCCGCCAGATCAGCACCCCGGGGGACATATCCTCAATAACGGTGATCACGCTCGACCCGGTGGTGGTGATGCCGGAGATAGACTCGAAAACAGCGTTCGTCAGCCCCATGCCCGTATCCGCCAGCATGAAAGGAAGCGCGCCGAAAATCCCGATAGCAAGCCAGGCAGCGTTGGTCAGGAAAAACGCCTGCCTGAGGCCAAGAGTTTCATCTTTTTTGTGATGGGTGGACAGCAGCAGGCCGAAACCGAAAAAAAGCGTGATCGCCGATGCCACCAGAAAGGCCGACCATCCCGGGTAGCCGCTGACATAATCCACCAGCGCCGGGATCAGCATTACCCCGGCGAGCATGGAGATCAATATACCAAGAATGTGGAAAACAGGGCTGAGCGGCATTGCCGATTCCCGAACGATCAGTCGATGGGGCAGTATACGTCAATCAGCCGTAAATTGTCCAGAATGGCCGCTTTACTGTTGACCGATCTGGGTCAGGAAACGGTCACGCAGGTTATGATCATCGTTGAACACACCGGTAAAACGTGTCGTCACCATGCTGACATCGGATTTATGAACGCCCCGAGTGGTCATGCATTGATGCGTCGCATCCACCAGTAACGCCACGCCTTTCGGCATCAGCACCGACTGAATCGTATCAGCGATCTGGGCCGTCATGGTTTCCTGGGTCTGCATCCGCTTTGCAAAAATATCGATCACCCTGGCCAGTTTGGAAATCCCGACAACGCGCTGGTCCGGCAGATAGGCGATATGCGCTGTCCCCAAAATCGGAACGATATGATGTTCACAATAGGACTCGACCCTGATGTTGCGCAGCATCACCAGATCATCATACCCTTCAACTTCTTCAAAGGTGCGGGCCAGCATGCCGACGGCATCTTCACGATAGCCGGCGAAAAATTCTTCGTAGGAGCGAACAACCCTCGACGGGGTATCCGTCAGGCCTTCTCGCTCAGGGCTATCACCAGCCCAGCGGATCAGGGTCCGAACGGCTTCTTCGGCCTCTTCGCGTGAGGGACGGGTTTCGTTGTCATGCGCGAGGCTGATTTCGTTCGCTTCATACGGGTTCATAAAATTACTCCAATCTTAAAGAATTTAACATATGGCCTGACGGTGAATGAAATCAATAAATAATGTTCTGCTACATTAATATTTAACCGCGTCAAAACGTAACGGTAGCCTTGAGTTTGACAACAGGCAGTGTTGCCCATGCCTCATCCCGGGGGTCATGGCTGACGATTATGGTCGGCAAGCTGTTTTCAAGAACCCTGTCCAGCACCAGATGGGCGAAATCGTTCCGGGCCTCATCATCAAGCCCCGAAAAGGGTTCATCAAGCAGCAGCGCACGGGGTGATGCCATGAGGCATCGCAACAACGACACCCTGGCTTTCTGCCCCCCCGAAAGGCTGAGCGGGTCACGGTCCCCCAACCCGCCAAGCCCGTTTTCCTCAAGGGCTTCAAGGGCCAGCCTGCGGCGTTCACCACGGCCACCGCCCGCTTTCATCCCACCCGACTTCATCCCAAAAGCCAGGTTTTCCCAAACCGTTAGGTGCGGGAACAGCAGGGCATCCTGAAAGATAATGCCCACCCCCCTTTGTTCGGCGGGCAGATGCGTCAAATCCTCACCATCAAGGCTGACCCTGCCGGTTGCGTTAAGTTCAGGAGGGGATGTGCCGCAGATCCAGTGCAGCAGCGTTGATTTGCCAACCCCGCTGGGGGCGGAAAGCAACAGCACCTCACCCCCCGGAACAGTCAGATTGACCGCCTCAAACAGTTTGGTGCCGTTAAACCCCATGGTGGCATCGATGATGCTGAGCATGGTTTGCCTGATCTGTTTCCGTGATTGTGTCTACACCCGAACTCTATCCAGGCTGCCTTAAGGATACAAGTTTATGTTGCCTGCCTCATGAGGCAGAAAGCGCCGCCACTGACCGGTAAAGCCGACCAATCTCAGCGCAACCGATAACAATCAGCAGGGGCAATCCCTCCCATCAAATACCTTGCAAATCCCGGCGACCCTTCACCTCTAATACGTCTTATTTTTCAGGATCATTGAAAAGGTCATGTTGATCTGGTCAATGCTTCTGGTTAAACTGTTTTATGTTTTCGCGGGTGTGATGTAATGGTAGCCTGTCAGCTTCCCAAGCTGAACGCACGGGTTCGATTCCCGTTACCCGCTCCA
>CENU01037061.1_pt1 | contig 10439 bp, 10 predicted proteins | sample 361331 | NCBI WGS metagenome assembly CENU01 (sample SAMEA2619766, study PRJEB7988) | marine metagenome | isolation source: saline water (ENVO:00002010), including
GTTCAGAAAGCCGTCATAAAGTTTGAGGTCCACGAACCATTCTAGGGGCCATCAAACTCTCCTCTTTACCGGATATAAGCATGGTTTCATTGAATACAAGAGGCAGTGCCATGCTCGGAAAAAACCCGGTGCGCCTTATTTTTCAGGGTCATTTTCGGGTTTTTTGGCAACCCCGACCATGGCAGGGCTGAGCAGCCGATCATGCAGCATCCAGCCTGCCCGGGCGACCTGAACAACGACCCCCGGCTCAGCATCCCCGGTGGGGACCTCGAACATCGCCTGATGACGCTCATAATCGAATTTTTCGCCCATCGGGGTGATCGGGGTAATGCCGTGGCGTTCCATCACCCCGGCGATTTCCTGGCTGATCATCTCAACCCCGATGACAAGGTTCTTGATGGTGTCATCCAGCCCGTCACGGTCCTCTGGCAGAACCTCAACAGCGCGGCCGAGATTATCCACCGCGCTGAGCAGATCACGGGCAAAACCGGCATGGCCGTATTTGCGCGACTGGGACAGCTCGCGTTCGGTGCGGCGGCGCATGTTCTCAACCTCGGCCATGGCCCGCAGCAGCTGGTCCTTGAGGCTGTCACGTTCTTCGGTAAGGGCCGTGATCGGGTCTTTTTCACCGGTGTTGCCAGCAATGGCATCACCAATGACAGCATCAAGGTCGATATCACCTGATGCCAGACCGTCGGCCTGCATGGCCTCGGGGGTTTCGCCCTCTGGCGTTCCTGCCCCGGAATTATCCATGGGCTGAGTGGGCATTTCGGGGTTTTCAGTCTCAGTCGTCTCACCGGGTTTTTTTTCTTCTGCCATGACCGCTTGTCTCCTCGAATGTCATGCTTGACGCGTCTGGACGTTATGTAGGGGATGCAACAGGGTTTGCCAAGATGGTTCGCACGGCAACACCCGGCAGGGTTTATTCGGTCAGCATTTTGGTGATGGCTTCGCTGGTGTAATTCACCATCGGGATAATCGAGGAATAATTCATCCGGGTCGGGCCGATCACGCCAACCGCCCCGATAATCTTGTCACCGCCATCCTTATAGGGGGCAATGATCATCGAACAGTTGGTGTGGCTAAAGAGTGCATTTTCGGCACCAATGAAGATCTGCACCCCCGATCCATCCTGAACAGCGCCGAGAACACTGAGCGTATTTTCGCGGGTTTCAAGCAGGGAAAACAGCGTTTTGATCTTGTCCAGATCACCTTCAACCGAAATATCCTCAAGCAGGTTGGCATGGCCATGCAGGATCAGCGGGGCGGGGCCATTGCCGCCGCCAATGACGGCAATACCGCTATCGACAACCTTGCTGGTCAGGATGGAAATTTCGGCCCGGCGGGTTTCGATATCCCGCGCCAGCTTGTGGCTTGCCTCCATCAGGGTGGTGCCAGCCAGGAGCGTGCTCATCAGATTGCCTGCCTCCACCAGATTTGATGGCGTGATCCCCGGGGGCAGGGTGATGATGCGGTTTTCCACCTGGCCAGAGGCGGTCACGATGACCACCAGTGCCTTGATCCCGCCGGACGGAACATTGCCGAGCGGAACAAATTCGACATGGCGGATTTCTTCATCCTGTTTCGGGCAGATCACCAGCGATGCGCAGCGCGACAGGCCGGAAAGGGCGCGGGTCGTTTCATCCAGCGCATCAGCAAAATTGGTGCCGCTGGCGTTGCACATGAGGTCGATCTTTGCCTGGGTTTCAGGTGAAATCTCGCCGCCGATTTCCATCAATCCGTCAACAAACAGCCTCAACCCGGTTTCGGTGGGCAGGCGGCCCGCTGATGCATGCGGCTGAAACAACAGCCCTTCGCTTTCCAGTTGGGCCATGATCGACCGGATGCTGGCCGAGGACAGAACACCGCCTATCCGGTCCGAAATGGATTTCGAGCCGACGGGTGATCCGGTTTCAAGATAGAGATCAACAATACGGGTGAAAATCGACCGGGTGCGATCATTGAGACTGCGCCAGTTACCCGATGGTGATGAATTTTTGCCGGTGGTCAAATAATCATTCATGACTGAAGATTAGATATGTTAGAAAGAAGCGTCAACGCAAGCATGGGTTATCGGGGATATCATGACAGGTTCAACAGGCATTCAGGGGGCCAGGCCATCGGGCCGGTCCAGCGATGCGATGCGCGACATCGTGATGGAACCCGGGTTTTCACCCTATGCCGAGGGGTCATGCCTGATCCGCTGCGGCAACACCCATGTTCTCTGCACAGCATCCGTCGAGGAGAGGGTTCCGCCTTTCCTGCGGGGGGCCGGTCATGGCTGGGTCACCGCTGAATACGGCATGCTGCCCCGGTCCACCCATACCCGCACTGATCGTGAGGCGGCGCGGGGCAAGCAATCAGGCCGGACCCAGGAAATCCAGCGCCTGATCGGCCGCTCGCTGAGGGCCGTCACCAATCTGGCGGCATTGGGTGAACGCCAGGTCAAGATCGATTGCGATGTGTTGCAGGCTGATGGCGGCACACGAACAGCATCGATCACCGGATCATGGGTCGCGCTCAGGCTGGCGTGTGAGAAATTGCTGCTCTCCGGTGCCATCACGAAAATGCCACTGAACAGCCAGGTCGCCGCGATCTCCTGCGGGATTGTCGGGGGTGAGGCTGTGCTTGATCTCGATTACGCCGAAGATTCCTCCGCCGAAGCCGATGCCAATTTCGTCCTGACCGCTGATGGCGGCGTTGTCGAGGTGCAGATGACCGCCGAGGAAGACCCGTTCAACCGTGACCAGCTCAACACCATGTTTGATCTGGCGGTGGCAGGGGTTGATACGCTCTGCCAGCTCCAGCGGGAGGCGGTGGAGCGCGGATTATGATCAACCCGCGCCAGCTTGAGGCCGGAACGCTGGTCGTGGCCAGCCATAATGAAGGTAAGGTCCGGGAAATCCGTGCCATGCTCAGCCCGTGGATGCTGACGATCATCAGCGCCGCCGAGCTTGATCTGCCCGAACCCGAAGAAAATGGCACCACCTATCAGGAAAACGCGATCATCAAATCCCGGGCGGCGGCGATGGCCTCAGGCTACCCTGCGCTATCCGATGACAGCGGGTTTGAGGTCAGCGCGATCAACAACGCCCCGGGGCTTTATTCAGCACGCTGGGCCGGGCCATCAAAGGATTTCAGCATTGCCATGGATAAGGTCTGGACCGCCTTTGGTGCATCAGGGCAATCCGACCGGTCCTGCCGGTTTGTCTGCGCCCTCAGCCTGGCCTGGCCTGACGGGCATGATGAAACCGTGATCGGCGATATCGCGGGATCGCTGGTCTGGCCGCCACGGGGGGACAAGGGTTTTGGCTATGATCCGATCTTCAGCCCCGACGGATATGATGAGACATTTGCCGAGGTCGACCCGGAATGGAAACATAGCGTCAGTCACCGCGCCCGTGCCTTTTCTGCCCTGATTGACCGATGCCTTGCCGACACCCCCAGGGTGAATTGATGATGCCTGATGTGGTAATGCCGGAGGCGAAGCAGGCGGCGAAGCAGGCGGCGGCACCGCTCGGGCTTTATGTCCACTGGCCGTTCTGCCGGGCGAAATGCCCCTATTGTGATTTCAACAGTCATCTGCGCGACCGAGTTGACCATACCCGCTGGGCGGCGGCACTGGTGCGTGAGCTTGAAACCCTTGCCGAACAGGCTGATCGGCGTGGTCATCACCTCAGCAGTATTTTCATCGGTGGCGGTACACCATCACTGATGGACCCCGGCACCATGGCCAGGGTAATTGAGGCAGCGAGGTCGGTTTTCACCCTCAATGATGATGCCGAGATTACCATGGAGGCCAACCCGACCAGCGTTGAGGCGGCCAGGCTGAACGCCTTTGCGGAGGCCGGGGTCAACCGGCTTTCCATGGGGATACAGTCGCTCAATGATGATGCGCTGACTGCCCTTGGCCGGGAGCATTCGGCCCATGAGGCGCTGGATGCACTGGATGTGGCCCGCGCTGTCTTCCCCCGGGTGTCGGCTGATTTCATCTATGCTCGCCCGGGGCAGAGCGAAGCCGACTGGGATGATGAGCTGGCCCGGATCCTGGGGCTGGGCTTATCGCATCTGTCGCTTTATCAGCTCACGCTTGAGCCTGGCACCGCGTTCTGGAGCCGTCATCGCCGTGGCCTGATGCCAATGCCTGAAGATGATCACGCAAGGGCGTTGTTTGATCTGACCCGCCTCCGCTGCGCTGATGCCGGACTCCCCGCCTATGAGATTTCCAACCATGCCAACCCGGGACAGGAAAGCCGCCATAACCTGATCTACTGGCGCGCCCATGACTGGATCGGGATCGGCCCCGGGGCCTTTGGCCGTTTCTGGCGTGACAACAACCGTGTTGAAATGCGTTGCCGCCGTGACCCCGATGCCTGGCTTGAGGGGGTTGAACGTGATGGCCACGGGCTGGATACGGCAGATAGTGACAGCGTTGACGATGCCGCTGCCGAAATCTTCATGATGGGGCTGAGGCTGGGGGAAGGGGTCAGGCTGGACCGGCTCACCACCCTGCCGGGGCTGGCCGGAGGCGGCTACAAGCATGATGCCTTGACCATGCTGGAACGTGAAGGCCTCATCACCCTTGATGACAGCGCGGTGAGGCTGACAGACAAGGGAATGCCGCTGATCAACAGCGTGTTGTCTACCCTTATCTGCTGACAGGCGAGACCATGCAAAGAACCGGCGGGGGCCTAGAACCCTTCGGCGGCAGGAGCGATCACCCGCGATTTGCCGCCATCAATCTGGCGAACATCAAGCAGGCGGAGGTTGAGGCCATCGGGCTGGAAGCGGAAGGTTCCCGAAAACCCGGCAAACCCGGTTTCCTCGGTCAGGCGTTTCTTGAAATTGCCGCGCTGATCAGCTGACAGCATCGCCGTCAGGGCCACCGCATCAAACCCGAGCGGGGCGAATTTACCCGGCGTTTCTGCACCTGTTTCCTGCCACATCCGGTTGAATATATCCTGCCGGTTCACCGGTGCCGTGGCGAAAACCCCACCTTTGAGGGACGGTTCCTGCATGATGGCGGGTGAGGCCCAGAGCGAGGTTCCAAGATACCGCACCCGCTCAGGGTCAAGATCATACCAGGCCAGCACCGGGGCCACCCTCAGGCTGAACGAAATATCACCGGCCAGGATGACGACATCATAGGGCGGGATGCGGGTTTCGCCATCAGGGGTTGGTGACCACCGCGTCAGCTTGCGCAGCGCCGCCCTCAGGTTTTTTTCGCTGTTCAGCGTTGCCTCATCCAGCACGACCCGGGCGGCGGGCCTCAGCCCGGCATCACGCATCAGCTCAACCGCCTTGTCTGCCACCCTTGTGCCGTAAGGCGACTGATCGCTGATCACGGCGATGGAAAGCGACCGGCGACCGGATTTTGCAATCGGTGAAAAGGTGCTGAGTGTATGGCCCAGCGCAACCGCGATTTCCTGTTCAGGCGACTGGCCAAGCATGAAGACGTTATTCGAAGCCGCCCTGACATCGTTTGACAGGCTGATCATCGTGATCCCCCTGTCGGCCAGCTTTCGCCTTGCCTCAATCGTGTTGCCTGAAAACAGCGGGCCAAGGATCACATCAGCCTGGCTTTGCCTGACCTTGACCACGGCATCATCAATGCCTTCACTGGTATCGATGAAAACGAGGTCCATGTGATCGGGGGCCAGTTTGAACATGGCCAGTTCGGCACCGCCATGAATATCCCGGCTGACCTGTTCGGCACTGCCTTCCATGGGCAGCATGATGGCAACACGGAATTTGCCACCCTGTTTGGCGGGAATGTTGATCTCCGGCAGGGCCTGATCCTCAAGCGGGGGGGCATTGCCGCTCTGTTGCCGGACGAGGGAAAACGCCGCTGACAATGCATCCTCGGCCAGTGACGGGTCCTGGCCCTCGGGGATGATGACCTCTTCCGGTTTTGCCCTCGCCGCCGATGACGTTTCGATATTCCAGACAACGCTGTCATCAGGGGCTTCGGCCGTATCGCCTTCATCAGTCTGCCCGGCTGACGCAATTTCAAAAGTGGTGCTTGAAATTGGCGCGGCAGGGATGCCTGTTTCGGGAGTCTCGGTCTCGGGTGTGCTGACCTCAGGAGCAGGAGCTTCAGCGATATTGGTTTCCAAAGAGGCGGTTTCTGAGGGGGCCGTTGCTCCAGAAATTGCAGATTCAGCCACCGGCTCTTCCTTTTCGGTGTCGCTCTGCAACTGGCTGGCCAGTGTGGTGACCAGATTGGCCTCGCTTTCGCTGATTTCCCTCAAGGACTTGTCGAGCGCGCTTTCCGTTTGCTCGGCCTCGGCAATCTCAACCCCCACGGCGGATGTAACGTCACGCGGTTTCGCGACGGTGATTTTCACCGGGTCTTTTCTGAGTTTGCCGATTTTGACCTTTTCGCTCACCACCGGCGTGTCAGGTTCATCCTTGCCGGAGGGAACAACAACGTTATAGACCTGACCCGAAGCGGAAAGAATTTCGATTGTTCTGGTTGATCCATCGGTGGACGTCTCGGAGCAGCCGGAAACCAACAGCAGGATGGCCAGCAATGATGCAGCGCTGTGATAAACCCTATTCCGCATAATGGCTTTTTCTGTTCTATCCTGCCGAGTTGATTGTTACATTCTCAGAATAACATGGTAGCGATGGGCAGTACGGCGTCCATCAACAGGGGTGATCCGTATGATCAGACTACCAAAAAATTCAAGGGGAGAAAACACGCGAGTTCAATCCTCCTCTCCGGGCCTGACCATCACGGCAACACCGATCGGCAATCTGGGTGATTTGTCACCTCGCGCCGAGGCCAGCCTGCAAAACGCCGATTTCATTGCCTGTGAGGACACAAGGCACACCGGGTTGATGCTGACCAGAATGGGCATCACCCATGGCAAGCTCATCGCCTATCATGATCACAGCAACCCCGGTGTTGAAAATGGCCTGATCGCGGCCATGAAAGACGGTAAATCCGTCACCCTGGTCAGTGATGCCGGAACCCCGCTTCTGTCCGATCCAGGGTTCAGCCTGGTGCGCCGGTGCCATGATGAAGGGCTGAACGTCACCACCATCCCCGGGCCTTCGGCGATGCTGGCGGCGCTTGTTGTCTCAGGGCTTGCCACCGACCGGTTCTATTTCGCCGGGTTCATGCCTGCCCCGGCGGGCAAGCGCAGGACCGAGCTGGCCGAGCTGATCAGCCAGACCTGCACCATCATCATCTATGAAAGCCCGAAACGATTGCTGGCCTGCCTCGATGATCTGGCCGAGCTGGCCCCGGAACGCGAAATTGCCGTCATCCGTGAGCTGACCAAACTGCATGAGGATATCCATCGCGGCCTGCCCCGGGATGTGATCCGGTCGTTTCAGGATACCCCACCCCGGGGCGAGATCGTGCTGGTGATCGGGCCTGCGCAATCAGCGGCAAAACCGGATGATGATAACCTCACCCGGATGGTGAAACGGGCCATGGCGGATGGGCATTCAAGGCGTGATGCCGTCAGGATGGTGAGCGATGCAGCCGGCATCCCCAAAAAACACGTCTATGGTCTGGCTCTTGGTATTGATGAAGACCCTGATGAAAATGAAGACGGGTCATGACGAAGTCACGCAAGAAAGCGGAATGGAATGGCCGGATGGCGGAACATCTGGTCGCCCTTTTTTATCGCATCAGGGGTTACCGTTTGCTGCATCGCCGCTATCGCTGTCATGGCGGTGAGATTGATCTGATCATGACGCGCCGCAGCACCTTTGCCTTTATTGAGGTCAAGTGGAGGGCGAGGGCGGATACACCGCTCGATGCCGTGCTGCCCGGCCCGCGTCAACGCCGCCGCATCAGGGCCGCCGCCAGTCATTTTCTGGCCGGGATCGGGATGATGGAGCCGGTCTGCCGGTTTGATATAGTGATTTTATCGGGTTGGCTCAACTGGCTGATTTATGCTGATACGGACTGATTTATGATGGTGCCGGCAATTAATCGGTTGAGTTTTTCACCACTCTCCTGCATCAATAGAAGTGTACCTGTCCGAACAAAAATCAGGGGCCTTAAGCAATGCCATCAGAACTGAAATCTCTCCTCCTTAATCCGGTTGCCATTCTGGTCATGCTGACCCTGTCGCTTTCAGGCTGTGTCGGTGCCGTGGCCGGTGTCGGTGCTGCCGCCGTTGCTGCGGGGTCCACTGAAAAGGGGCTGGGGACCTCAATTTCTGACAGCGTCATCAAGGCCAAAATCTCCGATGATTTCCTGCACACTGATATCAGTCTGTTTTCCGGGGTTTCGATTTCCGTCAATGAAGGTTCGGTGCTGCTCACCGGTAACGTTGAAAAACCCGAACAACGCGTTCAGGCAACCCAGATTTCATGGAATGCTCGCGGCGTGATTGAGGTTATCAACGAAATTGACGTGACCGATAAATCCAGCCTCAAGGATTTTGCAAAGGATCTGGCGGCAGCAGCACAGTTGAGGGCCAAGCTGATCGGTGATCAGAATATTTCATCCATCAATTTCTCGGTCGATGTGGTGAACGGCACGGTGTTCCTGACGGGTATCGCTTCAACCGAAGACGAAATGCAGGCTGTCGTCAGCCATGCAAGGGAGCTTCGCTTCGCCCAGGAAGTCGTCAACTATATCCGTATCAATGACGATGACCGTCAGTAACACGATTTCGATTAAAAAGGTTACCCGGAAAAGGGACGCAAACAGGCAGGATCAGGGCTGATGCGCCTCAATATCGCTATTCAGATGGACCCGATTGAGGGCATCGATATCACTGGGGATTCCACCTTTGCACTCGGGCTAGAAGCGCAATCCCGCGGCCATGAGCTGTTTTTATACAGCCCTGTTGATCTTTCCATGCAGCTGAAACCGGGTGATGCGGACCAGGGCAGCTCAGAACTCATGGCGCATGGCAGGCCGGTCAGCCTGCGTGATGAGGCCGGTAATCATTTCACGGCAGGCGATATCGAAACCCGGTCCATGCAATCGTTTGATGCGGTGCTGATGCGGCAGGACCCGCCGTTTGACATGCAATACATCACCGCCACCCACCTGCTGGAGCATATTCATCCCCAGACACTGGTGGTCAATGACCCGGCCGAGGTCCGCAACGCCCCTGAAAAACTGCTGGTCACGCATTTTCCCGAACTCATGCCGCCGACACTGATCAGCCGCAATGCCGATGATATCAAGGCGTTCAGGGCCGAATACGGTGAGATTATCGTCAAGCCCCTGTTCGGCAATGGCGGGGCCGGGGTGTTTCACCTCAAGCCTGATGACAGCAATCTTTCCTCCCTGCTCGAGGTCATGCTGGAAATGGACCGGGCGCCGCTCATGGCCCAGCAATACCTGCCCGCGGTGCGCAAGGGCGACAAGCGCGTCATCCTGATTGACGGGGAGCCGGTGGCCGCCCTCAACCGGGTTCCGCAGGAAGGCGAAAGCCGGTCGAACATGCATGTCGGTGGCCAGGCCATGGAATCCAGCCTTGATGAGGATGATTACCGCATTGCCGCGATCATCGGCCCGACGCTCAAGGAACGCGGCCTGCTGTTCACCGGCATTGATGTCATTGGCGGCTACCTGACTGAAATCAACGTCACGTCACCAACGGGCATAAGGGAAATCAAGCGGTTTTCCGGGATTGATGTTGCCGCCCTGATCTGGGATGCGATTGAAGCCAAACGCTAGAGAGTTCAAGCGTCAGGGGGTCCAAAATTCAGGCCTGAACAGGCAATCGCCGGTATTGCAGCGCTTCACCGGCATGCGCGGTGGTGACATCCCCTGAGTGGTCAAGATCGGCAATCGTGCGGGCGACTTTCAGCACCCGGTGATAACCCCGCGCCGACAGACCCTGCTTTTCGGCGGCATCCTCAATCAATTTGCTGGCTTTGGCTTGCAGGCGAACCGCATCCTCCAGCCGGTCGGGCGGTAATTGGGCATTGATGGGATTGTCCTTTTGTTGCGGCCGTATTGAGGCAAATTCACGCGCAGCATGCACCCGTTCCAAAATAACGGCGGTATCCTCGCCCTCACCCGAACGGCTCATGGCGGATATCGGGACCTCACCAACCTCAATCATCATGTCGAACCGGTCCAGCATCGGCCCCGAAATCCGGGACAGGTACTGGCGGCTGCAAAGCGGTGCCTTGGTGCAGGCCCGGGCAGGATCACCCAGATAGCCGCAACGGCAGGGGTTCATCGCGGCAATCAGCTGAAACCGGGCCGGGTAGGTCACGTGATGATTGGCCCGGCTGACCACCGCCTTGCCGCTTTCCACCGTCTGGCGCAGGGCATCCAGATGGCCACGTTGCCATTCCGCCAGCTCATCCAGAAACAGCACCCCGCCATGGGCGAGGGAAACTTCACCCGGGCGGGCCTTGGTCCCGCCCCCCACCAGCGCCGCGATGGAGGAGGAATGATGCGGTTCACGGAACGGCCGCTGGATGATCAGCCCGCCTTCGGGCAATTG
>CENU01415845.1_pt1 | contig 10436 bp, 8 predicted proteins | sample 361331 | NCBI WGS metagenome assembly CENU01 (sample SAMEA2619766, study PRJEB7988) | marine metagenome | isolation source: saline water (ENVO:00002010), including
TGACTCGGATCCTGGATCAATCCCATGCGTAGCGAACCTGCCGTCCGGATGCGCTCAAACTTTTCCAGCGCCTCGGGGTCCCCGTTGATATCGCCCTGTAGCTCTCGGCCGCTGTAGCCCAAGTCTTCCGCCTTGATAAACACCGTTGGTATGCCCGCATTGATCAGCGTTGCGTCCAGAGCACCCAGCCCGGGTACGTCGAGGGTGTCAATCAGCTGGTTCGTTGGGAATAGGGCGCCTTCGCCAGCATCCGCTGGCGCGATAAAATCCAGGCCGATTTCCGCTGCGGGAAAGGTGACGCCATCCAGCTCAAAATCGCCCATTTCGCAAACGGCGCCTCGGACCATGGGCACCTGAGCAACAATGGTTTTGCTGATATTAGCCTGCCAAATTCGGAGGGTTGCAACGCCATCTTGAGGCAGCCGTTTGGGGTCGATGAGGCCTTGGGCGATCGCGAAGGGACCCACGGCCGCAGACAGGTTGCCGCAGTTGCCGCTCCAATCCACCCTAGGGCTGTCCAGGGCCACCTGGCCAAATAAATAATCCACGTCATGGTCTGGCCGCTGGCTCTTCGCGATGATGACGGTCTTACTGGTGCTTGAGGTAGCACCGCCCATCCCGTCCGTATGCTTTTGGTAGGGGTCCGGGCTGCCGATAACGCGCAGCAACAGGCGATCCCTCTGGGGACCGGGCACCCGAGCCACCTCGGGCAGGTCATCGAGATTGAAAAATACGCCCTTGCTGGTGCCGCCGCGCATGTAGGTGGCGGCGATCTTAAGTTGGGGCGGGTAACTGTCCTTCATCGTGCCCTCGGTGTTTAGCTTGCCGATGCTCGGGCGCTGAGGAAATCTTCGGCAAACCGCTGCAGTACTCCGCCAGCGCTATAAATGGAGACTTCCTCCGCCGTGTCCAGGCGGCAGATAACGGGCATATCCACGACCTCACCGTCCTGACGCTGAACGCGTACGGTAAGCTCGCTGTTGGCAGCCGGGGTGCCGATCACTGCAAAGCATTCTGTGCCGTCTAGCGCGTAATGATGACGACCTTCCTGAGCTTTAAACTGGAGAGGCAGCACGCCCATGCCCACAAGGTTCGTTCGATGAATCCGTTCAAAACCCTCAGCCAGAATGGCCTGAACGCCAGCCAGGCGTACTCCCTTGGCGGCCCAATCTCTGGAAGAACCCTGACCGTAGTCTTTGCCTGCCACGATGATGAGCGGCTGTTTGCGCGCTAGATAAGTCTCAATGGCTTCCCACATGCGCGAGATATGCCCCTCAGGTTCGATACGGGCGTAGGAGCCTTGTTTGGGGCTGCCATTTTCTACCACCATTTCGTTCACCAGCTTCGGGTTAGCAAAGGTGGCGCGCTGTGTCGTCAGATGATCGCCTCGGTGAGTGGCATAGGAATTGAAGTCCTCTTCAGGTAGCCCCATTTTGGTCAAGTACTCGCCCGCCGCGCTGTCGGCCAATATGGCGTTAGAAGGAGACAGGTGATCCGTCGTGATGTTGTCTCCCAGAATAGCTAAGGGGCGCATGTTTTGAAGACTGCGTTCTCCTGCCAGCGCGCCCTCCCAGTAAGGTGGGCGTCGAATATAGGTGCTGCGCTCGCGCCAGGCGTAGAGCGGGTTATCACTTTCGGTGACCTGCTTGAGGGGCAGGAACATGGGGTCATAGACCGCTTTGAACTGGGACGGCTTGACCGCCGCAGCCACCACGGCATCAATCTCTTCGTCCGTCGGCCAGATGTCCTGCAGGGTGATCGCCCGGCCCTCGGCATCATGGCCTAGGGGGTCTCTTTCGATATCGAATCGGATGCTACCTGCGATGGCATAGGCTACGACCAGCGGCGGCGAGGCAAGAAAGGCCTGTTTGGCATAGGGGTGAATCCTGCCGTCGAAGTTGCGATTGCCCGAAAGCACGGCGGTGGCATAGAGATCTCGACTGATTACCTCCTGTTGAATCGTCGGGTCTAGCGCTCCGCTCATGCCGTTGCAGGTGGTACACGCAAAGCCGACGACACCGAAGCCCAACTGCTCTAGCTCGCCCAGCAGTTGCGCCTCTTCAAGGTAGAGCTGGACGGCCTTAGAGCCCGGCGCGAGGGACGTCTTGACCCAGGGCTTTCGCGCTAGGCCAGCGCGATTGGCATTGCGGGCCAGCAATCCGGCCGCGATCACGTTGCGCGGGTTGCTGGTATTGGTGCAGCTGGTGATGGCAGCGATGATCACCGCGCCGTCAGGCATGTCGCCTGGGGCCGCCGTGTAGGGGCCAGTAAGGCCGGCCTGAGCTAAATCTGTGGTCGCCACCCTTCGGTGAGGGTTTGAAGGCCCGGCGATATTTCGACTCACCGACGAGAGATCAAATTGAAGGGTTCGGGGATAAACGGCTTGGTGAAGTTGGTCAGACCACAGTCCGGCTTGGCGGGCATAGGTTCCCACCAGGTCAACGTGCTCGGGGTCTCTGCCGGTTAATCGCAAATAGTCCAGAGTATGCTCGTCGATGGAAAACAGGGCGGCCGTCGCGCCAAACTCCGGGGTCATATTTGAGATGGTTGCTCGGTCTCCAAGGGTGAGCGCTGACGCCCCCTCACCAAAAAATTCGAGGTAGCAGGAGACGACGTTCTCTGATCTCAAAAATTCTGTGAGCGCAAGAACGATATCTGTGGCGGTTGTACCCGGTCTTTGCCGGCCCACCAGCTCGACGCCGACCACATCGGGAAACCGCATCCAGGATGCTCTGCCCAGCATGACGCTTTCCGCCTCGAGGCCGCCCACACCAATGGCGATAACGCCCAGCGCATCGACGTGGGGCGTATGGCTGTCCGTGCCAACCAGGGTGTCGGGAAAGGCGACGCCATCTACCCGGTGAACGACCGGCGACATACGCTCTAGGTTGATCTGATGCATGATGCCGTTTCCGGGTGGAATGACATCTATATTTTTGAATGCGGTCTTGGTCCAGTTAATGAAGTGGAACCGATCATCATTCCGACGGTCCTCGATCGCACGATTTTTGGCGAAGGCGTCTTTTTCGAAGCCCGCATGCTCAACCGCGAGGGAATGGTCGACGATGAGCTGGGTAGGGACTACAGGATTCACCTCTGCGGGATCACCCCCCCGGGCAGCGATGGCGTCTCTGAGGCCCGCTAGGTCCACCAGAGCCGTTTGTCCCAAAATATCGTGGCAGACGACGCGCGCCGGGTACCAGGGGAAATCCTGCGTCTGCTTGCCCAATAGAATTTGCTCAAGAGACGCCTGCAGAAGCTCTGGATCGCAGCGCCTAACTAAGTTTTCCGCAAAGACCTTGCCGCAGTAGGGCAGCCTGGCATAGGCACCGGGCTGAATAGCCTCAGTGGCCTCGGCGGCATCAAAGTAATCGCAATCCGAACCGGGGAGGGCTTTACGATAAGTCTGGTTCATACGTCATTCCAAGCTAGGACACCCCGGGGCTAGGGCGCCAGGACGTCGTTTTGCGAACTGGAGCCCAAGGTTGGCCCGCTGCGCGGGGCCATGTTAGCCCAAAATTTATTGCCACGCCTTGACCAGAGTCAGAGGGAAAGCGTCATATGCTGATGCTGGATGCCGGCTTCGCAAAAAGTCTGTCCCGCCGGGCAAAAGCCATGACGCTGGTAAAAAGCCTGGGCATGAACCTGGGCGTGCAGAAAGACCGCCTGTCTGCCCTGATCCTTGGCCTGAGCGATCATCGCATGCAGGAGCTGGCTGCCCACGCCTCGGTTCCTAAAGGGCGCTCGAACAGCCATACGTCCGATTTGGCCCGCCGGAGTCAAGCGCACGCAGCCGAGGGCCTGACCCCCACTGTCCCTAGCCAGCAGATGGTCAGAGAGGTGATCCAACTCATCTAGCTCGATATCAGGCGGCACTCCTTGCTCATCCACGAAGACCTCAAACCGAACAGATTTGAGGTGCTCGGCTGCGGCGTCATCCCAGGAGACGCTGACAATATCCAGGTTCACTCAAGGTCCTTCTGCGCCAGCTCTGCAGCCAACCCGATGTAGGTTTCCGGCGTCAGCGCCACCAGTTCCTCATAGGCCGCTGCGGGCAGATCGAGTTCGTCGAGCATGTCTTTAAAGACGGTGGCCGATAGGCGTCGACCTCGGGTCGCCTCCTTTAAACGCTCATAGGGTTCGCGCATCCCATATTTGCGCATAACGGTTTGCACCGGTTCTGCCAGCACTTCCCAGCTGTTGGAGAGGTCCGCGGCGATCTGCGGCGCATTAACCTCCAGCCGAGACAGGCCTTTCAGGGTGGCTTGGTAGGCCAAGCTGCAATGCGCCACGGTGGTACCCAAATTGCGGAGGACGGTTGAATCCGAGAGGTCCCGCTGCCAGCGAGAGACCATCAGCTTGCTGGCCAAATGTTCCAGGGCGGCGTTGGCGATCCCTAGGTTGCCCTCTGAATTTTCAAAGTCGATGGGGTTAACCTTGTGGGGCATGGTTGAGGAGCCTGTTTCCCCCTCTACCTTCTTCTGCTTGAAGTATTCGATGGCAATGTAGCCCCAGATGTCTCGGTCAAAATCCAGCACGATCTGGTTGCAGCGAATGAGGCAGTGACACAGTTCCGCCACATAGTCGTGGGGTTCTATCTGGGTTGTCCAACGGTTAATCCGGAGCCCGAGAGTCTCTAGAAAATCTGCTGACAGCTGGTCCCAAGGCACAGCGGGGTAGGCGCTTAGGTGGGCATTGAAGTTCCCCACTGCGCCATTGAACTTGCCTAATATCTCTACCTTTCTCAGCTGCCCAAGCTGCCTCGTTAGCCTGGCGGCCACGTTTTTAATTTCCTTACCCAGGGTGGTCGGCGAGGCGGGCTGTCCATGAGTGCGAGAGAGCATGGGCAGGGCCGCATGGCGTTTCGCCAGGGCGTCGAGCCGGGCGATAAGTTCCGTGAGTTCAGGGGTGAGAATCTGATCTCGCAGGTCGCTGAGCATGAGTGCATAGGCAGTATTGTTGATGTCTTCAGAGGTGCAGGCGAAATGCACCCACTCTCTGAGATCAGCAAGCTCAGCTCGGTCTGCAAGACGCTCCTTGATGAAATACTCCACCGCCTTAACGTCATGGTTAGTAGTGGCTTCCAGGGCCTTAACCCGAGCAGCATCGGCCTCGGAAAACTCAGTGGCAATGGCTTCGATATAGGCCTGGTCTGCTGGGGAAAGAGGAGCAAGTTCGGCGATAGATTCGCTAGCGCTGAGGAAGAGCAGCCAACAACACTCAACCTGCACCCGGTATCGAATTAAGCCGTATTCGCTTGCAATGGGCGCCAGGTGAGCTGTCTTGCTCTGATAGCGTCCGTCGATAGCGGTAATGGCAGTAAGGGAGAATGATGGCTGCATGGAACGTTCCTCTGATCGTTTTGCCGTCGATCCGGTATTAGCTATTGCTGGATGTGCGCGGATTCAATACAGGCACCCCCAAGCATCTCATCGCCCTGATATAGAGCGATGTACTGACCCGGTGTAATCGCTCGTTGAGGGGAATCAAATTTGACCAACAGCCGTCCATTCGCCGCGGGGAATACCCGACACGGCTGATCGGGCTGGCGATAGCGAATGCGCGCAGTACAGGTAAGCGGCAGCTGGACGGGGTTCAGCCAATTGGGCTGACTCGCCTGAAGCCAGCGTCCCTCCAGGTCCTGTTCGTTCTGAGTGATGATGAGCATGTTGTCATTGAGTTTCTTATTCTGCACATACCAGGGACGTTCTTCCCTGCCGGCCATACCGCCGATGTTAAGACCCTGACGCTGGCCCAGCGTGTAGTGGTGCAGGCCTCGGTGAGTACCCAGGCGTCGTCCCTGCAAATCGCAGATCGGCCCCGGCTGGTCCTGAACGTATTTTGCCAAGAAGTCGGCGAATCGACGTTCGCCGATAAAGCAGATGCCCGTGCTATCTTTCTTGCGGTGGTTGGACAGTCCGAGCTGCTGGGCCAGGGCACGCACGTCGGTTTTTTGCCAGTCTCCCAGAGGAAAGAGACATTTGGCCAAGCGCTCTGCAGGCACGGCCTGAAGGAAATAGCTCTGGTCCTTAGCCTGATCCTTTCCCTTGAGAATCGTCAGTCGATGGGGCCTCTCAGAGGCGTTGTCAGCAGCGGGGTCCTGGTGACGGACATAGTGACCGGTGGCGATAAAATCGCCTCCCAAGGTCAGGGCGTAATTCACGAACTGCTGAAACTTAATTTCTCGGTTGCAGAGAATGTCGGGATTAGGGGTCCGGCAGCGTTGGTACTCGGCCAAAAAATGCTCAAACACACTGTCCCAATACTCCGCTGCGAAATTGGCCTGGTGCAGGGTGATCCCCAGACGCTCACAAACCTGAACCGCGTCGGCCAGATCTGCCTTAGCCGTGCAGTAGTCCGTGCCGTCGTCTTCTTCCCAGTTTTTCATAAACAGGCCCTCTACCGAATATCCCTGCTGCTGCAGCAGATAGGCGGCCACGGAAGAATCCACCCCGCCGGACATGCCGACGATTACTCTTGGAGCAGGGGAGAGGTCTTGCGACGCTGATTCTGACAGGGCGGCTGACGGCATGGCAATATCTAGGCCTAATCGAATGGCGCATGGTAACCCAGGTCTTGGCCGGGGTCAGCGGCTATCGCCGGTGGCGCTGACCGAGGACCATTCGCCAGGCATAATGAGGCAACGCACCTAAGGGATACAGCAATGGGTTTAAGCCACATGAATGCGGCCGGAGAAGCAAATATGGTGGATATCGCCGATAAGGCGGTTACCGAGAGAGTGGCCAAGGCCAGCGCCGTGGTGCAGATGGCGCCGGCGACCCTGGAGGCCATCATCAGCGATAATCTCCCCAAGGGCGAGGTTCTGGCCGTGGCGCGCATCGCAGGCATCCAGGCGGCCAAGCGCTGTTCTGATCTGATTCCGCTGTGTCACCCTTTGGCGTTGTCCAAGGTCGCCGTTGAGTTCCAGGTCTTAGACGCTGGACGCCTACAGGTGCTCGGCGAATGCAAATTGGCGGGCAAGACGGGCGTGGAAATGGAGGCGTTGACGGCCGTGAGCGTCGCGGCGCTGACCGTCTACGATATGTGTAAGGCCGTTGATAAGGCCATGACTATCGAGGCAATCCAACTCGACGAAAAAACCGGTGGCAAGAGCGGCACCTGGCGTCGAGAGGACGCCCAGGAGCTAAACGATGAGTGAGGAATCTAACCCTATCGAAGTGCACTTCTTTGCTTCGCTGAGGGAGCGCGTGGGGACAGCGCGATTGAGCGCCACCGCAGACAGCCTCTCCGAGGTACACGCTACGCTAATCCAACAGCTAGGCACTGACAGGGTGGCCCACCTGCTGGCGCCCAATGTTCGTGTAGCGGTAAATCAGCAGTTGATTGAAGGGGATTGGCACAGTGACCTGCAGCCTCTGCCGGCTGGCGCAGAGGTGGCCTTCTTGCCGCCGGTGACGGGAGGCTGAGAGATGAAGACACCGGATCCCCGCATCTCTATCCAGCAAGAAGACTTCGATCTGGCAGAAGAATATCAGGCCCTGAGGAATAGGTTAGGCGCCCAGATTGGCGCCATCGTTTGTTTCAGCGGTCTGGTTCGGGACCGTAACCCGGTAGCCGGCGATGGCGGCAGCGTCAGCACGCTCAGGCTCGAGCATTATCCCGGGATGACCGAGCAGTCTATCCTGCACATCGCCTCAGCCGCCGAGCAGCGATGGCCGCTTCTGGATTGGCGGATAATCCATCGCATTGGCGACCTCACTCCCAGCGATCAGATTGTGCTGGTCCTGGTAGCCTCTGCTCATCGCGAGGCTGCCTTCGGGGCGGCAGAATTCATGATGGACTATCTGAAAACCAGAGCCGTGCTCTGGAAAAAGGAACGCAGCGAACTGGGCGAACGCTGGCTTGATTCGACTCAAGCCGATCATGAGCGGGCGGAGGAGTGGGGCACCACATCGGGTGATTGACCTGAGTTGAGTTGCACTCGGGGCAGCCTCAGACTATCCTTCGCCGCGGCTGGAGAGGGCCAGAACAGGCGTTAGCGGGGGCTGCCTTGTCAAATGCGCACTCTCTCCCATGCTCAAGACCGCATCGCGGTGACTTACTTCGAGAGCATGTAATTTCCCTTATGGGCTAGCAGCCTTCTCTGGTTGATGGGAAGCCCAATATAACCTAGGCGAAAGGGGACCTCATGACGAGTGAACAGAAGATAATCTATACCGAAACCGACGAAGCGCCACGCCTGGCGACCTATTCGCTGCTGCCTATCATTGAGGCCTTTGCCGAGGCCGCCGGCATCGTCGTGGAGACGCGAGACATTTCACTGGCGGGCAGAATTTTAGCGAAATTTCCGGAATACCTAGAGCCAGATCAGCGCATTGCAGACCATCTATCAGAACTAGGGGCCCTGACGCAGGACCCCTCAGCAAACATTATCAAGCTTCCCAACATCAGCGCATCCACGCCTCAAATGCAGTCCGCTATTGCAGAGCTCCAGCAGCAGGGCTATGCGCTTCCCAATTATCCCGAGGACCCAAGAGAGGCTGCCGAGCAAGAAATCAAGGCCCGTTACGACAGCGTCAAGGGCAGCGCGGTTAACCCAGTATTAAGGGAGGGCAACTCAGATCGGCGCGCGACCCGGGCAGTGAAGGAATACGCCCAAAAACATCCTCACCGCATGGGAAGCTGGTCATCGGATTCTCAATCCCACGTGGCGCATATGAGCCATGGCGACTTTTACGGCAGCGAAATCTCCACCACGATGTCAGGACCAGATGTGCTGACCATCGAATTTGTGGCGGACGATGGGGCCTCCACGACGCTAGCTAGCGCCCTCCACGTGGATGCAGGAGAAGTGGTGGACGCGGCCTATATGAGCAAGGCCGCGCTCTGCGCATTTTTCGATGAACAAATCGCTGCGACTGCACCGGGTGTCCTGTTCTCGCTGCACCTCAAAGCGACGATGATGAAAGTTTCTGACCCCATTATTTTTGGCTATGCGGTGCAGGCCTACTATCGATCTGCCCTGGAAAAACATGCTGAGACGTTGTCGGGTCTCGGCGTGGACCTAAATAACGGGATTGGCGACGTCTACGATAAAATTCAGACCCTGCCGGCTGACGAGGCCGCGCAGATCGAGGCGGACCTGGATGCGTGTCTCGAGGCGGGTCCCGATTTGGCCATGGTGAATTCCGATCTGGGCATCACCAATCTTCACGTTCCCAGTGACGTCATTGTGGATGCGTCCATGCCCGCTGCGATTCGTGAGTCCGGCAAAATGTGGGGGCCGGACGGCGATCTGCACGATACCAAGGCCGTCATTCCTGATCGCTGCTATGCCACGGTCTATACGGAAACGATTAACGAATGTATCGCCAACGGTGCCTTCGACCCCACCACAATGGGATCGACTTCGAACATTGGGCTGATGGCCCAAAAGGCTGAAGAATACGGCTCCCACGATACAACCTTCGAAGCCCCCGGTTCAGGTGAAATGAGGGTGGTTGGTTCCACCGGTGAAGTGCTGCTCAGGCATGAGGTGGCGTCTGGTGATATTTGGCGGATGTGTCGCGTCAAAGACGAATCCATACGAGATTGGGTAAAGCTTGCCGTTTCTCGGGGCCGGATCACGGGTGATGAGGTGATTTTTTGGCTCGACCAGGATCGTGCTCACGACGCCCAGCTGATCGCTAAGGTGAAGACCTATTTGGCCGAGCACGACATCCAAGGGCTAGAGATCAAAATTTTGAAGCCCGCCGAAGCAACGAGGCATTCACTGCAGTTGATGCGCCAGGGTAAGGATACGATATCCGTCACCGGTAACGTCTTGCGCGACTATTTGACGGACCTGTTTCCCATTCTTGAACTGGGCACCAGTGCAAAGATGCTGTCTATCGTACCGCTCATTAACGGCGGAGGGCTATTCGAGACCGGAGCCGGCGGATCAGCGCCCAAGCATGTCCAGCAGATGGAGGCGGAGGGACATCTCAGATGGGATAGTCTGGGCGAGTTTTTGGCGCTCGGTGCGTCCTTCGAACACCTTGGGCGTGTCTTTGATAATGACGCGGCCAAGCTTCTCGGAGAAACTCTGGACGAGGCCATCGCGGAGTTTTTAGACAGCAACAAGTCGCCGTCCCGCAAAGTAAATGAGATTGATAACCGGGGCAGCCACTTCTTTCTAGCAAAATTTTGGGCTCAGGCCATGGCCAGAAGGGCGGACGAAGACGCACTCAAGTCGCGCTTTGAGCGATTTGCCGAGCGGTTGGTCGAAGCGGAAACCGTGATCACCGCCGAATTACTGGATGCCCAGGGGCACCCCGTCGATCTCGGCGGCTACTATGCACCGGATCCCGCTAAAGCCGCCCAGGTGATGCGCCCGTCGGCAACGCTGAATGACATCTTGGCGGCCCTCTAGGGGGGCGAGTTCATCTCAGCGGCGTTGGGCTCTGATACTGACGCTTCGCCCTGCTGCGAGGGCA
>CENU01021574.1_pt1 | contig 10435 bp, 8 predicted proteins | sample 361331 | NCBI WGS metagenome assembly CENU01 (sample SAMEA2619766, study PRJEB7988) | marine metagenome | isolation source: saline water (ENVO:00002010), including
GCTGGTGGCTGATCTTGACCAGAAAGAGGTTCAGATCAGCACTGATTTCAACGGTGCTGAGCTGCTGCTCTTCGGTGCGCTCAAGCTGCAGGATGATGACGGCATTGCCATTGTTGTTTCAGGGCCACCGAAATCCGTTGCCGTTCGCCGCAAGGATAAGGTGGCCGGAATATGGATCAACACCGAATCGGCAACACTGGTCGGTATTCCCAGTTTCTATCACATCCTTTCAACCCACCCGATTGATGATATTGCCCTGCCCCTTGAACGCCAGAAAACGCGCCTCGGCTATAACTACATTCCCTTCAAGCTGCAAAGCGGATCACGGATTGACGAAGGTGATGACAAGGAATGGCGTGAGGCACTGCATCGCAACATGGAAGCAAACGGTCTGTGGGGCAAGGATGTCGGTGATGTGCGCATGCTCGAAAACGCACTGTTCAGGACCAACGTTGTCCTGCCCGCCAATATTCACCCTGGCCAGTATGAAGTCCGCATCCTGCATTTCCGTGATGGCATGATGATCAACGAAGAAATTTCAATGATCGATGTTGTCAAATCAGGCTTGAGTTCAGGGATTTATAATGTAGCCCATAGCTACGCGCCCTTTTATGGTATATTCGCAATTGTTTTCGCTGTTGGTGCTGGCTGGCTGGCCGCTGTTGCATTCCGCCGCTAGCAGGCTGATCAATTCCGGGGGGAATTCATGGTAGATCGACGCAAATCCCAGGCAGGGCAGGAAGACGGCAGGGTCTTTCTGGTGGTTGTTGATGACAGCGAGGAGCTGCATCAGGCGCTTTATTTTGCCTGCCGCCGGGCCAAGCGCCTAAATGGACGAATCGCGCTCATGTACTGTATTCGCCCGGCCGAGTTTCAGCATTTCGCCGGCGTTGGTGAGCTGATGCGTGAGGAAGCCCGTGAACAGGCTGAAAACATGCTGCGGGTCAACAGCGAATGGGTCCATGACCTGACAGGGAAGAACCCCATGGTCTACCTGCGCGAGGGCGACCCGAGGGTTGAGGTGATCAACCTGATCAATGAGGATGAGCAGATATCCATCCTCATCCTGGGTGCCAACACCAAGGGCGACAGCACCGGCCCCCTGATCAGCTACCTCACCACCAAGGGTGCGGCTGAATGCCCGGTGCCGATCACGATTGTGCCGGGCAACCTGTCGGATGAAGATATCGACCGGCTGACCTGATCATCTGGACGGGATGCCTGAAATGCCGCCTCCCCCGATTAAGACCAAACCCCGAATAGTCATTGCCGGGTTTCAGCACGAAACAAACCGTTTCGGTGCCACCAATGCCGCTTTCAGTGATTTTGAAATAGCGGATTCGTGGCCCGGTATTCTCTATGGTGATGCTGTGCTTGAAGGGCTGAAGGGGTCAACCCTGCCGCTCTGGGGTTTTGCAGACGCTGCCCGGGATGAGGCTGAACTCATCCCCGTTCTGTGGTGTTCGGCCGAACCCTCCTCCCTAGTGACGGATGATGCATGGCATCGCATCACCGCAATGATCCTCTCCGGGATTCTCACCGGGATCAGGGCTGGGATCAGGGATGCAGGGGGCATAGACGGGGTTTACCTTGACCTGCATGGTGCCATGGTGACCGAAAGCCATGATGATGGTGAGGGGGCGTTGCTCCAGCTTATCCGTAATGAGGTTGGCCCTGATCTGCCGATTGCCATCAGCCTGGATAATCACGCCAATATCAGCCTGGCTATGGTAGAGCTGGCGAATGCCATCACCGTTTTCAGGAGCTACCCTCACCTCGATATGGATATAACCGGGGCGCGGGTCTGGCCCATCATGAAAGCCCTGATTGCAGGGGAACGCCCTGCGGCTGCCCTGCGCAAGACGCCTTTCCTGATCCCGCTGCACGAACAGTTCACCGGCGTTGAGCCATTGTCACGCCTTTACGGGGAAATAGCCTCCATCTCCAACCCTCCCCATTATTGGGCGGAGCTTGCAACGGGCTTTCCGGCATCGGATACCGCTGAAACAGGCCCGGCCATCGTGGCCTGGGCTGAGGATCAGCACGCCGCCGATACACTGGCGGATCACCTGATGCAGCTGTTGCTGGAGGCCGAACCCGAATTTTCCAGCTCGATCCTGTCCCCTGATGAGGCGGTGGCAACGGCCATGGCCCTCACCGCATCAAATGATGGCCCCGTGATCCTCGCTGATATTGAGGATAATCCAGGGGCCGGGGCAACCTCGGATACAACCGGCCTGCTGATCGCCATGGTGGAGGGCGGGGCCAAAAATGCCGTGCTGGCCATGCTCAATGATCCCGAAACAGCGGAAGAGGCGCATCAACGCGGTGTCGGCGCGGTGTTTGATGCCCGGCTTGGCGGCAAATCAGGCCCCCACCCGGCCCCGTTTGAGTGCCGCGTGAAAGTCGACGCATTAAGCGATGGCCGTTTTGATTTCAGTGGTGAGATGTATCGCGGCAGCACCGCCGATACCGGCCCCTCGGCATTGCTATCCATTATCAGTGATAACGCATCGGTGCGTGTGGCGGTTTCCAGCAAGCGCTGCCAGTGCCTTGATCAGGCTGTGCTGACGCATATCGGCGTTGAGCCGCGCCATCAGCGCATCATCGCGGTCAAGAGCACCGTGCATTTCCGTGCTGATTTTGACCCGGTGGCAAGCCAGGTGATCACGGTCGGCAGCCCCGGCCTGAACCCCTGCAATCATGATACCGCCGGGTTCACCCGGTTGAGGGAGGGCATTCGCCTCACCCCCATGGGCAAGCCCTTCATCAAGCAGTAAGCCTGAGTATTACTGGATCAGAATATGAGGGGCAGCGTTCCAAGAATAAAAAAAGCGCGGGCAAAATACCCGCGCTTTCTTATTCAGTGTAATGCCTTTGGATTTAGACAGCCCACCAACGCTTGCAAGCGCGGGAGTTATCAAGCATCCAGAGGTTACCGATGACATTACCATGGGCAACCTTATCGTTATGGGCATCAATGTAGTTGGCGAACATTGGCAGGATCGTTGCGCCCTCTTCGGAAATGATCTGCTGCATTTCATGATAGATTTCGCGACGGTTATCGCTGTTCAGTTCACCACGGCCCTGGATCAGGAGATCCTGGAAACGGGCATCGTCCCAACCGGTATCGTTCCATGGCACACCGCGTTCGTAGGCGGTCTTGAACATCCAGTCTTCGGTCGCACGACCTGACCAGTAGCACGCACACCATGGCTTTTTCAGCCATACGTTTGACCAGTAACCATCCGAGGCTTCCTGAACAACGTTGATGTTGATCCCGGCTTCCTTGGCTGAGTTCTGGTAGAGCAGTGACGCATCAATGGCACCGGAGAACGCAGCTTCGGCTGTTGACAGATCAATGTTGAGGGACGTCATGCCAGCCTTCTTGAGGAAGAACTTGGACTTGTCCGGATCATATTCGATCTGTGGCAGGTCAGCAGCGAAGTACTGGTTGGCCGGACCGACCGGTGAATCGTTTCCGACAGCACCGTGACCCTGCAGGATCTTGTCGACCATTTCCTGACGGTTACAACCGTACTTGAGCGCCTTACGAACATTAATGTCGTTGAATGGCTCAACAGCAACCAGCATCGGGAAGGTGTACTGGAGGTTACCAGTCACTTCGATGATGGTGATGCTAGGGTTGGCCTTCAGCAGCGGGATGGTCTTCTTTTCGAGAGCGTTGATCGCATCAACCTGCCCCGTCAGGAGGGCGTTGGTACGGGCGGAACCGTCATTGATGGCGATGGCTTCGATTTCATCGAAATAACCGCTGTTATCGGCAAGGTGGTGATCATCGACACGCTTGACCACGCAGCGAACGCCCGGGTCAAAGCTGACAACACGGTAAGGACCGGTACCAATGCCCTTGGCAATGGCTTCATCGATCATGCCCTCAGGGTACATCAGGATGTGGTAATCGGACATCAGGAAGGCAAAGTCAGCGTTGGAAGACTTCAGCGTCAGCTGAACTTCGTGGCTGCCGAGCTTCTTCATTTCCTCGATGTCGGCGATGATCGGCTTGGCGGCTGACTTGGCGCCTTCCTCAACGTGGATTTGCAGCGAGGCGAGAACATCGTCAGCGCCGAATGATTTACCGTTGTGGAATTTGACACCCTTGCGCAGCTGGAAAGTCCAGACCTTGGCATCAGGAGATGCGGACCAGCTTTCGGCCAGCTCGCCCGTCAGGTCACCGTTTGATTCAACCTGGGTAAGGCATTCAAAAACACAACCATGACCCATGTTGATCATGTACTGGTCAGAGTGGGTACGGCCGTCCCAGGTGTCCGAAGTGTTTGCACCCTTAAGACCAAGGCGAAGAGTCCCGCCCCGCTTGGGTGTGGTCATTGCAGATGCACCGGATGCGGCGAGCATACCCGCAGCAGCAGTACCCTGCATCATTGAACGTCTGCTAATATTAAATTCCATGATTTCCTCCGTGATTTCAGCAGTGCTGTTAATTAATCATTGTTGACGAGTATGAAATGATTATGACAGTACGTCAATTCCCTGCCATCTTACTGACCGCCGCATCGCCGATATTTTCGACTCCGCGCTGATCAAGTAATTCATCCAGCCAGTTTTCATCCATTTCAGGCACAGAACTGAGCAACAGATCGGTGTAAGGATGATGAGGCGGCTTGAACATCTTGTTCTTGGCCCCGCTTTCAACAACCTCCCCGTCCTTCATCACCACCACTTCATCAGCGATGGCCCGGACAGTGGAAAGGTCGTGGGTGATAAACATATAGGCCAGGTCCATCTGGTCCTGCAGCTTGGCCAGCAGTTTCAGTATCCCTTCCGCAACCAGCTGGTCCAGCGCGGAGGTGACTTCATCACAGATGATAAACTCAGGTTCAGCGGCCAGCGCGCGGGCAATCCCGATACGCTGTTTCTGGCCGCCGGAAAGCTCGGTCGGCAAGCGGTTATAGTACTGGGCCGGATCAAGCTCGATCTGTTCCAGCAGCTGGAACACACGTTTCTTTTTCTCATTGCCGGTGAGGCCGAGATAAAACTCAACCGGGCGGCCGATGATCTCACTGATTTTCATCCTCGGATTGAGCGCTGTATCCGCCATCTGATAAATCATCTGGATCTGCCGCAACTGTTCCCGGTTGCGTTGCCTGAAACTCGCCGGCAGGGGATTGCCGTTGTTCAGCACCTGCCCTGAAAGCGGGGGCAGCAACCCGGTGATGCAGCGCGCCGCCGTCGATTTGCCTGAACCTGATTCGCCCACAACAGCAACCGTGCGGCCCCGGTGGATATCAAACGACACCTCCCGCAGAACCGGCGTTGTGGCATAGGCCGCCGTGACGGACTGGAGCGAGATCACCGGCACTTCGCCTTTCTTGGCGAGGGGCTTCTGCTTGCGCTGGAAACTGCGCACTGCCCAGAGTGATTTTGTGTACTCTTCCTTGGGTGATTTCATCATTGTGCCGGTGGCGGCTTCCTCGACTTCATCACCCCGGAACAGGACCTTGATACGGTCAGCCATCTGCGCCACCACCGCCAGATCATGGGTGATGTAGATCGCCGCCGTGTTGAACTGGGAGACGATATCCCTGATCGCGGCCAGAACCTCAATCTGGGTGGTGACATCAAGTGCCGTTGTCGGCTCATCAAAGATGATCAGGTCGGGGCGGCAGGACATGGCCATGGCGGTCATGGCCCGCTGCAACTGGCCACCCGAAACCTGGTGCGGGTAACGGAACCCGATTTCTTCAGGGTTGGGTAGCCTCAGCCGGTTATAGAGATCAATCGCGTCTTCTTCGGATTGCTGTCTCGGCATCACGCTATGGACCATCGGCGCTTCACTGTGCTGGCGGATGATCCGGTGCGCCGGATTGAACGAGGCGGCGGCGGATTGCGCAACATAGGCGATACGCTTGCCCAGCAGCTCCCGCCGGATTTCAGGCCCGGCATCAACCAGGTCAATCCCGTCAAAGGTCACCTCACCACCACGGATATGGCAGCCATCCCGGGTAAAGCCCATGGCGGCAAGGCCAAGGGTTGATTTACCAGCACCACTTTCCCCGATCAGGCCGATCACCTCACCCCGATGCAGATCGAGGTCAACGCCGTTGATGATCGGCACCTCGGTTTCATCAGTGATGCCGATGATGTTGAGATTGCGGATACGGACAAGTGGCTCTTTTTCGGTCATCGCTTTATTCCTTCAATCCTGAGGAGCGGTGCAGCATCCAGTCCACCACGAAATTGACCGCAACCGTCAGCAGCGCAATCGCACCCGCGGCCAGCAACGGCAGGGCAGCGGTCAGCGGGCTGAAGGCCGCGAAATTGATAAACTGGGACAGATCCTTCACCATGGTTCCCCAGTCAGCCAGAGGAGGCTGAATACCAATACCGAGGAAGGAAAGCGCCGCAATCGTGAGGAACACGAAACAGAAACGAAGCCCGAATTCAGCCAGCAGCGGGGCATAGGCGTTGGGCAGAATTTCCCTGAAGACAAGATAGCTCAGGTTTTCGCCACGCAGTTTTGCAGCCTCAAAGAAATCCATCACCACGATGTTCATGCCGACCGCACGGGACAGACGAAAGACACGGGTGGAATCCAGCACCGCGATGATGAGGATCATGTAAATCGTGATCAGCCAGCGTTCAGATCCGGCCCATGCCGTGGCAATCGTCATCAGCAGGAGCGCAAAGATCAACTGCGGGATCGCCATCAGCATATCGACAATGCGCGACAGGAACTGATCAAACCAGCCCCCCAGCGTCGCCGCCAGAAAGCCGAGCGAAGCGCCGATGAAAAACGCAAGGCAGGTCGTCACAAACGCGATGCCAACGGTATTCTGAGCACCAAAGATCAGCCTCGATAACAGATCACGGCCAATCTGGTCTGTCCCAAGCGGGTGACTGGGGTCACCCCCCAGATCAGGGTTACCGCCCGGCAGCAGGTTGATCCGGTCAAACACCTCAGCCTGACCGTAAGGGGCGATGATATCCGCGAAAACAGCGACAATCACATAGATCAGAATGGTGAGAATCCCGAAGGATGCCGTGATCGGCATCTGCCGGAACATCTTCCGTGACAGCTCTGTCCCCACGCTCCGGCCAAGGGCGCGGAAAATGAACCCGGCAACCCCGAACATCACGATGCCGTGCAACAGCCACGCCAGGAAAGGCAGGCGTGTCGAGCCGAGGAGTGAGATCGACTTGAACCATTCGGGCATATTCGCGCCCATCAGAAAGCCGACATAATAATCAACGAGCAGGACCAAGACCGTGGCCAGAATATAGTACCCGAACATCCCGACCGTGCCGGTATTCTTGATCCAGTCCTGCACCCGCCCGGTGCCAAGGCCAGGGAGCGCCCTATTCAGCGCAAGGCTGGCCAAAAAGCCTCCCCCAACCCAGATTGCCAGTTGTGTCAGCATCCTTCTATTCTCCTATTTAGGGTGCCGCAGGCGCGGGTTCGAAAGGATCGCCATGATATCGGCGGTCAGGTTCAGCAGGATATAGGCCGCCGCGAAGAGCAGGCAGCAAGCCTGCACCACCGGGATATCCCTGATCTTCACGCTGTCAACAAACAGCTGGCCAATCCCCGGATAGACGAACACAACCTCAACCACCACCACGCCTGTAATCAGGAAGGCCAGGTTGAGGGCAACCACGTTGATGATCGGGGCCAGCGCATTGGGCAGGGCATGAAACAGGATCACCCGAAACGGGCTGAGGCCCTTCAGCCTCGCCATCTCAATAAAGGGTGACGCCAGCAGGTTGATGATCGCCGCCCGTGTCATCCGCATCATATGCGCCGTGACCACCAGGGTCAGGGTCAGGGCAGGCAGCATCGAACGCTCCAGCCGATCAGCGAAATCCATGCCGTCATAGATATTGGACAGCGATGGCAGGATCGGGTTCAGCACGGCCAGGATCAGGATCAGGATATAGGCGAGGAAAAACTCAGGTGAGGAAATTGAGGTCAGGGTGGTGATATTGGCGACCCGGTCAAAGATCGAATTGCGGTACAGCGCCGCCAGCACCCCGATCAGGATCGAAACCGGCACCGCGAATAACGCCGTCACGCCAGCCAGGAACATCGTGTTGTTGAAACGCGGGGCCAGCTTGTCAGCCACCGAACCGAAATTGGCGCTCGCCGTGGTGCCGCCGTAAGAGCTGAAATTCAATTCGGCAAAACTGTTGCCGAAATCGCCTTGCAAGACCCCGAAGAGCCAGGTGAAATAGCGTTCAACCAGCGGCTGGTCCAGCCCGAGGTCACGGCGGATAGCCTGCACGGCTTCGGGTGTTGCGCCCTGTCCCATAATGGCCTGGGCAAAATCGCCCGGCAGCAGGTTAACAGCACCAAAAATCAGGATGGAGACCATGAGCATTGTCAGCAGACCAAGCCCCAGTCTCTTGATAATAATCAGCCCAATACCGGCCACGAATTCCCCCTTTATTCGGTTATTCTGGTTTCACCGATTGCAATGAATTACAGAACCACCAAATTAACCCTAACCTAGTCTGCGAAACTGTAAACCCTCTAATTGGCACTTTAGGGTATTTCCCTGATTATCGTTTTTGTTTTCCGCATGATGCGGAATGAACAACGCCCATCATGCGGCCATCAACCCCCGGCCAGCTCAAGGTCATTCCATGTTGCGGAAACCCATTCCCTGATGGTCAGGGCCTCGAGCCAGCGGTTGGACATCTCACGGCCATTGGCATCGGTCATGGCGTATTCGGGTGGACCCAGCTCACACAGAAAGATGCAATCACCATCATCGTTGCGGTTGCGCCAGTCTGCCAGTCCTTCACGCCACCATCCCCGGAACAGATCAACCCATTTCTGATGCTGCGGGAAATCGAGCTGCAACTGAACCTGCTGGCGGCTGGCCACACGCCCCTGAAAACTGTCGGACCGGTTCAGTATCCGGCTGATCATGGCCATTTCATGCGGTTGCAGCGGATGCTTGAATTCGCGGTCGACAACAAAATGCGAAAGATCGGCGCAGAGCCGCATTTCAGGGATGGCATCCAGCAGGGCCAGGGTCGAAAACAGATCATTGGTGATGCAGTTGCGGTGGGTTTCGAACTGGACCGGAATCCCCACCTCATCCGCCATGTCCATCCAGCGCCGGATCACCGGGATCATCCCGTCAACGGTGATCGGCATCACCTGCCCGATCACATCAACAAAGGGGGCGCCGAAATCCTTTGACATGATCAGCGTTTCACGCAGGCTTTCAATCGTCTTCGGGAAAGCCACGATCAACGGGGTCAGGCCGACACGCTGCATGATCGGGTAGACTTCACGGGCCTGGGCCACGTCACCGGCCCCCAGATCGATTGCCATGCCGTCATAACCGGCATCAGCAACCATATGGCAGATATCCTCATAGGGCAGGACAGTGCCGCTATCATCATGCGGCATCATCGCCCATAACGAGGTATAGAACCGGAGCTGGCGTGCCATCGCCTGATCAGGCTTCCAGCTTAACGGTCTGGCCCTTGGCGGTTGGTACAATCCAGACTTCGTTATAAGGATAAAAATCCTCGTTATTCATCTTCAGCTGGCGAAACGCCTCACGCTGAAATTCGATCCATCCCATGCGGTGAACCGTGTTGCCGGCATCGGCAATCTTGCGGTCCAGCTGCTTGAGCTTCCAGAACGGCACGGACGGGAACAGGTGATGGGCGGTGTGATACGGCATCTGCCAGCACAGCCAGCGCATGAAAAAGTTGGTACGGGTTGAGCGGGTATTGTTGAGAATATCGTTGTTATGGCTCAGGCCAAGATGCTCGATCGTGTTCTGCATCTGATGCACAGGCTTGGTCAGCACCATCGGGATCAGCCAGAACGTCAGGGCCGCCCAGCTTTCCAGCCAGATCGATCCTCCGGCAATCACAGCATAGCCCAGCACATGCAAGCGGCTTTCACCAATGACCCGGGCTTCTTCGTTCTGGTGGATGTAAGGCTCAATAATGATGCCCCGCGCCCGCCGGACAATGCCGAAAATACGGTTGCGCCAATAGGTCAGCCCGCTCATCCAGAGCAGGAAAGTGCCGAGGGTGTAGGGATCACGCACCAGCTCCCCATCCTTGTTCCAGTCCTGGGTAAAGCGATGGTGGGAGTAATGCATGATCAGGTCGAAATCACGCGGGAACAGCATGAAGAAACCGATCACCCGGCCAAAAAATTCGTTCAGCCCGCGGGTACGGAACACTGTCCAGTGCGACAGCTCATGCTGGGCTGCGTAAAGAAAATTGAGGGAAACGCCCAGGCAGAACCCCGTTGCCAGAACCCACCAGCTACCAAGGGCCAGGAAATGAGCGTAGCATAGCACGGCGATCAGCCCGATATGGCTGGCCATCTGCATCAATCCTGCGGCATCCGATCGCTCATTCAGTCGCTTCAGTTCCGCTGGCTCAACTATCTTTCGTCTTGAGAATGTCTCTTCCATCTCAT
>CENU01205073.1_pt1 | contig 10415 bp, 9 predicted proteins | sample 361331 | NCBI WGS metagenome assembly CENU01 (sample SAMEA2619766, study PRJEB7988) | marine metagenome | isolation source: saline water (ENVO:00002010), including
TAGTTGATTTATCCGATCCATCATTTCCGAAAGTTAAAATTAGAGATCTTTTAGAATTAATATAAATTTAAATTTGTAAAAATTAAAATGAAAATTATTTATGATCATAAAATTTTTTGGAATCAAAAATATGGCGGTATTTCTAGATATTTTGTAAATTTGTTTAAAAATTTAGAGAATTTAGGCTTAGACTATAAAATTATCGCACCGTTTTATAAAAATAATTTTTTAAAACATGAGATAAGGAAAGAAAAAATTACTGGAATTCATTTAAATAATGTGATCCCAAAAACCTCATTTTTACTAAGCTTGTATAACGATTTTTATTTTAATTATTCTATCAAAAAAATTAAACCAGATATAATTCACACAACTTACTACAATAGTTTTATTTATAAAAATAAAACACCTTTAGTCACAACAGTTTACGACTTGATACATGAGAAAAATAAAGTTAGTGACAGTAAATATAACCTTATTAAAAAAGATGTACTAGATAAATCTGATCAAATAATCTGTATATCGAATAAAACTCAAGAGGATCTTATAGAAATTTATGGAATTTCTAATGACAAAATTTCAGTCATTTATCTAGGTTCAGATCATTTAATTAATAATATAGATATTCCTTATAATATTACTCAAAAACCATTCTTAATATTTATTGGTTCAAGAAAAAAATATAAAAATTTTTCATTATTACTCAAATGTATTTCTTTATCTGAAAAAATTAAAAATGAGTTTGATTTAGTTGTTTTTGGAAGTGAAAAAATCAATAATCAAGAAAAAATATATATTAATGAATTAAAATTGAGTCCAATGAAAATTTATTTTGAGAACGGAGATGACATTAAATTAAGTAATTTGTTGAAACAATCCACATGCTTTATTTTCCCATCCTTACAAGAAGGTTTTGGTCTTCCAATATTAGAGTCAATGAGAAGTCAATGTCCAGTTTTTTGCTCCAATATCGATGTCTTTAAAGAAATTGCAGCTGATAGTGCTGAATACTTTAATCCATCAGACATCGATGAAATGAAGTATAAGCTGGAAAATTTAGTTTTTTCAACCTCTAGATTAGAAAATTTAAAAAAATTGGGTCATAAAAGATCTTTAAAATTTACTTGGCGAGAATGTGCAATAAAAACTCTAGATGTCTATAAAAAAATAACTTTTTGAATTTTCCTTTTAAATTGAATGTTATCAATTTTCATTTAATGTTTATTGTTAATAAATATGAAAATAAAGAATTGTAGGTCCTGTCAGAGTAGATCCTTAAAAAAATTATATAGTTTAGGAAATCAATATTTAACAGGCATATTTCCCAAAAAAAAATCTCAATTTGTTCCAAAAGGAGAATTAAGCATGGTTATGTGCAATAAATGTGATCTTTTACAATTAGAAAATTCTTTTGATGTAAATGTGATGTATGGAGAAAATTATGGCTATCTTTCATCTTTGAATCCTCACATGATTAAACACTTAAAAATAAAATCAGAGAAGTTAAAAAAAATTTCTAATTTAGCGAGCAATGACATTATTATAGATATTGGCAGTAACGATGGAACATTTCTATCAAATTTTAAAAAATCTAATAAATTGATTGGGGTCGATCCAACTATCAAAAAATTAAAAAAATTTTATCGCAAAGATATATTTACAATAGCTAATTTTTTTAATGCGCAAACAGTTTCTAACCACATCAAAAAAAGAAAAGCCAAAATAATTACCTCTATTTCTATGTTTTATGATTTACCTTCACCAATAAAATTTGCTCAAGACATTTATGAATGTTTGGATGATAATGGTATTTGGCATTTAGAACAGAGTTATATGCCATTAATGCTTAAGAATATTTCATATGATACAATTTGTCATGAACATCTAGAATATTACTCTCTAAAAACTATTAAATATATTTTCGATTATGTTGGTTTTAAAATAATTGATCTAGAATTCAATGACATTAATGGAGGGAGTTTTGCAATTTCTGTATCTAAAAAAAAATCAAAATATCCAGAATACTCAAGAATAGTTAATTGGTTGCTTTCTAAGGAAGAGAAGTTTAAATATAATTCTCCATCTACTCATTTGAAGTTCTTTAAAAGTGTGAAACAACACAAGGTGCTTCTTCAAAATTTATTATCAAATTTAATTGATATGAAAAAAAAAGTAATAGGCTACGGTGCTTCCACAAAAGGAAATGTAATTTTACAATATTGTAATTTAAATTCTAATAACATTAAATTTATTGTTGATGTCAATAAAGATAAAAACAATAAATTTACACCGGGTAGTTTGATAAAAATTACTAGTGAAAAAGAAATTAAAAAATATAAACCAGATTATATGCTTGTTTTACCTTGGCATTTTAAAAATTTTATTATTCAAAAAGAAAAAAATTATTTAAATGAGGGTGGTAAATTGATTTTTCCTTTGCCCGATATAGAAATAGTGTAAAGTAGTCCTTATTGTTTTTTATTATTATCAATTTTTTTATAAAAAGTATTTAAAAAATTACTAAAACCATATCCAAAAAATAATGACATATAGATTAAAACAGGTGTGAAATATCTATTATTTCCATGCCAAGACAAAATACCAAAAAAATAGATAGAAGAAATTAGCAAATAAATCATTAATTTATAATCTTTCCTTTTGTACAACTCAATTAGACCTAAAAAACAGATAAAATAAATTAGTAAACTATAAATAATTCTATAAGGTAAAAATTTTTTACGTAAATCGCTCTCATAATACTTTTCGCCTGATAAAAATTTGTGATCAGAATATATGTGAAAAGGATTTAACAAACTAAAACTTAATGATCGTTTTGCTACATATTTTAAAAATTCTATTGGGTGTGAATATATTAATTTTTTTGACCTATCATGAAAGTATTCGCATATTTTCAAATATCCTAGATTCCCCTTTTCTTTGTTAGCATTTTCACAAAATATAAAAGAGTATCTTGCATAATTGATATTTTCTAATTCGTTTGAATCGACAGTAATATTTTCTTTTTCAATCATTTTAAAAAATTGTTCTTTTTCGAATTCTTTATCTTCTGCACTTAAAATATTAGGTATTAGATATGCGTGTAAGACTGACTTCGTTTCGAGAGGTATGATTAAAAATTCTCCAGATTTTTTATAATTATGATAACCGACAAAAGATATAAATATTGAGAAACCCAGTAATAGAAAAAAAATTTTCTTTAGAAATCTTAAATCTTTATAAAAACAAAAATATAAAATTATTGGTATTAAGTAGTAAAAACCATTTGTTCTTTGTAAAGCTAAAAGTGATAAGATTATTCCAAGAACAAAAAAACGAATATTTGATAAATTGTTATTTAAAATTAATGCCATTATTAAAATTTGAAGTGAAAAAAATATAGACTCCGACCAAAATGAACCATGATATTGGAAAATTGTAGGTTCAAGACAAAGAAAAAATAAAGAAAAAAACAAACATTTATGATCAATTTTATGTCTTAATTGAAAGTAAAGAAATAAAACACTTAGGTAGTACAAAAGAATTTGTAAGACTAAAAAATTTTTATGAACGCCTATTTTTACAACCTTGTTCTCAGAATTTTCAAATAAATCGTAATCAAAAATCAAATAATATAAGGCAATTATTCTAGGGAAAAGATATTTAGTAAAATTATTTCTGCCTGTTTCAAAGTAATTTGTGTTTTCTTTTAATTGATCTTTAATTTCGTTCCCATGAGAAAAATATCTAAATGCATCATTTTTTATCATCAAATGAATTGATTGATCACTCTCGTTTAAGATATTCTTATCAAAATTTTTAATATTAAAACTTGCATAAATTATAGATGTGATAAGAGATAAAATTATTACTACAAGGCAAGAATTTATTATATTTTGAAGTTTCATTTTTTTTGTCGATTTTCTAAATATAAAATAAATAAATTTTTTAGTGTCCTGAAAATTTCAATACCAGGTATTTTCGAATATCCATGTCGTCTATTTTTGAAATGAATAGGAATTTCATTAATATTTACTTGATGTTTATTCAGCCTATAAATTGTTTCCATAAAAAAACTGTATCCTTTAGAATTTATCATATTCAAATCAAAATCTCCTAACTTTGAAAGATTGAAGCCTCTGTAGGATGTTGTGAATTCATTACAATTTATTTTAAGAACCTTTTTAATAAATTTATTTCCTATTATACTAAGAGCCAATCTATGTCCTGACATTTCACATTTTCCACCTTTTACATACCTCGATCCAATTACAAATGAAGATGTCTTTAAAATATCCATCATTTTGGGTATCTCATTTGGATCATGAGAAAGATCTGCATCCATCGAGATAAATTTTTCATAATTATTACTTTTTGCATAATCGAAAGCAAGTTTATGCGCAGTGTCCAAACCTGATTTGTTTTCTCTTACAATTACTTTTAAATTTTGAATTTCTTTCTCTAACTTTTTTAAAATTTCCCAAGTTTTGTCTGGGCTGTTATCATCGATTACAAGAATATCTATATCTAAGCTAAGGTTATTTAAATTTTGTATTAAATTTTTAATATTTTCCTTTTCATTATAAGTTGCAGTAAATATTAATGTTTTACTCATAAAAAAATTGGTTTAATTAATATACTAAAAGTATTAAAAATAATTTCAAATTAACTATATGAAATATAAAAAAACTGCAATTATCTTTGGAGTTACTGGCCAAGATGGAGCTTATTTATCACATTTTTTATTACAAAAAGGTTATAAAGTAATTGGGACTACAAGAAATAAATCTAGCAGAAATTTATTCCGGTTGAGGAAACTAAACATTATAAAAAGAATTATTCTTTTAAAGGGTGTTGCAACAGAAATGAAATTTTGTGCAAAAATTTTGAGTTCAAAAATTAATGAAATTTATTATTTAGCTGGAGACTCCTCAGTCATAAAATCTTTTGAAACACCTGATATTTCCTTAAAAAGTAATACAGAAGGTATTTTGAACATCTTGCAAATTTTAAAGTCTAAAAGATATAAATCTAAATTATTCAATGCAGGTTCAGGACAATTTTATGGAAATAATAAGAAAAATTTCTACAATATAAATTCTAAGATAGAACCACAAAGTCCTTATGGAGTGTCTAAGGCAGCAGCTTATTGGCTAATAAAAATTTATAGAGAAAAATATAATATTTACTGTTGTACAGGAATTTTATTTAACCATGAGTCCCCCTTAAGATCAAAAGAATTCGTTACAAAAAAAATTGTTGATACAGCACTTAAAATTAAAAGAAAAAAAAGTGTTAAATTAAAATTAGGCAATGTAGATATATTTAGAGATTGGGGGTGGGCACCTGATTACGTTAAAGCAATTTGGCTAATGATGCAAAGAACAAAACCAAGAGACTTTATAATTGGATCTGGAAAAACACATTCTTTGAGGGATTTTGTTAATGAAGTATTTAGATATTTAAATATAAGTAAAAAAAATTTAAAGACAAACGTTTCACAATATAAAAGAAAAATTGATTTAAAAGGTTACAAAGCGAATATTAAGGACACACAAAAAATACTTAAATGGAAGCCAAATTTAAAATTTAAAACTATAATTCACAAAATGATTAATAATGAATTATTTTAATTTAATATTTTCCAACAAATCAATTTTAAGAATTTTTCAGTTGGAAATGTTCAAAAAAATTAAGATTTATGGAGAAATTATAGAATTTGGAGCATCTGAAAAAGCTGATAAAAATTTTTGTAGTAATGAATTAAAGAATTGTAAAATCACTTACTCAAATATCAATCCCTCAAATAAAGAATTTTTAAATATTGATCTCCAAAAAGAAATATATTTAGAGACTAAATATGATTATATTATTATTTTTAATGTTTTAGAGCATCTTCTTGACTCAAATTTAGCTTTAAAAAATTTGTCATCAATTTGTAAAAAAAATGGTAAAATTATTGGATCTACACCATTTCTTTTTAGAGTACATGGTGCACCAAAGGATTACTCAAGATTTACAAAAGATCATCTTATAGAACTGTTAAAGAATAATAACTTTAAAGATATTGAAATCATAGAGCTTGGCACTGGTCCATTCTTAGCTTGCATCTCTTTATTAAGAAGTTACTTAAAGTATTTACCAATTTTATATCAATTGTTAGTTTTTATAGCCTTAATTTTTGATAAATTGATAAAATTATTCATCAGAACCGACCCTAAAAAGATTTATCCCGTTGGATACATTTTTTCGGCTACTAATAATTAAAATATGAAAAATAAAATACTTGTTACTGGCGGAACTGGTCTAATAGGTAAATATTTACAAAAAGAAATGCCTGAGGCAACCTATGTTGGATCCTCAGATTACAATTTAATTAAAAACGATCAAGTTATTAAGATGTTTCAAGATATCAAACCAAATATTGTAATTCATCTTGCTGCACTAGTTGGGGGTGTTCATCATAATATTGAGGAACCTGTAAAATATTTTGAAGAGAATATATTAATGAATACTTTTGTTCTAAAGGAAAGTTATAAATTTAATGTAAAACAATTTACCGGAATTTTGAGCTCGTGTATTTATCCTGATAAGATCTCAAGTTATCCAATTAAAGAAGATCAATTAATTGAGGGTGCGCCTCATCAAGATTTATTTTCCTATTCATATGCCAAAAGATGTTTGGCTATTCAAGTTGATATGTATAATAAAAAGTACAACACAAATTATAATTATTTAATTCCATGTAATTTATATGGAGAATTTGATAAATTTGATCAAATACGTGGCCATTTTGTAGGTGCTCTTATTCATAAAATAATAACTGCAAAAAACTCTAAAGAAAATTCTATTGAGTTATTTGGGGATGGGACACCTTTAAGACAATTTATGCATGCAAGAGATGTAGCCAAAGTAATTTGTAATATGATAGAAGCAGACAGATATCCTAATATGAATATTGCTACGGATGAAAATTATTCAATAGATAAAATAGCAAAAATTGCTTTAAAAGTTTGTGATGCAGAGCATTTGAAAATAAAATACAATTCTAACAGACCAAATGGACAAATGAGAAAAGATATTGATACAGCTATATTTGAAAAAAATTTTCCAAATTTTGAACTAATTCGTTTGTCAGATGGTATTAGGGAAATATACGAAAAACTTAAAAAATGACCAAAACACTTTTATTTGGAGGTAGTGGTTTTTTTGGACCGATTATTTTATCTAAAGATAAAGATATCATTTCAGTAGGAAGAACCAAACCCCCTAAGCATTGTCAAAATCAACATATACAAATAAAGGATTTAGATGAATTATACAAATTAGACAAAATAGAATTCGATAAAGTAATTTTTTTGATTGGTAGCTCTAACCATCACGATATTAATATTAATATTGATATGGGTATTGACTTTAATGTTTACCCGTTAAATAAAGCTCTTGATTATTTTTCAAAAAGAAATTTAAAAAAATTTATTTGTTTTACTACAATACTTTTATATGATCAAAATAAGCTAGTCATTCCAGTTGATGAAAAACAAGAAATAAATCCTTATGCAAATAAATATATCTTTAGTAAATTCTTATCTGAACAAATAGTAAAGTTTTATCAAAGTAAGGTTCCATCTATAATTGTTAGATTAAGTAATATATACGGTTACACAGAATTAAGAAGACCAGATTTGATACCTACAATTATGCAAGATATTTTTGAAAAGGAAAGAATTGAAATATGGTCAAATAAACCGAAAAGAGATTTTATATTTACAGAGGATGCTGCAGATGCTGTTCTTAAATTATTAAATACTGATTTTACAGGTATAATTAATTTAGGATCAGGAAAGATGTCTTCATTAAAATTAATTTCTGAGATTATTGAAAATCTTTCTGGAAAAAAAATAATTTCAAAAAACCAACCAGTTAGTGGACCAATGGAATTTAACACAGATATTAAAAAAATTTCAGAAATTACAGATTGGGAGCCAAAATTTGATATTCAAAAGGGTTTAGAAAAAACTTTTGATATAATGAAATCATATTATTCAAAATAAATTTGATGAAAATATTTTATTGGTCACCTTTTCTATCTAATATAGCAACTGTAGATTCTGTTACAAATTCAATAAATTCACTCAAAAGATATAGTAATCAAAATAAATATGAAACTTTTATAATTGACTCAACAGGCGAGTGGCAAGAAAAATTAGAGAAAATATCAGGTATAGATATTGTAAAATTGTACAGTAAAAGCTATTATAAATTTTTACCTAAAGGTAATTTTTTAAAAAGTCGAATATCACAAATTTTAATTTTTGTATTAAATTTTAATCTACTAAGAAAATTATTAATCAGAGAAAAACCTGATTTTTTAATCGCACACTTGATTATCTCTTTACCATTAATGCTATTTTTTTTTTTTAAATTTGATACTAAACTAATTATAAGAATTTCTGGAACACCAAAACTCAACAAGTTTAGAAGATTTTTTTGGGCTTTATTTTCCAAAAATGTTCATGCAGTAACTTGTCCAACTTTATCAACTCTAAACAAATTGGATGAATTAAAAATTTTTCCAAAAAAAAAATTAAAACTTCTTAATGATCCAATACTAAAGGTAAATTTAATAAATATTAAAAAAAAAGAAAAAATAGACAATAAATTCATTGGAGCTAATTATATTCTTAGTATTGGCAGATTAACCGAACAAAAAAATTTTGTTTTGTTGATAAAAGCCTTTCATGAAATATTCAAAGTTTACCCAAACTTAAAATTGATCATTTTAGGAGAAGGTGAAGAAAAAAGAAAAATTGAAAAATTAATAGAGGAATTAAATTTGAAAGATCATGTATTTTTAGAAGGATATAAAAAAAACATTTTTAACTATTTACACAATTGTGAGTGCTATATCTCTTCATCTTTATACGAAGATCCAGGATTTAGTTTAATAGAATCTGGATTTTTGAATAAATTTGTTATTGCTGCTGACTCTAATACTGGCCCATCTGAAATATTAGATAATTCTAATAATGGTCTATTGTTTAAAAATAATGATGAAATTTCTCTTGCAAATCAATTCTTTGAATTTAAAAAATTAAGTCCTGAAGAAGTGATGAAAAAAAAAATAAATCTTAAAAAATTTACTAAGAATTTCTCAGTCTTTAATCATTATAAAAGCTTAGATAAAATTTTATCTATTTAGAATAATAAAAAAAGGGATCAATTATCTTTTTCTTATCTAATAAATTTGCAATATTTTCAAATTTTCGTCCTCTAGAGAGAAATATAAAAAAATTATATTTTTTCAGTTCATAATTATCTAATTTATCTGAAGATTTAAGAAAAGGGTCAAAACCTTTTGTAAATTTAAATTTTTTCTTAAAATATTTCAAGATCTGGATCTTTTGTGAATTTCTTACATCAGCTACACCATATTTATATGTGAGACCAATTATACAAATTTTTATTTTGTTTTTTTTAATTTGACTTTTTTTAATAAAAAAATTAGCAAAATCAATCACATACTTTTTCATGTTATTATTAACATATCTACCAGACAAAGTTACTTTTGATTTGTAACCTCTTTTTTTAGCAATATAAGTCAAATAGTATGGATCTACAGGAAGACAATGGCCACCAACTAAACCAGGAGTAAAATTTATAAAGTTCCATTTAGTCGAAGCCAAGCGAATAACTTCATTAAAATTCAATTTCAATTTATTACAAATTATTAATATTTCATTGAATAATGCTATATTCAAGTCCCTTTGAATATTTTCTATACCTTTTGCCATTTCTGCTCCTCTAATATTTTTAGATAGTATCAATTTTTTGCAAATTTTTTTATATACACTCATTAATAAAGTTTTTACTTTCTTGTTATTACCCTCGTAGGCAAGAATTTTATTTATATTGTTAAGATTTCTCTCTTTATCGCCTGGGTTAATTCTCTCTGGACTATAACATGTAGTAAAATCTTGATTATTTATTAGTTTAGTTTTCTTTTCCAATTTATTTACAAATTCTTCTGTAACTCCAGGATAAACAGTAGACTCCAGGACAATTATATCGCCCTTTTTCAAAATTTTTGAGAGTAAAACAAAACTTTTATTAATATATCTTAAATCTGGTTGTTTGGAATTTGTTATAGGCGTTGGAACACAAATTATAAAAAAATTACATTCATTTATGTCTTGAATATTTTTTGTAAATACTAAGTTTTTTTTTTTAATATCTTTTTTTTTGAATTCATCATTTAGATCAATTCCTTTTTTTAAAGAATTTACTCTTTCTGAATTGATATCGAAACCAACTATTTTATAATTTTTTGCTAATTTAAGACAAATAGGCAGACCTACGTAGCCAAGACCAATTACACATATTTTTAACATGAAATATTTATATCGTTTATGAATTAA
>CENU01016811.1_pt1 | contig 10412 bp, 8 predicted proteins | sample 361331 | NCBI WGS metagenome assembly CENU01 (sample SAMEA2619766, study PRJEB7988) | marine metagenome | isolation source: saline water (ENVO:00002010), including
TGGTGAGGTCAGTGGGTAAGACGCTCAGAAGCTCTTTCTTGCTTGGATAGCTTGGGGCTGCGGTGGTTGTCGCTAACGCGCCCTCAAACGGTGGCGAGGGAGAAGTGAGTGTCAAATGAAAAGATCAGGCAGGCCAAGAAATGCCTGGTCTGTTTAAAACGCCCCGGCAGTCTAGGTATCGCTCCTGGTTGCTGTGGATGCCAGAGAAAAGCAGATCAGACGTTCATGTTTAAAAGCTCGATGTTCTGAGGATCCACTCCTGAATGGGTTGCCTGTTAATGATGTGTTGATGAATGATTTGATTGATCCTCTCGACGGTCACTTCCGAGTACCAGACGCCATCAGGCCAAACCAGAAGGATCGGACCTTTCTCGCAGATCCTCAGGCAGTCAACTTTGCTTCTGAGGACGACTCCTTCCGGTCGATCACTGTGTTCCAGTCCAAGCTCCCTGACGAGCCTTTTCAATTCATTCCAGGTCGCCAGGCCTGCTTCCGGGTCGCAGCATTTTGCCTTGGTGGGAGTCGCGCAGAGCAGCAGATGGTGGCTGACCTGGTGGGTGCTCATGCCGCCAGGGCGGCGACCGGCACGCGCCGGGTGCCTCGGCTGACCTGCTCACGGACGGCCTCGCGGGCCCAGCGGTCGACGCTCAGCACATCCTCGAGCTGGGGATGGTTCATCAGATCCGGTTTGTGGCGTTCACAGGCAGCCTCGATCACCTCCGGGATATCCAGGAAGTGGATGCGTTCCTCGAGGAATTGAGCGACGGCTTCCTCGTTGGCCGCATTCAGCACGGCAGGCATGGTGCCACCCGCTCGCCCGGCGGCGTAGGCCAGTTCCATGCAGGGATATTTGGTGGTGTCAGGAGCGCGGAAGGTCAGCTGTCCAACCTCGGTGAGATCAAGTCGTCGCCATGGGGTCTCCAGGCGGGAGGGCCAGGAGAGGCAGTACAGGATCGGCAGTTTCATGTCCGGCCAGCCCAGCTGGGCCAGCACAGAAGAGTCCGCCAGCTCGATCATCGAGTGGATGATGCTCTGCGGGTGGATCACGATCTCGATGTGGTCGTAATCAAGGCCGAACAGGTAATGGGCCTCAATCACTTCCAGGCCCTTGTTCATCAGGGTGGCTGAGTCGACCGTGATCTTGCGCCCCATGCTCCAGTTGGGATGGCTGGTGGCATCGGCCACGGTCGCGTTCTCCAGGTCGGCCGCCTGCCAGTCCCGGAAGGCGCCGCCGGAGGCGGTGAGTTGAATCCGCCGCAGGCCAGGGGTGGGAACGCCGGTGGACAGGCGGGCGTTCTCGGCCCAGGGGGTTCCCTGCAGGCACTGGAAGATGGCGGAGTGTTCGGAATCCGCCGGCAGCAGCCGGCTGCCGCTCTTCTTGAGTTCCGGCAGCACCACCGGTCCGGCCGCGATCAGCGTCTCCTTGTTGGCCAGGGCCAGATCCTTTCCGGCGCGGACGGCGGCCAGAGTCGGCAGCAGCCCCGCGCAGCCCACGATTCCGGTGACCACCAGATCGGCTGTGTCCCAAGAGGCCGCCACGTTGAGTCCATCCGGACCGCCCACCAGCTGAGGGGGCTGACCCGGCTTTTGGGAGGGGTCGAGGGCGTCGAGACGCTGCTGCAGTTCCGGCAGCCGCTCGGCATCGGCGAGGGCCACGAGCTCAGGCTGGTGGCGTTGGATCTGCTCAACGAGGAGATCGAGATTGCGCCCTGCTGTGAGGGCAACCACCCGGAACTGATCGGGGAACTCCTCGGCGATCTGAAGGGTCTGGGTGCCGATCGAGCCCGTGGAGCCCAGCACGCTGATGGCTTTCACGCTGATCCGGCAGTTGCGACAAGTCTCCCACCAGGACCGGCAAACGCTGGCAAGCTGGCCCACAGCGTGATCAGAGCCGTTGGCGAAGGAGCAGTGGAGATCAGGGCTGGGCTTTGTGCTGGCAGCGGCGGGCAGTGCCGTTGGCCTCGGCAATCTCTGGGGATTCGCTTACCGCGCCTCCCAGGGCGGCGGTGGCGCCTTTCTGCTGCTGTACGTCCTGATCGTGCTGCTGGTCTGCCTGCCGGTGCTGGTGGCTGAGATGGTCCTGGGCCGCAGCACGGGGCACAGCCCCCTGCTGGCACCGGTGACCGCTGCGGGCAGTCGCTGGCAGCCGATGGGGTGGCTGTTCGTGCTGGCGGCCAGCGGCATCCTGGCCTTCTACGCCGTGCTCATGGGCTGGACCGGCGCCACGCTGGTGCAGACCCTCACCCAGGGCCTCCCGAGCGATATCGATGCCGCCGAAGCCTTCTTTGCCGGGCTGAGCGGAGGTCGCACGGCACTGATCGGTCAGCTGCTCAGCCTGATCGTCACCGCTGCGGTGGTGGCTGCCGGCGTCCGGGACGGGATCGAGCGCCTCTCCCGCTGGGGGCTGCCGCTGCTGTTCCTGCTGCTGATCGGTCTGGCTGTGTGGGCCGCCGGGCTGGACAGCGCAGCTGAGGGCTACCGCACGTTCCTGCTGCGCTGGGACAGCGCGGAACTGATCAATCCCACCACCATCCGCAACGCCTTCACGCAGGCCTTCTTCTCGATCGGCACTGGAATCGGCTGCATCCTGGCCTATGCGGCCTATCTCGATCGCCGGGCTCACCTGCCCCGTGAGGCCGTCGCGGTCGTGGGCATGGATACGGCCGTCGGCATCCTGGCCGGCATGGTGACCTTCCCGGTGGTGATGAGTTTCGGGCTGGAGGAGGTGATCAGTGGATCCACTCTCGGCACGATCTTCATCGCCCTGCCCACCGGCCTGGCCTCGCTCGGAGCAGCTGGACAGGTGGTGGCGGTGCTGTTCTTCGCGCTCGCTTTGATCGCGGCGATCACCTCGGCGGTCTCGCTGCTGGAGGTGCCTGTCGCCTGCCTGATCGACCGCCTCGGCTGGAGCCGATCGCGGGCCGTCTGGCTTTCAGCGGCCCTGATCTTCGTGGCTGGGCTGCCTGCCGCCACGTCGATGGAGGTGCTCGGTTGGATGGATTCCGTCTTCGGCGGATTGCTTCTGATTCTCGGTGGACTGCTGCTGGCCCTGCTGCTGGGCTGGGTGGTTCCCAATCGCTTCGAGGACGATCTCGCCCGGTCGCTGACGCCGCCGCCGCTGCGACGTCTGCTGCTCGTGATGCTGCGCTGGGTGTCGCCGCCGGTGATCGCCACCGGACTGGTGATCAGCGTGGTGGATCTGCTGAAGAGCTGAACCGACTCAGCCCTTCGGATCGGGTTTGTCCTTCATCAGGTCCTGCATCTTGCGGATCCGCAGCAGCATCTTCTGCCACACCTCAAGCCTCCAGATCTCCTCGGCATCTCCACCACCGGCGATCTGGGCCTGAGCGTCCAGTTTGGCGTCGAGATCCTCTCCCGCTTCGAACGCCTTCATCAGCTCCATCTCCAGCTTGGCGGTCTCTATGAAATTGAGGCGCTTCAGCCAGAGCATCGGAGTGATGGAAGGGCTCGACAGTCTGCCCGCATCAGGAACGGATCCACTCGGTGATGCCACCGGGTTTGTCGATCAGTTCGATGCCCTGGGCCGTCAGTTCGGCCCGGATCCGATCCGCTTCGGCGTAGTTCTTCGCTGCCTTGGCTGCCGTCCGGTCGGCGATCGCCGCATCGATGGCCGTGTCATCCAGTGCCGCAGCGGCCTCCGCTTCATGGCGCAGCCCCAGGACTGCAGCCAGATCGCGCAGCAGCAGCCAGCGGGTCGCCAGGGTCTGCACTTCCTCGCCGGGCAGGCCGGCGGCATCGCCGCGCTCCAGCCGGTTGGCCAGAGCCCGCAGGGGCTTGGCCAGATCAAAGAGCACAGCGAGAGCACCTGAGCTGTTCAGGTCATCGTCCATCGCTTCGATGAAGCGTTGTTCCAGGCCCTGCAGAGCCTGGTCGGCGGAGCCGCTGCCGCTCTGGAGCGCCCCATCCGGCAAGGGAGAGGGACTGCCCCAGCCGAGGGGAACACCGTGACGGTCGCCCAGGCCAAGGGCTGCATTGAGCCCCTTCCAGCCGGTGGCGGCGGCTTCCAGGGCTTCAGCGGTGAAATCAAGCGGTTTGCGGTAATGCGCCTGCAGCACGAACAGGCGCAGGGTCATGGCGGAGACACCGCTCTCCAGAAGGGCGCGGATGGTGGTGAAGTTCCCGAGCGATTTGCTCATCTTCTGGCCGCCCACATTGACCATGCCGTTGTGCATCCACACCTGGGCCAGCTGGCGGCCGGTGGCGGCTTCCGACTGAGCGATCTCGTTCTCGTGGTGGGGGAACACCAGATCGGCACCGCCCAGATGGATGTCGATCGTGTCGCCCAGTTCCGCCCGCACCATGGCGGAGCATTCGATGTGCCAGCCCGGACGCCCGTCTCCCCAGGGCGAGGGGAAGCTCGGCTCCTCCGGCTTGGCCCCTTTCCAGAGCGCGAAGTCGAAGGGATGCTGCTTGCGAGCTTCCTCGGCATCCGCGATCCGACCGGCGGCATTGTCCTGCTGCTCGCTGAGGTCGCGGCCGCTCAGCTTGCCGTAGCCGGCATGTTTCATCACAGCGAAATAGACATCGCCGCCGGCGCTGTAGGCGGCTCCTTTGGCCTCAAGTTCGCTGATCAGGTTGCGGATGCCATCGAGGCACTGAGTGGCGCGGGGCATCCGGTCCGGCCTCAGGATCCCCAGCGCATCCATGTCCTGGTGGAAGGCGTCGATGTTGCGTTCGCTCACCTCCGTCATCGAGCTGTTCTGCTCGGAGGCCCGTTTGAGGATCTTGTCGTCGATGTCGGTGAAGTTCTGAACGAAGGTCACCTCCAGTCCGCGCCAGATCAGAAACCGACGCAGGACGTCCCAGTTGATGTAACTGCGGGCATGGCCCAGATGGCAGAGGTCGTACACCGTGACACCGCAGCAGTAGATGCTCGCTTTGCCTGGGGTCAGCGGTGTGAACGGCTCCGTGCGGCGGGTGAGGGTGTTGGTGAGCCGCAGCGACACAGCTGTTCAAGAGCTGAAGCTGAGATTACGGCGTTCCCTGCAGGAGCTATTTCGCTTCCATCCAGTTGGCGCCGACCCCTGTTTCCGCCACCAGAGGAACACTGAGCTGCACGGCGTTTTCCATGGTGGTCACCACCAGGTTGCGGGTGGCTTCCAACGCGTCCGGCTCCACTTCCAGCACCAGTTCGTCGTGCACCTGCAACAGCAGCCGCGCCGGCAGTGCCTGGCTCTGCAGCGCCGCCTGAAGCTGCACCATCGCCACCTTGATGATGTCGGCGCTGGAACCCTGGATCGGAGCATTGGCGGCGGCCCGCAGCTGCTGTGCCTCCATGCCGCCTCGCCGGGCCACATCCAGATCGATCTCCAGCGGATCCTTCCCGAGCAACCGACCCAGACCGTTGCGGTCGAAGTGGAACGGGCGGCGGCGACCCAGGATCGTCTCCACGTAACCGCGGCTCAGGGCCAGCCGTTCCTGCAGCTCCAGGAAGGCGAACACCTTCGGGTAGCGCTGCTTGTACTTCGTCAGGAACTCCTTGGCCTCCGCCTGGGAGACGCCGGTCTCCCGTGCGAAACGCTGCGCCCCCATGCCGTAGATCACACCGAAATTGATCGTCTTGCCGAGGCGTCGTTCGTCGGAGGAGATCTCATCCTTCTCGAGCAGAAGCCGCGCGGTGAGAGCGTGCACGTCGTCTCCTGAGCGATAGGCCTCCTGCAGCACGTCTTCTCCGGAGAGGTGGGTGAGGATGCGCAGCTCGATCTGGGAATAGTCGGCGCTGATCAGCGTCCATCCCTCCTGGGGCAGGAAGGCCTTGCGGATGCGTCGGCTGTACTCGGTGCGAACCGGGATGTTCTGCAGATTCGGGTTGCTGCTGCTGAGGCGACCCGTGGCTGTGACCGCCTGGTTGAAATCGGTGTGCACCCGTCCGGTCTCTGCTTCCACCAGCTGGGGAAGCGCGTCCACATAGGTGCTCTTGAGCTTGCTGAGCACCCGGTGCTCCAGCACCAGCGGCACCACCGGATGATCGTTTTCGAGCTTCTCCAGCACGGTGGCATCTGTGCTGAAGCCGGTTTTGGTGCGCCGGGATTTCCTGCGGTCGAGTCCCAGGGTGCCGAACAGCAGTTCACCGAGCTGTTTCGGCGAACCCAGGTTGAAGTCGGTGCCGGCCGCCTGTTTCGCGTCGGCCTCCAGCCGCTCCAGGGTGCTGCCCATCTCACTGGAGAGTTCCGCCAGGTAGGGAACATCGATGCGGATGCCGGTGGCTTCCATCAGGGCCAGCACCGGTTCCAGCGGTTGTTCCACCTGCATCAGCAGCTGAACCATCTGGGGGCCCATGGCTTCGAGCTGCCCGCGCAGCCGCAGGGCCAGACGCCGGGTCACGTGCACATCCATACCGCAATACAGGCTGGCGGGTTCGATCGCCACATCGGCGAAGGTCTGCTTCTTTCCCACCAGATCGCTGTAGGCCGTGGGCGAAAACCCGAATTCCCGCTCAGCCATCACCTCCAGGCCATGCTTGGCTGCGGCATCACGCAGGTAGTCGGCCAGCAGTGTGTCGATCACCACGCCCTCGAGGGCCAGGCCGTGGCGCAGCAGGATCAGCCGGTCGTACTTGGCGTTCTGCAGCGCTTTGGGGTGATCGCCGCTGGCCAGCCACGGGGCCAGGGCGGTGAGCACGCTCTCCAGCGGCAACTGCTGGATCTGTTCCGCGGTGAGATCCTCCGCCGGCCGATGGCCGATCGGGATGTAGGCGAGGGCTTCCGGCTCGTCTCCCCAGCAGACACCGATGCCCACCAGCTCGGCCTGGAACGGGTTCAGGGCCGTGGTCTCGGTGTCGAGTGCAACCGGGGTGGCGGCGTCGGTGATGGCCATCAGCCGTTGCATCAGGGCAGCGAGGTCGGCTGCTGTGCTGATCAGCTGGGGCCGCAGCATCGGAGTCCGGTCGTCAGCACCGGCGTCCTCAACAGTGTCTGCCCTGACCTTGCCGTCCTTGGCACCGTCATCGTCACCGCCTGTCAGGGCTGCCGCCGTGCCTGCGGCGGAGAAGGTGACGGTGAAACCGTTCACCTGCCGCAGCAGGCTGTTGAGTTCCAGATCCTCCAGGCTGCTGCTGAGAGCGGCGGCATTCACGGCCGCCAGCGGCAGGCGAGGTTCCTCCGGCAGCGGGATGTCCACCAGGATCTCGGCCAGCTTGCGGGAGAGATAGGCGTTGTCCCGATCGCTGCTCAGCTTTCCCTTCAGGGCTCCCTTGATCGCACCGCGGCTGGCTTTCGGGCCTTCCGCCTCCACCTCGGAGAGAGCCGCATAGATGGCATCGAGATCGCCGTTCTCCTTGAGCAGGTTGATGGCGGTTTTGGGCCCCACCCCACGAACGCCGGGGATGTTGTCGGAGCTGTCGCCGGTGAGGGCCTTCAGGTCCACCACCTTCTCCGGCATCACCCCGAGCTTGCCGACCACACCCTCCTCATCGATCAGGGTCGGGCCGCTGTTCTTGGCGTAGGGGCCGCCTCCCATGTACAGAACGGCGATGTCCCGCCGGTCGTCCACAAGCTGGAACAGGTCGCGGTCGCCGGAGAGGATCCGCACCCGCCAACCCTGCTCAGCTGAGCGGTTCGCCAGCGTGCCGAGCACGTCATCGGCCTCATACCCCGGAGCCATGCACAGGGGCAGCTGCAGCTGCTCCCGCAGGATCTCCTGCAGCTGCTCGAGATCCTGGAAGAACACCTCCGGGGCGACATCCCGGTGTGCCTTGTAGTTCGCATCCGCGACATGCCGGAAGGTGGGCTCAGCGGTGTCGAAGGCGATGGCGACGCCCTGGGGGGTCAGGCTTCTACCGATATCCAGCAGGGATTTGAGGAAGCCGTAGGTGACGCTGGTCGGTCGACCGTCCTTGGTGGCCAGACCCCCTTCACCTCCCTTGCTGAAGGCGTAGAAGCTGCGGAAGGCCAGCGAGTGGCCGTCCACGAGCAGCAGCAGGGGCTTGTCGGCGGCCTCGGGCATTCTCAGCAGGGGTGATCAGGGTCAGTTGCGCTCACGCTTCGCCCAGGGGGGCAGGTCGATGAACACGCGGGTGCCGGATGGCAGGCCATTCAAGATCGCCGTGCGATCGCCGCTGCTGCTGCCCAGCTCCACCGCCTGGAAACTGGGCTGCTGCTGTTCGCCCACCAGCAGCACGCCGGGTTTGCCGTTCTCCGTGACGATCGCAACGGTGGGAACGAGGGTTTTCGGTGCGCTGCGACCGGTCTGGAAATTGATATCGGCCGTCATGCCGATCCGCAGCCGCTCCGGAGGATCCTTCAGCTGCAGCTTCACCGTGAACGAGGTGACGTTGTCGCGTTTCTCGGCCCGTGGCGCGATTTCATTCACCGTCGCCTGAAAGCGTTCGTCAGGGAACGCATCCACCCGGATCTCCGCCTGCTGCCCCAAGGCGATCCGTCCGATGTCGCTCTCCGGAACCTTGGCGGCCACCTCGCGTCCCTGGGACAGCTCGACGATCGAGGAGCTGGTGGCCCCTGCGTTGGCCGAGGCCGTGGTTGTCGGCGTCACGAAGGCGCCGGGTTCGGCGAAACGGGCGGTGATCGTGCCGCTGAAGGGGGCGCGGATCCGCAGTTCCCGGCCTTCTTCCTCCAGCTGCTGGATCCGTTCCCGTGCAGCGATGACGGCCGCCTGGCTGGCCAACATCTGATTGCGCACGCGACTGAAGTCATCAGCGCTCACCACCTCCTGCTCATGGAGCTGGCGTCGCCGCTCGAATTCATCCCGTTTGCCGAGGAAGTTGGCTTCCGCCTGGCGCAGCAGCGCACGGCGTTCGTCGAGGCGGTCGCCGTAATCCCCCGGATCCATCAGCGCCACGACCTGGCCGGCCTCGACGACATCCCCCTCATCCACCATCAGCTCCTTCAGAAGCCCCTGTTTGCGGGGGCTGATGTTCACGCGGCGGTCGGCCTGCAGTTCGCCACTGGCGGTGATCACACCGGACAGGGAGCCGGTTTCGGCCAGCACGGTGTAGGGCGTCAGATCACGTTCCCGTGCGCTCCAGGGGGCGAATCGCAGCAGCGCCGTTCCGCCCGCCAGCAGGGCCAGCAGCAGGCCGAGCCCAAGAAGTCGGTTGCGGTGGAGGAAGGATCGCTGTGGAGGAGGGCTGTCCGGCACGGTTGGGGTGGGCTGAAGCGCAGGGCGCTGCTCGGTCTTCAGCATGGGCCAACAAAAGTTCACAACAGTCTCGCCGCTTGCCGGTAGATTCCGGCGCATGCTCAAAGCTGGAATTGTCGGGCTGCCCAACGTCGGCAAGTCCACCCTGTTCAATGCGCTTGTGGCCAACGCTCAGGCCCAGGCGGCGAACTTCCCTTTCTGCACGATCGAGCCCAACGTCGGCAGCGTCGCCGTGCCGGATGAACGCCTGGACCGGCTCACGGAGCTCAGCAGCAGTCTGAACACGATTCCCACCCGGATGGAGTTCGTCGACATCGCTGGCCTGGTGAAGGGTGCCAGTCAGGGTGAAGGCCTGGGCAACAAATTTCTCTCCAACATCCGCGAGGTCGACGCGATCGTTCACGTGATCCGTTGCTTCGAGGACGATGACGTCATTCACGTGTCCGGTTCCGTGGGACCGTCCCGTGACGCTGAGGTGATCAACCTGGAGCTGGGGCTTGCGGATCTCGCTCAGATCGAGAAGCGCCGCGAGCGACTCAAGAAGCAGGTTCGCACCAGCAAGGAGGCCCAGACCGAAGACGCCGCCCTCGAGCGCATCCAGTGCGTTCTTGAAGAAGGGGGTGCGGCGCGCAGCGTTGCGTTGACCGAGGAGGAGGCGCCTCTGATCAAGCCGCTCGGTCTGCTCACCGGCAAACCGATCATCTACGCCACCAACGTCAGCGAGGAGGATCTCGCTGGCGGCAACGCCTTCTGCACCGAGGTGATCGCACTGGCCGAAAAGGAGGGCGCGGAAACCGTGCGGATCTCCGCTCAGGTGGAGGCGGAACTGATCGAGCTCGGGGAGGAGGAACGGGCCGATTACCTCTCCGGACTGGGTGTCGAAGAAGGTGGACTTCAGAGTCTGATCCGGGCGACGTACCGCCTGCTGGGCCTGCGCACCTACTTCACCACCGGCGAGAAGGAGACCCGTGCCTGGACCTTCAAGGCCGGCATGACAGCGCCTCAGGCCGCCGGCGTCATCCACACGGATTTCGAGCGCGGCTTCATCCGGGCGCAGACCATCGGCTGGGAGAAGCTGCTGGAAGCCGGATCCCTGGTGGAAGCCAAGAGCAAGGGGTGGCTGCGCAGTGAAGGCAAGGAGTACGAGGTGGCGGAAGGGGATGTGATGGAGTTCCTCTTCAACGTCTGAATCACCGGTCGCCGAGCGTCCCGTCCGGTTCGGATCGGTGCCGGTCCGATGCATGGGGCACGTGTGACACTGGCGATCCTCCAGGGACTGCTCGATGCCACGCAGC
>CENU01192053.1_pt1 | contig 10375 bp, 12 predicted proteins | sample 361331 | NCBI WGS metagenome assembly CENU01 (sample SAMEA2619766, study PRJEB7988) | marine metagenome | isolation source: saline water (ENVO:00002010), including
AGCGGAAGATATAACGGAAGAGGCAGCGAGTGCCGAAGTATTGGCGGGACGGGAGGAGATAGCGGAAGAGGCAGCGAGTGCAGAAGTATCGGCGGAACCGAATGAGATAAAAGAGGATGACGCAACTAAATAGGATCCAGAAAAGTAAAAAAGAGTAAGTCTTAGCGCGGGTTTTTCTAAAACGGTGTTAGCTTTTTGCTCCGTGGAACCTGACTATAGTTTCAGCTTGATCTATATTAAGGCTGGTCTGAGCGACAATTTCTTCAGCAGAACTTCCCTTTCTTGCCAGATCTATCGCTTGGTTGAAAACGGTCTCACTGTTTATTCCCTCGGCGAGCATGTTCAATTCTTTTTTAGTGTTCTCTGCAACTGTACTCGCGTTCGATACTACCCCAGAAAGGTTTGTTATCCTCGAGCTCAATGAACTAAGATCCGAGCTGGCATCACTTGTTCTATTTACTAACTGATCAACCCTATCTTTTAAACCTCTTAACTCACCCTCCATTTTACTTTGGATTTTGATTTGGGTATGCATGTAATACAGAACAGCGACAAGAAGCAGTAATATCCCAGTTCTCTCGGATAAAATAAAATCCAAAATAAGTGTTTGAATGTCCATGAGATGAAATTGTATTGGATTATAACTTTAAAACAAGCTATTTTGAATTGCTTTGTAGTTCCAGAAATTTAGAGAATTCATTCGCCCAGTTTATCTTATGATTGGCAGCTTTTTCAAGTGTCTCTATTGTTTCTAAAAATCCAGAGAGCTCCAGCTTTTCTTTTTTATCTATGTTGTTTGAAAAATCCTTAATATCAAGATTTTGGATATCTCTGTTGAGCGTTGTTTCGATGTTAGATATGTGGTGGATTAATGCTGCAGGCTTCAAAAAGTCATTATGCATAGCATCAATATTTTTCTTTAATTCCCGAAGAATGTAGCTATGAGCTGTTGGCAAAGACATTTTTTAAACTCAGTTGATTAAAATGTTTAAGACTTGGTTACCCAATATGACTCTAATAATCTATCTGCTAGTTTATCAAAATCGATTGGATACTCTCCATTCCTAATCTTTTCTTTAATTGTCTCAACTGCTTCCATATTAACAGAAGGATTTTCAGCCATAATTTTCAAAGCCTCTTTTGATTTGTTAGTTAATACTGCATCAACCTTCGAACCTGGAGCATTGGAGATTACGCTTTCCACCTTTTCAGGTGACTTATTCTCCATCTTCCCCTTAGACACTTCAACCCTTTGTCCAGAAAAATTCTTTATTGAATCAACCATAATTTTCTCCTACATCTGTTTATACGACATAAATTTAGTAAATTTTACGAAAAATTGTAATTTTTTTATCCCCAATAACAAAACCTTCGACATTCTTTTTACTGGAAACATTTTGAGCCAGTATTCTATCTCCCATGGCACCATTCTTAAGCGCTATACCTTCCATCGTTACCCTAATCTCACCAATACTATTCTCAATGGTTATTCTTTGATTTTTATATACTAGCCAGGCAGGCTGTAAATGGCTGTTTTTAAGTATTGTTCCTTTTTTGAGGCTTCTTTTTAGAACTTTTCCTAAAATTGGTTTTATTTCCTCGAACGCGTTTTTGGTTAATAATCTATTCTCAGTTGATAGAATAAGATCAGACTCTTTTATCTTATAACCTTTTGATTTGGCTTCAGCTAATACAAAAACAGTCCGTGTTTTTGTTGAAGAGTCTCTATCGCTTAAGCTCTTCTTGACACTAAACTGTAGCTTATTCTGAGCTATCTCAACCTTATTCCTAAAGGTAAAAGTCCATTTATCGTTTTTTTTGCATGTAAGCTTAATTGTTTTCCAAGACAATGCCCTTTTCTCAATTATTATATCCTCTTTAGCACAACCATAAAATACTCTATCCTGATTAATCGCTGGTGTACTTCTCACCCCAATATCGTTCAAATGTGCTACAATTATCGTAGATAAATGTGATCCAGAAATATATGGTTGAGACGCCATACTCTTACAAGTAGCACAAAACAAAAGGCAAGATATTGATATGGCCAACTTTAAACTCAATTCAACCTCCGTAAAAGTATATGTTTTCGTTCCTACCATCAGTAACTTCATCTAAGTCAAAATCTATTCCTTTCATAAGCTTAGAAATTTGATTAATGCTTGGTAGATGAATGGTTTGATCCGCAATCATATAGTTTATATTTTTGTTTCTAAAGGCATGCTTGTTGATTGAGACTATAGCTAATTGTAAAAAACTTAAATTAAGGCCACTTTTTTCGTAGTATCTCTTGATGATGACATTCAATGTTTCACCTGATGAAACTCTATGTTTGAGAGAGTAATCTGGGTCCAGACTGAACGGATTGTCACGCTCCGATAACTCCGAAGAATTGTTGTACGATAAAACAACAAAAGGCTCTGCATGTAAACAAATAGGTGCTATTAACATTTTTAAAGTCAAAAGTAATTTAAACCAATTTTTATGCATCACATTTTTCCTAGAAATTGTATCGACTTACCATTGAATTTGTTGATTTCTACTGAACTGTTCAATGGTATCAAAACTGATTTATTTTCGAAAACTTGTTCAACGCTTAGTACGTTAAAAGGGGTCTGATCACCTTGCGTTACCGCAAGAGCTGAGATTGAAATTCCATGTCTTTTCCCAAGTGGCACTTCTATTTTTCCATTATTAACAGCTATTTTGCTGTATACTTTTTTGCAAACAAGTTCATTTATTATCTCTTTGGAATGTTCTGATGCCTTTTGTAAAATTGGCTCCAATATACTTTCTCTACTCGACTTCAAGAGAAGATTTATAGTTCTCCATGGACCTGATGAATCAAAGAGGGCCTCAAAGGATTGCGATTTTGAGAAATTTAAAGAGTAGTTAGAGCCCTCGTAGACGTTTGTATCAAAAGCAATTTTTAGGCTGTCGTAGGTAGTAAATCCCGATAGTTTAGTGCTTTTAGAAATTTCTAATGAGGGAACTATTGCGTAGTCACCATAATTCGTTCTTGATCGTCCTGATGTTAACGAAACATAATCAAAACTATCATTGATTGATTTTAACTCATTCTGTTGCAATGCCACGTCAGAATAATCAGTCATATTCAAATTGTTTTCAGAATGTAGTGAGATTTTAAAATCTTCAATCAATTTATCTGCTAAAGAATGCACCCAATAGGGAACGCTCGGATGAATTAAAACAGTAGGCTTATAAAGAGAAATACTTTTCAAACCTTTATTTTCGCAATTACTTCGTTTTAATTGGCCAACAGCTGATCTCAACTTGATTATAAAATGAGTTTCCGTCTGCTCTTCAGAAATTATATCGAAGTCTAATATATGGCTGTCTGGCTTAACCACTAAATTTTCTTTTATAGATGTATCCGTATCGACTGAGGAAAATCCATTTATTTTCGCTCCCCCGTGCAGTGCTGCTAAATATAAAGCATCTTCAAGTGCTCTGCGTCGGGGTGTATCAAGATCTTGTTCGCTTTCTAACACAGCCCTTCCAGTTGTCTCAATGAAACGAATAGTATCTTTTGATAACGCAATGTTTGCATAAATAAAGCTTAAAAATTGAACTAAAGCTAGAATATAAAAGGTAAATAATTGCATCACAAATTTACTTTTACGCTACGGTTCGTGCTTGTCGCAGTAGATAGCTCAAAGTATCTTTATCTATTTCTAATAAAACCTCATAAGTATCACTACCTGTAGGATTAATTCTTACAGTTCTAGCACCTCTAATTGTTCCTGAAACAATGCCTCTGAATGTATCGTTTTGTACCATCAAATCAATTACGGTGGTATTACCTTCGACTTTTAAACCGTGGATTTGCTCAGCTAAATCACGCATCGCGGCCATTCTAGCTGATCTGATAGCCATTAAACGTTTTTGATTTGCTGACCGTCCTGGCTGAGATGAAACAACCGCATAACCCATCGCACTAATTGTAGGTACGCTATCAACGGAAGCATCTAATACCTCATTTATTGCTGCTAGATGGGCTGCGTCTTCCCCTTTGTTACTTAAAACGTTTAGAGTTGACGTTGCAACGTCGTCATTTGCATTTGTTAAAAAACTTGACTGACAACCGGAAACGAAAACCGCGGCCCCAATAAAAGTGACAAGTATTCCTGGCTTTTTAAATTTATTCATTTTGCTACCTTCTCTTAAAAAAGAATGAGATGGCTTTGCATTTTCTATGCCATATGTTCTTATTAAGATATTTTTTTTTATAAACGATGGCACGAATTTTGCTTTCTTTCCTCAGACGAGAAAAAATAAGTGAAAGAGCTCAATAAATGTAAAGTTTTAAGGGCGATTTTTTGAAAAAACATTGATCAAGTGACTATTTTTTGACAAGGAGGATTAAAAGTCATGGAATTGACGAAAGAAGGATCGGCGCTATCAAATAATATTTCAGCTATAGCCAAGTCAGGAATATTACCGTTGGGAATAATCGTGCTAGTCGCGATGATGGTGCTTCCACTTCCTGTATTCCTTTTAGATGTTTTTTTTGTATCTAATATACTTCTATCACTAGTAATCTTGATGGTAGCCATGCACACCTTTAGGCCACTTGAATTTTCTAGCTTTCCAAGCTTACTATTGATAGCAACCGTCCTAAGACTTGCTCTTAATGTAGCCTCAACGCGAATTGTATTAAGCCAGGGCCATACTGGAAGTGATGCCGCAGGTCAAATAATAGAAGCTTTTGGTAATTTTATCGTATCTGGAAATTATGCGGTGGGAATTTTTGTATTCATTATACTTGTAATCATAAATTTGATCGTGATTACTAAAGGTGCCGGAAGAGTATCTGAAGTCACTGCTAGATTTACACTAGATGCGATGCCAGGCAAACAAATGGCAATAGATGCAGACTTAAATGCGGGAGTTCTAACATCAGAAGAAGCTACCAGGAGGAGAGAAGAAATAGGTAAAGAGTCAGAGTTTTATGGCTCTATGGACGGAGCTTCCAAATTTGTCAAAGGTGACGCAATCGCATCCATACTTATTCTAGCAATTAATATCATTGGCGGATTAATTATTGGAATCAGCCAATACGATTTGCCTATTACTATAGCTGCGGAGACTTATATCTTACTGTCCATAGGAGACGGATTGGTTGCTCAGATTCCATCGCTATTACTGGCTATTTCAACAGCTATAATAGTTACTCGTGTATCGGATAAACAGGATATGGCAGAACATATTGGCGAGCAGTTGAGTATTTCAAAAGCGTGGATTCCTGTATCAGCGGTTTTGTTGCTAATTGGATTTGTTCCTGGAATGCCAAACCTATTATTTATTATCTCAGCTATTGTTGCTGCATTTGCTGGTTTTTTAGCCCGTGGAGCAGAGAGAAGAAAGGAAACACTTTCCGTTGGTGACGAAGCCATAGAAGAAATAAATGATGAAAAGGAAGGAGATCAGCTAAAGTTAGAAGATGTAACGGATTACTCCCCGGTCTCAATTCAATTAGGTTATGGGTTAGTCGAAATGGTAGATGATGATTCTGGTGGACCATTAGTTGAAAGAATAACGGGTATACGTAAACAAGTTTCTAAAGCGCTAGGCTTTATAATCCCCGCAGTTAGAATAAGGGATGATCTGACTTTAGCGTCAAACCAATACAGAATAAGAATTGGTCAAACCATCGTAGGGGATGATGTCGTTTATCCTGATAGAAAGCTTGCTATTCCGGGAGATGAAACCAACATCAAGCTTGAAGGAATTGAAGTAAAAGATCCTTCTTTTGGTATGAATGCTACTTGGATTTTGCCATCTCAACAAAATGAGGCTGAGGAAAAAGGTTACGTTGTGGTGGCGCCTGAGTCTGTTTTGGCGACCCATCTGAGTCAGATATTCTATAAGCATTCTGGAAAACTTATAGGGCAGGACGACGTTCAAACGCTTTTAGACAATCTTTCACAAAGCGCACCAAGCTTAGTAGAATCTCTGGTGCCGAAATTAGTTCCACTACACAATCTTACAGGCGTTTTAAGGGAATTACTGTCGGAAAGAGTGCCAATAAGTGACCTAAGAATTATTTTAGAGTCTTTAGCTGGTTTGGTAAGCAAAAACTTGAGTGTTGTTGATACCGCAGAGGCTATTAGGCCTTCACTGGCAGGATTACTTATTCAACAAGTCGCTCCTCTAAACAAATCGCTTCCGGTTATAACTTTTAATTCAGAGCTAGAGCATATGCTTATAAAAATGGCCAAGCAAAATGGAGAAGAAGGGCTTGTTTTAGATAATCAATTAGCGACCAAGCTTATATCAAATATATCTGATTTAAATCAAAAGCTAACTTCTGAGGGTAATCCGGCGGTGTTAGTGGTTTCGCCCAGTATTAGAAAACAAATATCGGCAATTGTAAGACAACATGTTGAGGACCTAATTGTACTTTCATTTACAGAATTACCCGATAATAGAAAGGTTAATGTAGTTGCTACAATAGATGGAGATACTTCATGAGATACATACATAGGAGAAAAAAATGACCACATATAAATTCCTGGCATCTGATAGCGCCAGCGCAATGGAGGAAGTTGTCAAAAAATTGGGACCAGATGCGCTCATTGTCTCCACCTCAAAAAGGGGTAATAAAGTTGAAATTGAGGCAACTGATACTATTCCCAAACAACAATTAGGTAAACCAACGGTTGATGGCGGTAACTTTTCAGACATATTGCATTCTAAAATAGATGTACTCAGGGAGAAGCAACGTGATCGAATCTATAACAGATCCAACAATTTTGGTCCAAAAGCTAATTTTAATAGCTACAATTCTGAAAAAAATAATTTCTCAGAACTGTTGAGAGTTAAAAGCCAAATAAACGAGTTGCAAAGCATGCTGTCGGGTATGGTTATTACGGATGAAAGAAGCTTAAATGAGAAAGCAGGTAATGCAGTGCCTCTAAAACTTCGCCAACTTGAATTTTCCCCAGATATTATTTCAGTGCTAAGGCCGGCATTTGACGGTTTAAACCTCGAACGGGGTAAGTCCGCCTTTTTAAAAGCTTTCTCGAAAAGGATAGGCTGTGACGAGGTCAATGAAGTGCTAAAATCGAAGGTAATATTTATTGTAGGGCCTAGTGGTGTTGGCAAAACTACCTTGGCTGCTAAGCTTACTGCAAGAATAATGGAGCATAATGATGCTTTAAAGCCTGCATTGGTAGCTACAGAAAGCCAGCTAACAAACAAAAAAGATGATCTGTCGCATTACTCAAAGTTGTTAAATGTACAAAAATTTAATTACAAATTAGATCAAGATATTGATGATTTTAATAAAATTTGCGATGATCAGATGATAGTCGATATGGGCTCTATTTCAGAAGAAAACAAAAATTTCATTCAGAATATAAGAAATAAGATAGGAGCCACCAAAGTAGCGACAATACTTTGTCTGCCAACTGGTGGGAGTAAACAGTTTATAGAAAGTCAAATTAATATTTATGGCGATCTTAAACCTCTAGTCGCTTTTACTAAAGCTGACGAATGTAAACTTTATCCTAGAGAACTGTGTGTTTTATCCGATAGACACATCAAAATGGGGTTTATAACGGGCTCGAAGACAATATTAGGGTCTTTGGCGGCATCTGACCCAGATGTGTTATCAAATCACCTCGAGAGTTATCTAAGTAGTGGTTTTGAAAATGAGTAGTTCCATTGCAATAGCCAGTGGTAAAGGTGGTGTAGGAAAGACTACAATTGCGGTAAATTTATCTTTAACATTACGCCAGATGGGGTCCCGAGTATCACTGATGGATGCTGATTTTGGATTGGCTAATGCTCACATTTTGCTTGGAATAAACCCAAAAAAAACCATAAGAGATTTGTTAAAAAATGGATTACCCTTAGAGGATATTATTGAGACCGGACCATTGGGATTAAGGTTTATCTCTGGTGGTAATGGCTTAATAGACATTCTTAATATAGAAAAAAACTCGAAATACCAGCTTATACGAGCGCTCAATCCAATTCAAAAAAATACTGATTCTTTAATTGTAGATATTCCTGCAGGAGCATCAGAAAATTCAATGACCTTCGCGTCAGCAGTTGATAAATTAATCATCGTACTTGTGAGTGAACCAACGAGCTTTATGGATGCGTATACCTTTATAAAGACAGCTAAGTTGGACCATAATATCCATAACTTTTCTATAGTCGTAAATATGACCGATAACGAGAAAGAAGCTGAGAAAACTTTTACAAAATTTAGAAATATCGTTAATAAATTTCTGGACGCAAATCTTACTTTTTTGGGAGGAGTTCCGCGTTCAAAGAAAGTTCAAAATGCGATTATAAAAAAATTACCAATTGTACTAGACAAAAATGCTGAGCTAGAACGGTTAGCCTTTCAACGGATATCAAAAAAGATCATTAAGGCTGGAGAAAACAAAAATAATGGTATACGCTTTTTTTCAAAGACCAATGAGTAGTTACTGGAATAGAAATGAAAGCTAGTTATCCCGAGCAACAACCAAACGTCGAAAGTCTCATTGTTGACAATATGAATTTGGTAAAAAAGATAGCCTGGCACATGCATGGTAGAGTTAGATCTGCTATAGAAATTGAGGATTTGATGCAAATTGGATATTTCGGTTTAGTTACAGCAGCCCAAAAATACAGCCCCAAAGAGGGTGCCACTTTTGCGAGCTATGCGGTGCTTCGAATTCGTGGGGCGATAGTTGATCACCTTAGAAAAAGCTCAAATCTTTGCCGAACAACAATTCAAATGCAGCAAAAGCAAAAGAAGGCAGTTCAGTTTTTAGTGGGATCTCTTCAGAGAGAACCGGTGCCATCTGAAATAGCAGAAAAGATGGGACTTGATTTAAACGAATATAGAGAATGGGAAAAGGCATTCAATGCCAATGTACACCAGTCGCTTGACGAAGTTTATGATGAATATTCCATGTGGTTTGTTTCCAAAGATAATACACCAGAAGAAAATTTGGATAGATCGCAGCTAAAAAATATTTTGACTGATGCACTGAAGGAGCTTCCCCCGAAAGAAGCTATGGTAATTCAGCTCTATTACGTAGAAGAGTTAAATGTTTACGAAATAGCGGAAGTTATGGAAATAACAACAGGCAGAGTTTCACAAATTAAAAAGTCCGCAGTATTATTGCTCAGATCGAATATAGAGAACAGATACTAGATATTAATGGACCACGACATCCAAGAATTAAAGGCTATCCATATGTCTATTCAGACAGCAGACCTAAACATGATAGGTTATAGCTGTGAAGAAACAATAACATTATCTTGTGGGTTGATGAATATAGGAAGAGGTATTTGCTCGGTTACGATAAAGCCTTCAATGAAAATGATGCAAAAATGCAGTGGATCATTAAATATCGAAATAAATAGGCCTTTTATGAAAGCTATTTTAGAGCTCAATGAAGAAGTCTTCGATAAGACAAGAGAATTACTACTAAAAATTGCAGTAAGGCCTGCAACTTTGGTTATTTTGTTAGATACTTCTTTAAGAGTTAATCTTAAAGGCGACTTACTTATAGATGAGGAAACCTCAAGAAAAATTGACGATATTTCTTGGATTTTGCCTTTGAAGTAATCGCTAGCTATCAATCAGCCTTCTGGTTACATCAGCATCTGCTTGCATCATTTTAGCTGATCCATTAAAAGCTTGTTGCGCTCTTATTAGAAGAGTTAATTCTGCAGTTATATCTGTGTTCGACGCCTCAAGGCTACCAGAATTGATTTTTCCAAAACCTAAATCTTTTCCAGCACCAATTGTTGCTTGTCCTGATTCTGGAGTTGCTGTAAATATATTATCACCTATCGCTCTTAGTTGCGTTTCATCAGCAAACCTGGCTAAACCTATTTGTGTAATTTCAATATAGTTATCTATCCCATAAGTGGCTCTCAAAAAGCCCTCCGCTGTGACTTTAACTTCCGAAAGAGCTTCTTCAGTTCCATCTTCATTTATTGCTCTGAAGGGAAGTGTTATCTCTTGAGCATTAATGTCCAGGTATGAAATACCATCTGCATTTACTAGTTTACCGTCCTCTCTAATATTTATCGCACCGTTTCTTGTATATGACAACTCACCTAATCTTTCTGAAGTGTCGAGAATAAACATTCCTTGGCCATTTAAGCCTAAATCAAGTGCATTTCCTGTAAGTATTAAGGAACCTTGAGAGTGATTTCTTCTTGGTGCCTCCTCTCTAACCCCATTCCCAACTCTGCTTGCATTTTTTGAGTCAGACATTTCAGTATAAACATCTGAAAAATTTGCACTGCTTTTTTTAAAGCCTAGAGAAGATGCATTGGCTATGTTATTTGAAATAACTGAAATTTCTTGAGAAGCTGCGCTTAACCCTGATCTTAC
>CENU01204261.1_pt1 | contig 10363 bp, 19 predicted proteins | sample 361331 | NCBI WGS metagenome assembly CENU01 (sample SAMEA2619766, study PRJEB7988) | marine metagenome | isolation source: saline water (ENVO:00002010), including
TCTGTTGTATTTCCTACCGTAGCACTGCCTGAAACGCCAGTGACAGCTATACCTATCCCACCTGTGGCAGTGACGCTACCTAATGCTGAAGTACCTGCATTACCAGAAACAGATACGGTTACTGCAACGCCTTGTACAGTAGTTACAGACCCCAGACCACTAGTTAATCCGGTAAAAGCTACGTCTTGATTGTAGCCGCCTTCGTTATAACCTTGGAGTACATTGTTATACCCCTCAAAGATTATGTTTACATTAGACATTAGGCAATCCTAATTATCGCACTACTTGCATCTGCGGTTGGAAAGGTTATTGTAAAATCTCCAGCACTAGTTGTTTTATCAGAACCAAAATCTAATACTGCCACTGCCCTGTTTGCGGAACCTGCTGTGGTCGAAGAGTTATATATAAGTGCGCCTCTGGCCGTTATAGTGGAGCTACTCCATGTGGTATCTGCAAAATCTGTTAGAGCGGTGGTGCTTGAAACTGTAGGAGTTACGTTGGTTAGCGTATTACCTCCTGCTGAATATCCTGTTCCAGATACCTGATTACTGTCAGCGTAAGCAGTTGTACCCGCGCCAAGACTAGCACTACTAGTAAACAAGGCTATTTTAAAAGTATTACCCGTGCCAGTAGAAGTAGTGGTGCCTCCACCAGAACCATTAGTAAAATTATGTATACCCTGTAGTATCTCTTGCTTGAATGATGTACATAATGCTTGCGATATAGCCATTATAGTTTCCTCAGTGTTTCAGCCACATCAGCGTGGCCCTGCTTCTTAAACTCATTATAGAGTGTAGTTCTATCACTTTTAACAGCTTGATTCAAAGCATGTACGATTACATAGAACATTCTTTCTCTAAACGCTTCTGCCTGTTGTCTTAGCACAGGGTCAGCACTATCAGCGATATTGATAATCTTAGCCACAGCGTTTGCCGCTAACTCTTCTGGAGTATGTCCTCTCTCATTAGTAGTCTGTACTTCAAAGCCTCCTACAGAAGCTGTTACTTCTACATCAAACATATTAACCTACACTCATTCTATATTGACCAGAGCGATAAGCGTCTTCCCGTAACTTGTTGTCCCCAAGGGCACCCAGTAAAGTAATCGCTTCCATGTACATTTTTTGGTAAAGAGCAACCATATCAGCTTCGCCTTTCATAAAACGTATGGCTTCCACTAAGGCTCCATTTAACAATGCGCTATCAAAGTCATCCCCTAACCAAGATGTGCTGGCAGTAACTATTGATTCTGGGTAATAACCGTAGTGAAACTCCACCTCAAATGCTGCATTAGGAGTTGGGCCAATAATTAAAGACTCATCTGTAAAAAACGCATAATGTTTAGGAACACCCGTTGTAGATGGGTTAGGGTAAGCTTCCCGCATAAAATTAACGTCTTTGTTTAAAAGGTAGATGTACTCACTTGAACTTATGATAGCTAAAGAATACGACCACAAAAAATCAGTAGGTAGAGTCAGGTATTTGTTGCCATTGCTCATATTACCCGTCTGGTTTTTACGCAACGCAGGGAACTGGACAGTGTTATATATCTTCTGCTCCGCTTGTTCAGTAAATAGCTTTAACTGATCGTCCGTAAACGTAGTCTCACATATGTCCTGAATATTTGCCTTTAGCTCAGTATAGTTCATAAGTTATGCCATCGGGCCTCTTGCATACAAACCTTTAGTGGCTGCTCCTGTGCCACGTATCTTTACGCCTTTAGAGTTAGCCGCTTTCTTTTTCTTTTTCTTTTTGTTCTTTGGTTCGTCAAATAACATAATTACATCCTTATGTTGTCGTTATTGTTACAGAACCTACACTTCCGGTTCCTACCAAATCATTGTCTGTTAAATCAAAAGGATTGTTACCGTTACCCACAGGATTCCAACCCCACTGTATCTTTCTACTACTCTCAAGCCCTGCAAAATCAGGTCTTGGATCACGTATAGCTTGCGGATCATCTACTGGAAACTCACCTAGCCTAAGTTGTGGCTGATCTGGGTTCCAACATTCAGGGCAAGCTTTTATATTTGTATCGCGCCCTTTTTCTATAAGATTCTTTAATTCTTTAAGTTTATAACGAAACCCGCAAATGTCACACTCTGCTACCGCTATTTTTGCAGAAGCATACCTAGCCACTATATAACTCCTATGCGCGGTCTATAGTAATCTGAAGTTTTTTCTCTATCTTCTGCGGCTGCTAGGGCAAATGCTTCCTCATACACCGTTTTTAACATGGGCACTCTTTCCATTAACTCAGGTACCTTTAGAGCGATGTTGTAAGCCAACCCTGCTACCAAACAAGGTAAAAACCTGTAATTCATGTCTGCTGTTTGTACCCCACTACCTGCATCTTGAATACGTCTAATACGCCAATACGCTATAATATAAGTATCGTTTTTATCTGGAACGGGCCACAGATTTAACACAGGCGCATCTCTTTGCCTGTCTATCCACACTTGTATAGGTCTGCCCTCAGTTAATTTATTAGGTATGGTGGCAAAAGTACTGACCCCTATTCTATTTAACGTAAGGTCAGATTGTGTAGAAGTATTACCAGAATTAGTTCTTATAACTTGTTCCAATAGATCTATTGTGTCTGCAGGTAGCGTGTACTGAGAAGTGCTTTTAGTGAGCGTTACAGTGCCTTCTTCTATCGTCCACAAGTTAATCCCACGGTTCTGCCATTCTATTGTCATTAGGTTCATAGATCTACGAGCCGTGCGTAGATCGTAACCAGAGCGCATTTCTCGCCCAGCCCGTTCCCACGCCTCTTCAGCGATCTCCGTAAAATCCATGTCAAACGCTGTCGTATTTGACGTTGCCATAGTTATTTACCTTTTAGATAAGCAACAGCTTCTTTAACCAAATCGTTTTTAGACTTCCTGCGATCTAACTCTAACCCGTGAAACCGCATCTCCTCTTCTATCTCAAGCTTAGTCATACTGCTAAGATCAGATTTAGAAGGTAACTTTACCGTTGGTTCAGCTTTAGGTTTGGCTTTTGGTTTTGCCTCTACCTTAGTTTCAGGTTGTAGTTCCTGTAACTTTGCTTTAGCTTGTCCTTCATCCATGAGATCGTACACAGTAATATCATAGGTACCATCCTCATTTTTAGTGCCTATCTGGTATACAGGTAGCCCTGTAGCAGAAAACACGCCATTTTGGAACACCTCAAGTTTTTTCATAAGTATTACCTCATTTTACAAGGACGAAGCCCTTTTATTTCTTTACCTGCCCCACGTATTTTTTTCTTAGCTTTAGGCTTTGCCTTTACTAAGTCTCCTGTTTTAAACGGCTTTTTAACCGCACCGCCTTTCTTCATACCCCTGCGAGTTTTACCCTGTTGTTTATTCAAGTAGTCTCGCAGACTCATACCCGATGCTTCTAACTCTTCTTTAGTTACAGCAGCTAATTCTTTACCCGCTTTATTTGTAAAAGTATCAACACCCATTCTTTTTGCCTCTGCAACACTCCTAGCAACTTTAGGAGTAGTTGAAGCTTTAGGTGCAGGTTTTGCTTTAGATGTTTTACTGCTATCTTCAGTTTTTTTCTTTCTTGTAGCCATAACTTCTGAAGTAGTTGGTGCGCCTGTAGCAGCAGCACTATCTTTATACCGTCTTGCAATATTACCCCTGCCTCCATCTCCAGCTTCTTTTTTCTTTCTTGCAGCCATTACTTCTGAAGTAGTTGGTGCATCTGTAGCAGCGGCACTATCTTTATACCGTCTTGCAATATTACCCCTGCCTCCATCACCTTTACGTTTAGGACTTACTCTATTTTCGTAATCTTTTTTAAATTGTGCCTGAGTTCTGTTATTAGGCTTCTTATTACTCTCTTCTTTTTTAGGTTTAGAAACAGGAGGTAATAGTTTTTTCAAACCCTCTTGTATACGTGAAGTTGGCCCAGCTTCTTTTTTTCTTTTGAGAGTTTTTGTGTTTATTTCAGCAAGTTCTTCATTAAATTTTTTCTTTCTTCCTTTCCTTCTCTCTTGATTTTTTGCAATTTTGTCTTTCATTCTGTCAAGAAAGCTTTTATTTTTCGGTGCTGCTTTCACAGTGTTTACTGGGTTAAACTCCCTTGCCATGTCTAATTACTCCCTACATATAATGTTTTCTTTCTGCGACTGTCCATGACGGCACCGCACCCTTTATGGTGTCTACGTTTCCTAGCCAGACCCCCACCTCTAAACTTGACCTCTGCTTCTTTCGTATTCTTCACAACGGTTCTACCCTTACTTCCTTCTCGTTTCTTTTTCTTAGCGGTAGTGGCCCTCTGCTTACGCGATAAGCTATTTGCTTTACTGCGCGGCAAACACCGATCAGGGTTCTTCTTATCTTTAGAAGTCCCGCACTTACCTTTTATCTTGCCGTCAGTGCCTATACGTACCCAATCTTGGTCACGCCATTTCTTTAACTCGCCCATCTACTTACTCTTAGATTTCTTACCATAGTTAGGGTCTTTACAATACTTACTAGCCGCCATGTTTGCATACGCAGAAGGGTAAGTATCGAACGTGCGTTTTGCCCAAGCTTTACCTTTAGAGCAAATCTTGCCTCCGCTTTTGTAGTATCTTCGCATACTAAGAGCCTTTCATCTTAACCATTTTAGCAGGTCTAAACCCTTTGATGGCTATACCTGTTCCACGAACTTTACCGCCTTTCTTATATCCTTTTTTCTTCATGGGGCCACCCATAGCGTAGCCCTTCTTTTTCATGGGGCCACCACCCATAGCGTAGCCCTTCTTTTTCATGGGGCCGCCCATAGCATAACCCTTCTTTTTCATGGGGCCGCCCATAGCATAGCCTTTTTTCTTTTTCACTTTACCTCCCGTGTTGAGAACACCTCTACCCTTTAAAATGTCTTTTTGAGTTACTTTGCCATCCCCAGTTAAATCAGGAAACTTCTTCGCCATCTCCGTCCTCGCTATATAAATTGTTAAATACTCTCGCTGTGTCCCAAACATACTCTACATCTTCTTTGGAATTGTAGATATGTTGATTGGGTTTAAAATCTGGTGCGCCTTCTCCTGTCTCAAACCAAGCAGGGTGAGTTACACGTACCCTATTATTAGGCAGGGCAACAATGTTACCTGTGTATTCCCCTGCATTTAACAGTTCTACTACGTGGCTTTGTTTGTGTTGAGCAGGGTCATCTGCTATCTCACTGTCGGTATAGTCCACAGTAAAATAGTATTTTGCGGGGTAGAACTCTCCGTCTACTTTAGCTATCCAAGGCGCAGGAGTAGCTCTGTTTATCTTGTAGACCGCGTGTTCGTGTGACATACAATCCCAAGGTTGCGCTACATAAGGAGGCATCTCTGTAGGCCATTCTTCTAACGGCACATCAGCAACTAGTGCTGTTATCGGCATCCTTGCCCACATAGCCCCACCATGTACGTTTGGTTCATCAGTGTCATCAGACTCGCACCCGGTAAATATGACCTGAAAACTAAGGCATCTATTAGGCATACTCGTAACAGCAACGACCATAGCGTGTAAGAACTCACCATGATACATCTCCATGTTCTTCGTATACTCTCTTCGCACCCAAGCTTTGAAGTACGGTACGTTTGACTGTAAAAAAGCCACTTAACATCTCCACCTTCTTCTAGCCTGTCTTAGCCTAGAATTTGGATCTTTAGCCGCTTTCGGAAACTTCTTCATCTGCCCTGCAGAACGAGCGCAATAAGACTTACGCCTAGACGCTCTTTTACCTTTAGGGTCTTTCTCCGTAACGGCTGTTTTTAACTTGCTGCCGGGGTTGTTTCTACGATACTTAGCAACCCCTTTAGCAGTCATACCAGCACCCGATTTAGTAGGGCGTTTATCTCCACTACCAATCGACATGCCTTTCATGCCTTTCCCTTTTACTCTGCCGCCTTTCTTATAGTAAGTACGCATACTAGGAGAAAAATGTAGTCATCGCTGTAAGATCCGTTACTGCAGTAAAGGTAACAAATCCTCCTCCTGCGAATAAAAGACCGTCATCAGGAACGTCAGGATACGAGTTAGTGCTCGCCCCTGCAACCGTAGCAAACTGCATTTTTATAGTCCCTGTGCCAGAACCTTCTCTGAACACAATGGTAGCGGCTGAACTACCGTTGACCACATAAATACCACGTAACCTACAACGTGCTACAGAGATAACTCCGCAACAACTCGTGCCAGAACCTGCGCTAACATTACCAGCAGGGTCACCTACTGCGGTTATAGAGGTGATAGTAGTAAAAAACTTCGTGCCTGTGGCCGTGCCAGTATCAGCGCCAGTTATAGACTCTGTGGCTGCAGTGCCTGATTCATCTGTACCAACAACAGTAAAAGATATAGCACTGTCATCTCCACCACTAAGAATGGTGACGTTTCTTGGAGAGTCAAAAGTAACAGACCCCCCAGAGGCTAAAGCACCTCCTAGCGTCAACGCAGCGTTATTACCTACTGCAGCAGCAGTCGAAACACCGTCTGGATCTGCGGCAGCAGCAGTTATAAAACTGGATGTTACATCACTACCTGAACCTTTTAAGGCCATAGTAATTTACCTCCAATTAAGATGCTACATCATAGCCGACAACTTCAATCATAAACCGCCCAGCAGTATATGTTGCATCGCCAGTGCCTTGACTCACAAGGTATAAGTATTGGTCTGCTGCAATGTCTCCACCAGCAACCAGCGTTCCAGCAGAGGCAGCACCAGCATTAATAACTTGAGTTTCTGTCAAATCACCAATAGCAGTGTCATTAACACCTGTACCTTCTGTAGCAGAATACAAGTCAATGTCTGTACTTCCACCAGCAGGAGTTTCTAAACAAGTCATGGTAACGCCAAACACTGTACCTTGATTAGCAGTGGTTACTTGTCCGATAAACGCAACACCAGCACCGTCTTTACCAATGATGTCACCTGCAGTACCACCGTCTTTTAAACCTGTTAGATCAATCATAATGGTTGACTTAACAATGTTGACGTTTGTATCTACATCACTTTTTAAGCGATTAACTTGAGTGACGTAAACAGCAGCAGTGCCTTCAATACCTGCACTTCCAGTAGCTTCAACAGCCCACTTATCACCACTAGTTACGGTAACCGTACCAGTAGTAGCGTTCTTTGAAACCATTTGAAACCCCTTTTCGGAACGAACGGGGCCGTTAAAAGTAGTTTTAGCCATGTATCCTCCTGTCGCGGCTAGTGTCAGTCATAAGACTGTCAGGATAGAACAAAAAGGGGGGCTTTTACACCCCCCTAATATTATGCTCCGGGTGAACCGAAAATGCCAAGCGGATCTGATACTCCAAATGAATATCTTTCCCTCGCTTTATAACGGCTGTTACCCGTATCAAAGTCAGCATCCATAGATGTAGACATCGGAGTTCGCACAAAGTGCTTAAGTCCGTTAGGTACGTCAGTCATTAAGAACCACGCATCTGTGTCTGTCAGATAGTGATTAACTGAGTATCCACCGGGGATAGCACCATTGTTGCGAAGCGCATTGATGTCGTTATCTGCGGTTCCAACTCTTCCTTCTGTTTCTAACAATCGTGTTGCCACAAACTGCAAGTCAGATGGAATGATTAGCTTAGTTGGCCTAGCGGCAATCAACAAACCACGCTCGTCCGTCCAACCAGCGATTTGAATGACAGCGGCTTCCAAAGAAGTCTCATTCAAGTCGGCATTGGTGCCGGGGCGGTTTGAGTTAGTACCACCTGATACTAATGGGTGAGCAGTAGAACATAAAGTCTGTCCGTCACCATAAGTAGTACCAGCAGCAAAAGCATTGTTCAATACAGCAGCAGCTTTTACTTGCTTGGTATAAGCCATTGCACGAGCCAATGCCTTGGTGTATCTAGCGGAGAGGGAGTCGTAAAGGTTGTCCTCTATAGCTTCCTCCGTCACTGAGAAACCCATTGCAATGGTTTCGTGTGTGTACCTAGCTGTGAAAGTCTCTTGAGCATTGTCATATTCGATGGCAGAGCCTTCGTCTTTAACAGGTGCCGCAGAAAAACCAGACAGCTTGGTTTCTTCTTCAAAAGAACGATCAGAAGATTCTGTTTCAAAAATCTCTGCGTGTTCTTCGCCATACTTGGCGTACTCCAATCCGAACAAAGCGTTCAGTCCGGGTAGGAGTTCCTTCAGTAATTGGGCGCGTGATATTGCCATTTTACGCTACTCCTATATTCCGGTTGTATTATCGAAGGCATGTCCAGCGTTCCACTTGACAAGAGCCTCTGTGAAGCCACCTGAAGAGTTTTTAGTCTCTTGCACGAGATCGACAATGCGAAAAGGTAGCGAACTAGTTGTTGCAGAAGTGTCAGATATAGCACTCTTAGAATTACCAGTAATGGTACTACCAGTGTTATCCACACCAGCTACATTAGCACCTATATCAGTAATTGCCAGATCGCCAATCGTTTCGCCTGAAGATACAACTGCTACTTTGAACAGTACATCTGTGGCATCTACAACGTAAGCTTGTATATCAGACGCTGCCGTACTAGCAGGGTAATACTGCTTGAACGTAGGCTGACTTGTACCGGGGTCAGTAAATGAACACCCTAAGAAGACACCGATAGGTGTCATGGCAGCATCAAACGTATCACGCTCGACAGTGCCTCCGGTAACAAGTTTAACAGCGTCCCCGTAAAAAATATCAGTAGCATAACCACTAGCAATAGAATAATGCCGAGTCGTACCAACAAAAGGAACACCGCTTAACAGTTTTACCGGAATTAGCCCATAAGGGGCAGCAATAGTTGGATAAGCCATCGCTTATACACTCCTATAATTAAGTTCCGTTTCCAAAAGTAACTTTCGTTTTCCTCTCATTAAAGATAGGCATACGAGCGTCACTTTCTCTCATGAGGTTGTTATCCACGGACTGCATCTGAGATTTAGTTTGAGTTTCGTAATATTCACTACGCTCCTCTATCATCTCTTCTGGAGCCTTGCAAAGCATTAAACCGCCCATCACTATATTGTCGGAGAACCGTTCGTTCTCTACGCTGACTAATGTAATTTCTGGATGATCTGCCGCTTTTACTGGTTCCCAACCTTCTCGTAATTTAGAGGAAACATTTGTGGCATCAGTTGTACCACGAGATGCTACTCGTATCCAACGGAAAACATAACCATCTTCAGGCGTGGGAGAAGGTAAAACTTCTGGTCGCTGCCAATGCCTCGTTCTGGTTGTTTTTTCCCTTGTTTCTAACTGACGATCTAATCTGTTCTCAGCCATTATTGTTCCTCATATCTAATGCAACCTGTTTGGCGTACTGTGCGGGAGTAAGCCCCAATCTTTTTGCCAAAGCCACTTGTGTTTGCGTTAACCTAATTTTTTTAGGTGCTGTGCTCCGCGTTGCGGGGGCAACCACATTAGCTGGTTTTGATTTAGGTGTACTTACCTCCTGTTCATTGGTCCCCTCGAATAGTTCGGGAAACTTTGCTTGCATACGAGAAGATAACTTCTCATAGTATTCATCGCTTTCAGCAGATACTTTTTCCACCTCAGTGATTTGTTTGTGTAGCCCTAAAGCAAAAGCAGTTTCTGGTTCATGTTCTAAACTACCGAACCATTTGTTTTTTTGTTGCCAGTCAAGTGCCCTTGGGTCAACTTGTACTTTTGCAGATTCAGGCAATAAATCTTTTACATTCTCAGGACTAGTTTGTAATGTATTTTGATTAGGTTGTAAAGCCTCTTCACTACTTAATTTAGATAATCTTTGAGAAGCTATTTCCGCTTTCGTAAGAGCTTGTTGTGCTTTTAGCAGTTTATCTGCATCGCCTTCTTCGTATGCTGCTTTGTATTCTCTGGTGGCGTTAGCTAAATCACTCTCTACGGCTCGTTCTGCTTGTTTATAAAGAACGTCTTTGTTTTTCGACAGGTTACCTTTTAACTCTTTATTTTCATCCAAGAGTCTTTGAGCCAGACTTTCCAACTCTTGAGTTTGCCTTTCAGCAGTTTCTTTAGCCCTCCGTTCATCGTGATACCCTTTACTAAAGTGTCGTATCCTGTTACGAACTTTGTCTGAATAGTTTTCCAACTCTTCTTCAGTGACATCTTCAGGTGGTTCAGACGGAGTACGATTCCTGTCCTTTTTAGGTACGTCATCAACTATCTCCAATTCAGGTTCGAGTTCGGGTTCAGGTTCAACCGCTTCCTCAACAACAGGCTTTTCTTTGCCCGGTATTTCTACCTCTATCTCACTAGAAGGTTCTATTTCTATTTCTGTATCCTCTTCGACAGCATCGGGATCAGGAAACTCAAATTCTACTTTTTGAAATGGCATAATAAGTCCTTATACTCGTGATATTCCAGTTGGGTCAGGTACGACAGCTTCTATAGAGTCATCGTTCATAAGACGATATTCAGTA
>CENU01204540.1_pt1 | contig 10341 bp, 6 predicted proteins | sample 361331 | NCBI WGS metagenome assembly CENU01 (sample SAMEA2619766, study PRJEB7988) | marine metagenome | isolation source: saline water (ENVO:00002010), including
TTTAAAATAATTAAGCCTTCATTAATGTTGGTTTGCATTACTTTAAGATTTTGCATAGTTCTCTTAACGTTTCCTAGTCTGCCAGCCATTTTTTTTCCCTTAAAAACTTTACCGGGATCTTGGCATTGCCCAGTAGAACCATGAGATCTATGTGAGATAGAAACGCCATGGGTGGCACGATTCCCAGCAAAATTGTGCCTTTTCATACCTCCCGCAAAACCTTTTCCTATGGTATGACCTGTAACATCAACATACTGACCATTTAATAAATGATTTACTGAAATCTCAGTTCCAATTTCCATAAAACCATCTTCAGATACTCGGAACTCAACTGTATTACATGAGGAATCCAATTTGGCCTTTTTGAAAAAACCAATTTGTGGTTTATTTATTTTATTTTTTCCTCCATATGAAAGTTTTAAAGCGTTATAACCGTGTTTAGTAACTGTTCTTTTATCAATTACTTTAAGATTATCAACTTTTAATATGGTAACTGGTATATTCGTACCATTGCTTTGGAACAAACGTGACATACCAATTTTTTTTGCAACTAAACCTGTTCTCATTTCTATCCTATAATTTAATTTCAACATCAACGCCTGAAGCTAACTCTAACTTCATTAAGGCATCAACAGTCTGGGGAGTCCAATCGGTTATATCCATCATTCTCTTATGAGTTCTCATTTCAAGTTGAGTCCTAGCTTTCTTATCAACATGAGGCGAACTTAAAATTGTATACTTTTCAATCCTCGTTGGGAGTGGAATTGGACCACTAACGTTAGCACCAGTTCTTTTTGCAGTATTCAATATTTCAAGAGTACTTTGATCCAATACCCTGTGGTCATACGCTTTGAGTCTGATTCTAATATTTTGGTTAGCCATAGATTACTCCATTATCTCGGATACAACGCCCGCTCCTACTGTCCTTCCACCTTCTCTTATGGCGAATCTTAGACCTTTATCCATTGCAATTGGGGTTAATAATTCAACCGTCATCGCAACATTATCACCTGGCATTACCATTTCAGTACCAGAAGGTAATTCAATTGTTCCTGTTACGTCTGTAGTTCTAAAGTAAAACTGAGGTCTATAATTTTTAAAAAAAGGAGTGTGCCTTCCACCCTCATCTTTATTTAGCACATAAGCTTCAGCCTTAAATTTTTTGTGAGGTTTGATTGAACCAGGTTTAGCTAAAACTTGTCCTCTTTCAACTTCTTCTCTTTTAGTTCCCCTAAGAAGAACACCCACATTATCTCCGGCTTGACCGCTGTCAAGAAGCTTTCTGAACATCTCAACTCCTGTACAAACCGTTTTGGTGGTATCCTTGATTCCGATAATTTCAATCTCCTCATTAACATTTATAACTCCCTTTTCTACTCTACCGGTCACAACTGTTCCTCTTCCAGAGATTGAAAAAACATCTTCTATCGGCATAAGGAAGGGTTGATCTAAAGGTCGTGCAGGCTGTGGAATATGTTCATCAATCTTAGACATAAGCTCTAAAATTGATTTTTTTCCTGTTTCCTCATTAGTATTCTCAATAGCAGCTAATGCAGACCCTTTGACAATTGGAATATTATCACCATCGAACTCATACTTTGACAATAATTCTCTAACTTCCATCTCAACAAGGTCAACTAATTCTGGATCATCAACTTGATCAATTTTATTCATGTAAACTACTAAAGATGGAACACCTACCTGTCTGGCAAGAAGGATATGCTCTCTTGTTTGAGGCATAGGACCATCTGCTGCATTGACTACTAGAATTGCTCCGTCCATTTGCGCTGCACCTGTAATCATATTTTTTACATAGTCTGCATGACCTGGACAATCAACGTGGGCGTAGTGCCTCTTTTCAGTTTCATATTCAACATGTGCTGTAGATATAGTTATACCTCTCTCTTTTTCTTCAGGAGCTTTATCAATTTGTGAATAATCCATTGCAGTTGCACCCCCAGTCTCAGAAAGAATCTTAGTAATTGCAGCAGTAAGAGTGGTTTTTCCATGGTCTACATGACCAATTGTACCAATATTACAGTGCGGTTTTGATCTATCAAATTTTTCTTTAGCCATTATTTTCTCCTTTTATAATTAACCCGAAACTTTTTCTTTAACTTCCTCTGCAACATTATTAGGAACTTGTTCATAATGATCAAAGGTCATTGTATAACTTGCTCTTCCTTGACTCATTGATCGGAGATTATTTACATAACCAAACATGTTAGCGAGGGGTACCATTCCATTAACCACATGGTTAACACCTCTTTGTTCCATTCCAGAAACTTGTCCCCTTCTAGAATTAAGATCACCAATTACATCACCCATATAATCTTCTGGAGTCACTACCTCAATTTTCATCATAGGTTCTAACAAAACAGCTTTTGCTTTAGGCATTGCTTCTCGAAAAGCTGCTCTTGCAGCTATTTCAAAGGCCATAACACTAGAATCAACGTCATGAAATGCACCGTCGATCAATGTACATTTAAAATCTATAACTGGAAAGCCAGCTAAAAACCCAGATTCAGTTGAAAGTTTTATGCCTTTTTCAACACCTGGAATATATTCCTTTGGAACCCTACCACCAACAATCTTACTTTCAAAAATAATACCTTTACCTGGATCAAGGGGTACGAATTCGAGAATAATTCTGGCGAATTGACCTGCTCCACCAGATTGTTTTTTGTGCGTGTAATCAACTTTAGTTGATTGTGTTATAGTTTCTCTGTAAGCAACTTGAGGTGCACCAACTGTAGCATCAACCTTAAATTCTCTTTGCATTCTATCAACTAAAATCTCTAAATGTAATTCTCCCATTCCTTTCATTACAGTTTGACCGGATTCATGATCAACACTAACCTTAAAGGACGGGTCTTCAGCCGCAAGTCTTTGTAAGGCAACACCCATTTTTTCTTGATCAGCCTTTGTTTTAGGTTCAACTGCAACTTCAATAACGGGATCAGGAAATTCCATCCTTTCAAGTATGACCGCGTCTTCTGGTTTACATAAAGTATCACCTGTAGTGGTATCTTTTAAACCAGCAACTGCTATTATGTCTCCCGCATAAGCATGTTTAATATCTTCTCTTGAATTAGAATGCATTTGAAGCATCCTTCCAAATCTTTCTCTTTTATCTTTTACAGAGTTTAAAACGGATGATCCAGCCTCAATAGAACCGGAATAAACGCGCATAAAAGTTAAGCTACCTACGAAAGGATCATTCGCTATTTTGAATGCTAACGCAGAAAAAGGCTCTGAATCTGAACTTTTTCTCACAATTTCTTCTTTCTCATCACCATGTTTTACACCTTTAATTGGGGGCACATCTAGTGGAGATGGTAAATAATCAACAACAGCATCAAGCATCGGCTGGACACCTTTATTTTTGAAAGCACTTCCACATAAAATTGGAACAAACTTCGAGTCAATTGTTCCTTTTCTTATCAATTCCTTAATTTTTTCTTCATTAGGAGGTTCACCATCCAGGTACTTTTCCATGATATCGTCATCCATTTCCACAATATTTTCGATCATTAATTCTCTGTACTTAGTTGCTTCTTCTTTAAGATTTTCTGGAATATCATCATAATTAAACTTTGCTCCAAGTGACTCATCCTGCCACAAAATAGCTTTCATTTTAACTAAATCAACAACACCCACAAAATCTGCTTCAGACCCTATTGGCAGTTGAATAACTAACGCATTACATCCCAATCTATCCTTTATCATGTCGACACATCTGAAAAAATTTGCTCCGGTTCTATCCATTTTATTAACAAAACACATTCTAGGAACACCATATTTATCAGCTTGTCTCCAAACTGTTTCAGACTGGGGCTCAACTCCAGCAACAGAATCAAAAACACAAACCGAACCATCAAGAACTCTCAAGGACCTCTCAACCTCAATCGTAAAATCAACATGACCTGGGGTATCAATAATATTGATTCTTTTATTGTTCCAAAAACAAGTTGTTGCTGCAGAAGTAATTGTAATTCCTCTTTCCTGTTCCTGCTCCATCCAATCCATTGTCGCAGCTCCGTCGTGCACCTCTCCAATTTTGTGAGAAACTCCAGTGTAATAAAGAATTCTTTCCGTAGTTGTGGTTTTTCCGGCATCTATATGAGCCATAATCCCAATATTTCTGTAATTTTCAAGTTGTGTCTGTCTACTCATATCACCACCTGTAATGAGCAAACGCTCTATTAGCTTCAGCCATTTTGTGGGTATCTTCTCTTTTCTTTACAGAAATACCCTTATTTTCGTAAGCATCCAACAACTCTGCAGAAAGTCTGTCTATTATAGTTTTTTCAGATCTTTTTCTAGATGCACTAACTAACCACCGTATAGCTAGGGCCTGCGCACGTTCAGATCTAACTTCAACTGGAACCTGATATGTAGCACCACCTACTCTCCTTGATCTTACTTCAATCCCAGGTTTTACATTATTGAGAGCCTGTAAAAAAATCTCAATAGGTTCCTTATTTTTAATTATTTTATTCGCTTTTTCCAGAGCTTTGTATACAACTTTTTCTGCCAAAGATTTTTTCCCATCAAGCATCATTATATTTATAAATTTAGATAAAATATAATCTCCAAATTTTGGATCAGGATATATAGTTCTTTTTTCTGCTGCTCTTCTTCTTGACATAATAAATCACTTTGGTCTTTTGGTTCCGTATTTAGATCTTCTTTGTTTTCTATCTTTTACACCTTCAGTGTCAAGCACACCTCTCAAGACATGGTATCTGACACCAGGTAAGTCTTTAACTCTACCACCTCTGATCAAAACAACTGAATGTTCCTGGATATTATGACCTTCTCCTGGAATGTAACTTGTTACCTCAAAACCGTTTGTGAGCTTGACTCTTGCAACCTTTCTAAGTGCAGAGTTAGGCTTTTTTGGTGTTGTAGTATAAACCCTAGTACAAACACCTCTTTTTTGAGGACAAGCGTTTAAAGCTGGGACTTTATTTCTTTTTAACTGTTTCGCTCTTGGAGAACGAATCAGCTGATTAATAGTAGGCATTTTTGTTTCCTAATAAAAATATTGAAATTGTGTTTAGCAATTGCCACGACCAATTATTCCTGCATATTAATACTTCTTTTTAACTAGTCAACAAAAGAATTAATTTTAAAAAAATAGTAATATTAATTCATTTCTGTAGATTTAGCTTCCTGATTTGCAGCCTCAGAAACCTCTAAGAGTTCTTTATCTTTTTTAGCAGCTTCTACTTTAGCTTGGGCTAGGAAAGAACCTGTTCCACAAGGTACCAACCTTCCAACAATTACATTTTCCTTTAATCCAATAAGACTATCAACCTTTCCAGAAACGGATGCTTCGGTCAGAACTCGAGTGGTTTCTTGGAATGAAGCAGCAGAAATAAAGCTATCTGTTTGCAAAGAAGCTTTTGTAATACCAAGTAATATTGGATTCGCTTTCGCAGGCTTTTGTCCCTCAGAGATAGCTTTATTATTTGCGTCAGTAAATTCTTTTTTGCTAATCTGCTCACCTACTAGCAAAGTGGTATCTCCAGTCTCAATCACCTCAACCTTCTGCATCATCTGCCTAACTATAACTTCTATATGCTTGTCATTAATTTTTACACCTTGCAATCTATACACATCCTGAACTTCCTTAGTTAAGTAATTTGACAACTCCTCGATTCCTTTTATTCTGAGAATATCGTGTGGTACTGCGCTACCTTCTACCAGTACATCACCAATTTCAACAAAATCACCTTCTTGAACAGATAGATGTTTTGTTTTAGAAATAACGTATTCAATTGGCTCTTGGAGTTTATCCTTTGGAACAATAGATATTTTTCTTTTCATTTTGTAATCTTTACCAAAACTAATAGTTCCAGAAATCTCTGCAATAATAGCATGATCTTTTGGTTTACGAGCCTCAAATAGCTCAGCTACTCTTGGAAGACCTCCAGTTATATCTTTTGTTTTTGATGATTCTTTAGGAACTCTCGCAATAAAGTCACCCTCACTTATTTTGTCACCAGAATTAACTCCCAATATCGCATCAACTGGCAATTCATAGGATGCTGCACTGCCATTTTCCAGGGTAAGTATTTTTCCTTTCTGAATCTTATCATGAATCTCAATTCTGGGTTTTAATGCCTGGTATTTAGCTTGTTGTTTCCAATCAACAACCATTTTACTTGATAAACCGGTTGACTCATCTATAACTTCTCTGGTTGAGATTCCGTCTTCAATATCTTTAAAAATTACATATCCTTTGGTTTGAGATATTATAGGCAATGTAAAAGGATCCCATTCAGCAAGTATCTTACCTTTCTCAATTTTATCTTTTTCTTTAACATTGAGTTTGGAACCTGCAGGTAATCTATGCCTAGCTTTTTCCTTATCATCTTGATAAACACAGAGCTGAGCACTTCTGGATAGATTGATAGAGTTCCCGTTAGAATCTTTTGCTAAATTTACATTAATAAATTTGATTTCACCGCTCACATTAGATTCAATATTTGAGACTTCTGAACCTTTTTGAGCAGCTCCACCTATATGAAAAGTTCTCATGGTTAATTGTGTTCCCGGCTCACCAATTGATTGAGCGGCAATTACACCTACAGCCTCACCAATATTAACAATTGTACCTCTAGCAAGATCTCTACCATAGCATTTAGCACAAACTCCAAACTTAGCCTCACACTTCAATACAGATCTAATCTTAACCTCCTCAATTCCACTAGCGTCAATCAAAGGAAGATGTTCTTCTGAAACAATCTCACCAGCACTTAATATAACCTTTTTATCTGATGGATTAATTAAGTTCTCAGCTAATGTCCTTCCTAATATTTTTTCTGACAACTCATCAATAACTTCTCCACCCTCAACCAAAGCTTTTACTGTAATATATTCAGTGGTAAAACAATCATCTACTGTCACAATACAGTCTTGAGCAACATCAACAAGTCTCCGCGTCAAATATCCGGAATTCGCAGTCTTTAAAGCTGTATCAGCAAGACCTTTTCTTGCTCCATGAGTAGAATTAAAATATTCAAGTACCGTTAAACCTTCTTTAAAATTAGAAATAATGGGATTTTCAATTATTTCTCCTGACGGTTTTGCCATTAATCCTCTCATACCAGCTAATTGCTTAAGCTGAGCAGCTGAGCCTCTAGCCCCAGAATCAGCCATCATATAAACTGAATTAACATTAGCAATATCATCGCTAACCTTTGGAACCATAATTTTTGTCATTTCTTCAGCAACATCATCAGAACATTTTGCCCAAGCGTCTACAACTTTGTTATATTTCTCACCCTTAGTTATCAAACCCTCTGCATATTGCTTTTCGTAATTTTTAACCATTTTAGATGTTGAATCTAGAAGCTTAGTTTTACTGTCTGGAATTAATAAATCATCTTTTCCAAAAGATATTCCAGCCTTACAAGCTTCTTTAAATCCTAAGTCCATTAATTTGTCGGCAAAAATCACAGTTTTCTTTTGACCACAATGTCTGTAGACTAAATCAATTGCGTTACTGATCTCTTTTTTTGTTAAAGTTCTATTGATTATACTGAAATCAACTTTAGGATGCCTCGGTAATATTTCACTTAAGAGCATTCTTCCTGGTGTGGTTTCAACAATTACAGTTTTTAACTCATAATTTTCATTTACAGTCTCATATCTAGATTTTATTTTGGATTGTAATGAAACATGATTATTTTCAAGTGCCATTTGAATTTCACCGACGTTTGAAAATATCATTCCCTCACCTTTTGAACCATCAGTAGCTAGACTTAAATAATAAAGTCCTAAAATCATATCTTGAGAAGGAACAATTATAGGTTTACCATTAGCTGGAGAAAGAATATTATTTGTTGACATCATCAAAACTCTTGCTTCGAGTTGCGCCTCAAGCGATAAAGGCACATGAACAGCCATTTGATCGCCGTCAAAATCCGCATTAAATGCAGTACAAACTAGAGGATGAAGTTGAATTGCCTTTCCCTCAATCAAAATAGGCTCAAAAGCTTGAATACCTAATCTATGAAGTGTTGGCGCTCTATTTAAAAGCACAGGATGTTCTCTGATAACCTCTGCTAAGATGTCCCAAACTTCTGGTCTTTCTTTTTCAACCATTTTTTTAGCAGCTTTAATAGTTGTTGCGTAGTTATACTTCTCTAATTTCGAATATATGAAAGGTTTAAAAAGTTCAATTGCCATTTTTTTTGGAATTCCACATTGATGTAGTTTAAGTTCTGGTCCAACAACTATTACCGATCTTCCTGAATAATCAACTCTTTTCCCAAGAAGATTTTGCCTAAATCTACCTTGTTTTCCTTTCAACATATCAGATAAAGATTTCAAAGGTCTTTTGTTAGTTCCTGTAATAACTCTCCCTCTTCTACCATTATCGAATAAGGCATCAGCAGCTTCTTGCAACATTCTTTTTTCATTTCTCACAATTATTTCAGGGGCTTTAAGAGTAAGTAACCTCTGTAATCTATTATTACGATTTATCACTCTTCTATACAAATCATTCAAATCTGAGGTCGCAAATCTTCCACCATCCAAAGGAACAAGTGGTCTTAGTTCTGGAGGGATAACCGGTATTACGTTTAGTATCATCCACTCAGGTCTAAGTTTTGATGAAATAAATGCATCTAGTAGTTTCAATCTTTTTACTAATTTCTTTTTTTTGGTTTCAGAGTTTGTATTTTTAAGCTCTTCTTTAACAACTGCCCTTTGTTCCTCAAGATCAAGCTCAGATAAAAGTTTCTGAATAGCTTCGGCTCCTATCATAGATTCAAATTCATCTCCAAACTCATCTCGAAGATCAGCATTTTGCTCCTCTCCAATTACTTGATATTTTTTCAAAGATTTGACCATTCCTGGTTCTGTCACTATGAAACTTTCAAAATAAAGTACTCTTTCAAGATCTTTTAAAGTTAAATCAAGTAAAAGTCCAATTCTGCTTGGTAATGACTTCAAAAACCAAATGTGAGCAACAGGTGCAGCAAGGGGAATGTGCCCCATTCTCTCTCTTCTGACTTTGGCGACTGTGACCTCAACTCCACATTTTTCACAAATTATACCCTTGAACTTCATTCTTTTATATTTTCCACAAATACACTCATAATCTTTGATTGGCCCGAATATTCTGGCGCAAAACAGGCCACTTCTCTCTGGTTTAAAAGTCCTGTAATTTATTGTTTCGGGTTTTTTTATTTCTCCATGAGACCAAGAAACCATGTCTTCAGGACTAGCAATCGAAATTTTGATCGAGTCAAAGTCATTATAATTTGGTTTTTCTATCAACTTCATTAAATCGCTCATAATTGATTTCTCCTCAAATATTTTTTTCTAAAAGTTCTACGTTTAATCCCAAAGACTTGAGTTCCATAATTAAAACGTTAAACGACTCTGGTATTCCCGATTCTATATTATCATCACCCCTAACAATTGTTTCGTAAGCTTTTGTTCTACCTGAAACGTCATCAGATTTAACAGTAAGCATTTCTTGTAAGGTATACGATGCTCCGTATGCTTCTAGTGCCCAAACTTCCATCTCACCAAATCTTTGTCCACCGAATTGTGCCTTACCACCTAAGGGTTGTTGAGTAACCAAGCTATATGGACCAATCGATCTAGCATGAATTTTGTCATCAACTAGATGATGTAATTTAAGCATATAAATTTGTCCAACAGTAACTGGTCTGTCAAAATAATCCCCAGTTCTTCCATCAATTAGTCTCTTTTGCCCACTTGTTTCAGAGCCAGCAAGCTCAAAAAAATTATTTAAGTCCAGTTCCTTAGCCCCATCAAAAACTGGAGTTGCAAAAGGAACACCATCTTTTAAATTTTTTCCATGCTCTATTAAACTCTCATTATCACAATTTTCAAACCTTTCTTTATAAACATTATCACCATATACAGATTTAAATAGACTTTTTAGTTCTTTAATTTTTGAACTATTTTCCCTTGCTTCCTCCGATAAATACTCAAACTTTCTTCCCAGATCAACTGCAGCTGCACCTAAGTGGGTTTCTAGAATTTGGCCAACATTCATTCTAGATGGGACTCCTAATGGGTTCAAAACTATATCGACAGGTGTGCCATCTTCCATGTATGGCATATCTTCAGCAGGAATTATTCTGGATATTACTCCCTTATTTCCATGTCTTCCAGCCATCTTATCGCCTGGTGCTAGTTGTCTTTTGACAGCAACAAACACCTTAATCAATTTCATAACTCCAGGAAGTAAATCGTCTCCAGATTGAACCTTATCAACCTTGTCTTTAAAATTATTCTGAAGTAAATTCAAACTGTTGTCGAAGGCCTCGCACAAAGATTCAGCTTGAG
>CENU01080838.1_pt1 | contig 10339 bp, 8 predicted proteins | sample 361331 | NCBI WGS metagenome assembly CENU01 (sample SAMEA2619766, study PRJEB7988) | marine metagenome | isolation source: saline water (ENVO:00002010), including
AATGGAGCTTCAACAATGTTCTTTTTAGAGGCAAAAAACATTTTAGACGAAAATTATGAAACTGGTGGTATTTTTGCTGAGAACGAGGTAAGTGGGACGGGCGGAAGTGGAACTTTTGTTACCCCAGGACAACCCTTTTCTATTTTTGGTGGAATAAACTTAATCTGGTAATATTAAATTGAAATCACTTAATATATTTACAATCTTGTTAGCCGGTTCGTTGGCCTTTCCAGCATTAGCAAAAGATCGCAAATCCGATTCCGTAGATCTTGATGATATAAAGTTGTACGACATTGTCAAAGTTGAACAGTGTTTAGATGCGGCATACGATAGAGTTCCTGGCTATGCCAGAAAACTAGAGTTTAAAATTGAAGGTGATGACCCAATTTATGAGTTTGATATAGAATCTAGCAACGATAATTATACTTATAATGTAGAGTGTAATGCCGAAGAGGGTTATATCATCGAAATTGAAAAAGAGGTAGGTAAAGATGATCCTTATTTTAAAAAAAATGCTAAGATTACTATTGACGTGGCAAGAAGGAATGTATTGGAAATTCATCCTGGCAAGGTTATGAATGAAGAAAGAGAAGTCGGTATGGACGGAACAATAACCTATGAGTTTGATATTCAAACAATAGCAGGTTATGAAATAAAAGTCGACGTTGATGCCGTTAGTGGACAGATTGAAGAAGCCAACTTTGAACTATACGAGATAGGGATAGAGGCTGAATAGTAAGGAAAACCTTATTCCTCAATCACCCAACAAATCTGATACAAAGATAAAAAAACTTTTATTTTTCTAACGGAACCAAATCAAACAAATGAGCATTCATCCATAAATGAACGACAACACAAGCCGCGTAACCAAGTAAAATTGCCCAAGCCCATTTTAGATGTGCAAAAAATGTATAAACACCTCTTGCCTGACCCATTAAAGCAACTCCGGCAGCGGAACCAATAGATAATAGAGATCCGCCAGTACCTGCAGTCAATGTAATTAACAACCATTGTCCCATATCCATTGAAGGATGGGCGGTTAATACTGCGTACACAATTGGAATATTATCAATAATTGCTGAAAGAATACCGACTAAAACATTAGCATTAGTAGGACCAAGTGTTTCATACATAGGCCCAGATATTAGTTGTAAATATCCAAGAGTGGCTAGACCACCGACCGCTACTAATATTCCATAGAAAAACAGGAGAGTATCCCACTCTGCCCTACCAGTAATTACAAAAATATCGAATTTATTTTTGTCAGGAAACTTTGTTTTAAGAAAGTAACCATAAGTTCCTAGCATTCCAAGCCCAAACATCATACCAAGAACTGGGGGCATATGAAGGACATTGTGACCTGTAACAGTTAAGGTAATGGTTAAAATTCCCAAGAAAGCAATAACATTTCCTCCTGGAAGTATTACCACTTTTTTACCATCACCTTTCGGAACCTCATTGGGGATTGCAAAGTACATTATAGTCGCCGGCACAACATAATTGACAACTGATGGAACAAAAATATTAAAGAAATCAAAGAACGAAACAAACCCACGTTGCCATACCATTAAGGTTGTGATGTCTCCAAATGGAGAGAATGCTCCACCGGCATTTGCTGCTACAACAATATTTATAAGTCCTGGTACAATAAAAGCCTTATTACCTCTACCAGCAACCATCACTACAGTTCCAAGAATAAGTGCAGTAGTTAAGTTATCAGCGATTGGAGAAAGGAAGAAAGCAATTACACCTGAAATAAGAAATATTTTCTTATAACTGAAATTATTATTAGAAAGCCATGAACATAACGCATCAAACATTCTTCTTTCGGTTAATGAATTAACGTAAGCCATAGCAACGAATAAAAAGAAGAATAATTCTGCAAATTCTAAGACTACATGTCTAAACTGTGTTTCCGCCCATTTTGGTGAAAGGGAGGGATCTTGAGAAGCAACGTAAGCAATTAATACCCAAATTATCGTAGCAGCTAGAATAACAGGTTTAGACTTCCTAAAGTGAGTGAACTCTTCTGCCATCACAAATCCATAGGCAATGATAAAAATGATTATTGAAAAGATGCCTACAGGACTAAATATCATATCAAGTGAGGTTGGACCTCCAGAGGCATCAGCAGCAAGTGAAAAGTTTGGTGAAAAATTTAATGAAAGAAATGTTAATAAAAAAATGTTAAGTTTATTAAATATATTCATGATGCTCCCTTTATTCATTGCTTTAGAAACCACAAATATATATTTCTTATAAAATAATGACAAGTAAACAAATTAAAAAAATACCCATATCAGTTTTTTTTTCAGATGATCAGATTCCTAAGATTTATAAAAACATCATCTTCGATGAATATTCTTCATATTCAATTTCTAAATCAAATGAGAGAGTTTTAGTTAATTTATCAAAAATATCAAATCTAAATAGTCTGCAAAAAAACTATAAATTGTTATTGATTGGCCAAGCAATTAAAAAACTTTGTAAAACAGGGAGTTTTTTTGTTGACTATTATGGTTGTAAAAAAACTGATATCAAAAATTTTTATTTAGGCTGGTCTTTAGCTGATTACACTTTTGAAAAATACAAATCTAAAAAAAAAAACAAAAGTGAAGTTAAGATTCTTCATGAATTTGAAAAAGAAATAAGGTTAATAAGTGAATCATATTTTTTTATTAGAGATTTGATAAATACACCTGCGAATATTTTGGGACCTAATGAGATTTTTCAGTCAGCAAAGAAATTCTTAAAAAATTTTGCAGTTGCTAATTCAGTATCTGGTAAAAAACTTGAAAAGAACTTTCCCCTGATCGCAGCTGTTGGGCAAGGTGCGGATAAAAGTAAAAAACCATTGTTTTGTGAATTTAAACAAAAAAAAAACAAATCAAAAAAAAAAATTTTTCTAATTGGCAAAGGAGTTTCTTTTGATACTGGTGGTTTAAATATCAAGACAGGAAATGGAATGTCTTTAATGAAAAAGGATATGGGCGGCGCTGCAAATTGTATCGGTCTTGCTAAACTTGTAAGTGACTATGACTTAGACGTCGATCTAAGGTTATTGTTATGCTTAGTTGAAAATTCGATTTCAAAGAAGTCAATAAGACCATCCGATATAATTAAGAGCAGAGAGGGAAATTTTATAGAAATTGGTGACACAGATGCCGAAGGAAGACTAATCCTTGCTGATGCAATTAGTTATGCAATAGAAAATAAGCCTGATTTAATTATTGATATGGCAACACTAACCGGGGCATCTAGAGTTGCAATGGGAATAGAAGTTCCAAGTTTTTTTTGCAATGACGATGACTTAGCTATGAAATTAATTGATTTATCTCAAAAAACCGGAGATCCACTCTGGCAGTTACCATTATGGGAAAATTATTCAAGTCAGTTAAGCTCTGCGCATGCAGATTTTAAAAATATAGGAAATAGTATGTTTGGTGGTGCAATTACAGCTGCTTTATTTTTACAGAAATTTGTAAAAGATATTCCTTGGATACATGTAGACTTAATGGCGTGGACTAGACCAAATAAGTTTAGTTCATATGAAGGTGGTGAAGCTATGGGTATTAGAACACTTTTTGAATTAATTAAAGATATGCAGAATTAAGTAATTGTTTTGTATAGCTATCTCTTGGTTTTGAGAAAATTTTTATTTTATCGTCAAACTCTACTATTTTTCCAGACCTCATCACCATTATTTTGTCAGATAAAGCCTTTACAATTTTTAGATCGTGACTAATGAATATATAAGTCAATTTTTTTTCCTTCTGAAGATTTAAAAGTAAGTCAACAATTTGAGATTGAACAGTCATATCAAGTGCACTTGTGGGTTCATCAAGAATTATTAATTCTGGATTTAAAATGAGAGCCCTAGCTATAGCAATTCGTTGTCGTTGACCACCCGAAAACTCATGAGGGTATCTTGAAAGCATTGAAGGATCAAGGCCTACATCTACAATGATTTTTTTTGTTAGATCAACCATTTCTTTTTTAGACTTTTCCTTGTAATGTACTTCAAGCCCCTCACTTATTATATCTTGTATAGTTAACCTTGGACTTAAAGAAGCAAACGGATCCTGAAATATAATTTGAATATTTTTTCTGTAAGATCGAAAATCTTTTTCACTAAGACTCGAAATGTCTTTTTTTTTAAAAAAGAAATGTCCTTCGGAAGATATGAGTTTAATCAAGGCTTGCGCAACAGAACTCTTCCCAGAACCACTTTCACCAACAATTCCTAGAGTTTCACCTTGTGCAATGTCAAAACTAAGATTTTTAACAGCTTGAAAATCATTATTTTTATTAGAAAAGAAAAAACTACTTTTATTTTTGTAGTAAACGTTAAGGTTTTTTACAGATAAAATAACTTCATTTTTTTTTTTAATAATTTTTTTTTCGGCTGGTTTTGAGTTAATAAGCTTTTTAGTATAATGATGTTTTGGTTGACTGAATACTTTTGAGGTTTGATTTTGTTCAACAATTTTCCCTTTTTCCATTACACAAACTCTATCAGAAATTTGTTTCACAATGCCTAAGTCATGAGTTATTAGTAGAAGAGACATTTTGTATTTTTTCCTTAATTTGTCCAAGAGGTCTAGTATTTGTTTTTGAATTGTAACGTCAAGTGCCGTTGTTGGCTCATCAGCAATTAACAAGTCAGGGTTATTAGCTATTGCCATCGCAATCATTACTCTTTGTTTTTGTCCTCCAGATAATTGATGTGGGTAGTGAGACAATCTAAGCTCTGGGTTTTCAATTCCTACTTCATTAAGCAAATCTATACATTTTGACTTATCTGATTTATATTTTTTTTCAAAACATTCTGAAATCTGTTTTTGTATATTGTGAAGAGGATTTAGAGACGTCATTGGTTCCTGAAAAATCATTGAGATTTTTTTTCCTCTAATGCTCTGTAAAGTAGATTCATCTAAATTTAATAAATTTTTCTTATCGTAAATCGCATTTCCTGTTATTTTTAGTTGTGAATTAGATCTTATTAATTTCATAATGGCTAACGCCGTTACAGTTTTTCCAGAACCACTTTCACCAACAATTGCAAGGCACTCTCCTTGATTGATTTTGAAACTACTATTTGTAACAGCATTTACTGTTTGTTCATTAAATTCAAAAGTTATTTTTAGGTCTTTAACCTCAAGTAAAGTTTTCATTTAAATTACCTTTCTCGGATCAAATGCATCTCTTACGGCTTCACCAATAAAAACTAACAAACTAAGTTGTAAAGACAATGTGATGAATGCAGAAAGACCAAGCCAAGGTGCTTGTAAATTAGCCTTTCCTTGAGCAACCATTTCCCCTAGTGATGGAGACCCAGGTGGCAAACCAAAACCTAAAAAATCTAATGATGTTAATGTGGCTATTGAACCTGAAAGAATAAAAGGCATTAGTGTTAATGTCGCAACCATTGCATTTGGAAGCACATGCTTAAACATTAGCTTTGTATTTTTTACTCCAAGTGCTTTAGCGGCTTTAACATATTCAAAGTTTCTAGCTCTCAAAAATTCAGCTCTTACTACTCCCTCAAGAGACATCCAGCTAAACAAAAGCATAATGAATAAAAGAATCCAAAAACTTGGCTCTACAAAACTAGAGATAATTATTAGCAAATATAAAACTGGTAAACCTGACCAAATTTCTATGAATCGCTGACCAAATAAATCAAGTTTTCCTCCATAGAAACCTTGTATGCCTCCTATAAAAATACCAATAATACTTGACAGAATTGTAAGTGTTAGACCGAAAAAAACAGAAATTCTGAAACCATAAATTAGTCTTGCTAATACATCCCTTCCTTGATCATCCGTTCCAAGTAAATTTTCAAAAGTTGGAGGAGAAGGAGAAGGAACTTTCAAATCATAATTTATAGTATCATAAGAATATTCAATTAAAGGCATAACAAAAAAACCCTTTTGTGTTATTAAGTCTTTTACGAAAGGGTCTTTGTAATCAGCTTCAGTTTCAAATTCACCGCCATAATATGTTTCAGAAATTTTTTCAAAAACTGGGAAATGTATTTGACCATTGAAAACTACAATTATGGGTTTATCATTGGCAATGAATTCAGCAAAAACAGAAATTAAAAATAAAACAGAAAACACAAGAGCTGCATAATAACCTCTTTTATTTGCTCTGAAGTTTTTCAGTCTTCTCATTGTTAACGGGGAAACATTCACTAATTTCCTCTACTTTCAAAATCGATCCTAGGATCAATTAAAACATATGTTAAGTCACTGACTAGTCTAAGTAGAAGGCCAATTAGGGTAAAAATGTATAAACTTCCAAATACAACAGGGTAATCTCTCCCTAATGCTGCCTCAAACCCAAGAAGCCCCAGACCATCCAATGAAAAAATTACTTCAATAAGTAGTGAGGATGTAAAAAGAATATTTATGAAAGCTGCTGGAAAGCCTGAAATAACTATAAGCATCGCATTTCTAAACACATGTCCATAGAGCACTTTTTGCTCACTTACTCCTTTGGCTCTTGCCGTTAAAACATATTGTTTATTAATTTCATCCAGGAAAGAATTTTTTGTTAACATAGTCAGGCTTGCGAATCCTCCGATTACCATCGCTAGAACTGGGAGTGCCAAATGCCAAAAATAATCAAGAATTTTACCCATAAAAGATAGTTCTTCCCAATTATCAGAAACGAGCCCTCTGAGAGGGAAAATATCCAGGTAACTTCCTCCAGCAAAAATAACTATAAGGAAAATTGCAAACAAAAACCCTGGTATTGCATAACCAACAATAATTAAAGATGAAGAATATATGTCAAACTTTGACCCATCTCTTACAGCTTTTTTTATTCCTAACGGTATTGAAATCAAATAAACAAACAAAGTTGTCCATAGACCTAAAGAAATTGAGACAGGTAATTTTTCTAAAATTAATGATATAACACTTTTATCTTTATAAAAGCTTTCACCAAAATCGAAGATTAAGTAGTTCTTGAGCATTTCAAAAAATCTCTCTAAAGGAGGTTTATCAAAACCGTATTGCTTCTCTAATTCTTTTATTAAGTCAGGATCTATTCCTTGGGAGCCCCTATATTTACTTTCTTGAGTGTTAAGGTTTTTTTGGGATTGATTACTTGAAAGTTGTTCCCCACCAGATGAGGTAAATCTCTCTGTTACAGATACATCGGTTCCTTTAATTTGAGCAATAGCTTTTTCAACAGGCCCTCCAGGTGCAGCTTGAATAATTAGGAAATTTACAGCTAGAATTCCAAATAGAGTGGGTATTATTAGAAAAAGTCTTTTTATAATATAATTTAACATTAGTTAGTTTTTCTTTTCATCTTCCATAAAACAAATAATAAGAAGATTAATAGCAAATAATAAATTGAGTTGTCTTTATTATTTTTTTTATCGCTTGAGGAAGAAGAAATTTCACTCATATTTTTTGCTTTTTTTTGATCGAACCACCAAAAATCAAATCCTAAATCATATTTTGGAGAAATCTCAGGCCTAGAAATTTTATTCCAATAAGCTACCCTATAATGTCCAATATGGAACTGAGGAATGAGATAATAATTAAATAATAATATTCTATCTAAAACTTTAGTATAAGTTACAAGTTCTTTTCTGGACTTTGCACTAATTAGCCCGTCAATAATTTCATCCACTACTGGGTTCTTTACCCCTATATAATTCGGACTAGCTTTTTGGTCTGCCGCAGCGGAACCCCAATAATTTTTTTGTTCATTACCTGGAGAAATTATTGAACCATAATTTACAACAATCATATCATAATCATAATCCTCTAATCTCCGTATGTATTGAGAATCATCCTGAACTGTCCTAATTGAAACAATAATACCTAATTTTTTTAAATTCCTTTTCATAGGCAATACAATTCTTTCAAAAAGGGGGGATCTCAGTAAGATTTCAAATTCAAAGATTTCACCTGTGCTTTTATTTGTTAACACATCATCTTTTATTATCCATCCTTCTTTCTTAAGAAGTCTTCTTGCAACTCTGAGGTTTTTTCTTAAACCATTTTCTTCATCTGTATTAGGTGGGGAAAAAATTGTTGTAAAGACTTCATCAGGAATCTTACCTCTATAATTTTCAAGAATCAGTAATTCTTCTTTGCTGGGTAGATTCTGAGATGCAAGTTCAGAGTTATCAAAAAAACTTTTTGTTCTGGTGTACGCATTATAAAAAAGATTTCTGTTGGACCATTCAAAATCAAATGCATAAGTTAAGGCTTTCCTAACATTTCTATTTTTAAAAATTGATTTTCTCATATTGAAAGCAAATCCTTGCATACCGCTAGGTCTGTAATATTTGATTTCTTCAATTTTTACTTTACCTTCTTTAACGGCTGCAAAATTATATGCAGTTGCCCAATTTTTTGAAGAGTTCTCTTGTTTAAAATCATAGGCTCCTGATTTAAACGCTTCCAGTGCAACAGTTTCATCTCTGTAATAATCGTAGTGTATGGTATCAAAATTATACCTTCCAATATTTACATTTAAATTCTTCCCCCAGTAATTCTGATTTTTTTTTAAAGTGATACTTCTCCCTGCTTTTACATCTGAAATCAAATATGGTCCACTTCCTAAAGGGGGTGTTAGAGTGGTTTTGCTAAAGTCTTTACCGTCCCAATCTTTTTTAGAAAAGATTGGTAATTGGTAACCAATTATAAGGGGTAGTTCAGGGTTAGGTTCTCCTTTAAAAAAAAATTTTACCTCATCTTCACTTATTTTCTCTACCTTTTCTACTTGACCCCAGTAAGTCTTATAGCTTGGATGACCTTTTGAAATTATTGTTTCAAAAGAAAACTTTACATCTTCAGGTCTGATAATTGTCCCATCAGAAAATCTTGCTTCTTTTCTTATCTTAAACGAAACCCATGATCTGTCATTCGGGACTTTAACTCCCTCTGCAATTAAACCATACTGACTGAACGGTTCATCAAACGACGATTTCATTAATGTTTCAAAAAGATATGCTGACTGGTAGGCTGGTACCCCCTTTAATATATATGGGTTAAGGTTGTCGAAAGTTCCTATTGAGAATCTATTAATCTTTCCTCCTTTGAAGGCATTTTCATCTGCATAATCAAATTTCTCAAAGTTTTTTGGGTACTTTAGATCCCCATGCATAGCAATCCCATGCTGATATCCAGGACTAATGTCTTCAGAAATTAAGTTTTTAAAGGGAGCAAGAGATAGAACGATAAGAAAACTAAAAAAACTAAAAATATTCATAGCTATAAATTCTTTATTAATCTCATTATTTCTTTATGGTGATTTAACGAGCTTGATGCAATAATTTTTCCATCTGATTTAACATTCAACTTATCTCCTTTCCAATCTGTCATTGTCCCTCCATATTCTTCTAACAATGCAGCTTGAGCCATATAATCCCAGGGCTTCATATTTGATTCAATAATAAGGTCAATTTTCCCCGAAAGTAAAAGTCCATATGCATAACAATCTGTTCCAAAAATCGGGAATCTAACTTTTTCGTAAATTTCTGTAATTTTATTTCTGGTTTTTTTATTAAACATCAATAATGATGTCGATGCCATTATCAGATCATTGAATTTTTTTTTATTTTCAGGTTTGATACAAACCTGATTATTTAATTTAACACCTAACTTTTTTCCACCAAACCACCTTTGATTTAATATGGGAATGTCAATTAATCCAATAATGGGTTTTAAATTTTTAGTACAGCTAATTAGAGTGCCAAATAATGGCTTTCCTGCAATAAAACTATGTGTTCCATCTAATGGGTCTATTATCCAAACAAACTCATTGTTTTCTTTTTCACTTCCAAACTCTTCACCAATAACTCCATGCTGTGGAAATTTTTTTTTTAGCTTTTCCCTAAATCTTTCTTCTATTTCTTTATCAATATTTGTTACTAATGAACCATCATCTTTTTCTTCTACACTGAATTTTTTAAAGTAATTATTTTTAAGAATTTTCTTACTTTGATTTGCAAATTCAAATGCAAACTTTAGAAGATCGCTATGAATTAATTTCATTAATTTAAAGATTTTAAATATGAAATTAAGTCAACTCTATCAGATTCTTTTTTTAGTCCTTTATAAATCATTTTTGTTCCTTTTATATATTCTTTTGGATTTTCAAAGAAATAAAACAATTCTTCTGTTGACCAATCTTTTTCATAAGCCATCAGGGCTTTTGAATATTTAAAATCAGAAATACTTGCTGACTTTCTTCCTACAACCCCCCAAAGAGGTGGACCGACCTTTATTTTTAGTGAATTATCAACACTATGACAAGCTGTGCATTGTTTAGCTATTTTTTTACCATTTTCAAGACTTGCATTTTGAAA
>CENU01117712.1_pt1 | contig 10333 bp, 18 predicted proteins | sample 361331 | NCBI WGS metagenome assembly CENU01 (sample SAMEA2619766, study PRJEB7988) | marine metagenome | isolation source: saline water (ENVO:00002010), including
AGCAAAGATGATATGATTGAAGTATTAGAAAAATTTATGATATCAATAGGCTATCATTTTAATGAAAGCGAACACTTAGGAATTGAATACGAAGGTTAGCTATCCAGCAATCAGGTTCCAGATATGCTCTTTAAATTATTTTGGCTTTATTGGCTATAAATGCCTTGACTTTATTCTATTCTGTGGTATTATAGCTACATCAACTAGAGAGAGAACGAATAATGTACCATGAATGTGAAGCCGCGGAAGAAATCACTGTTGTCCTGACCAAAAAAGAACTTTATGTCTTGCGAATGGCAGCAATGCGAACTGCAAATGTGATGGCACAGGATATGACTCCTACCGCCCAGACGCGAGTTGATTTGATTGACCTTGCCACCGAGAAACTAGAACAAGCATTTTACGGAGTTGCTTAAAAAGCCCTTGACTTTATTCTATTCTGTGGTATTATAGCTACATCAACTAGAGAGAGAACACTATGATTGGAAAAGAAATCTTTGCGAACTACGGTGCGATGATCGAGCCTCACTATGGTATGGTGACTGGTGTGAAGACCACAACTATCCAGCGAACTGGTGAGTCCATGAGAGAAGTCAAAGTCTGGTGGTTCGAAGCCGGAGAGTCTTCTGGTGAGACTCAGTGGATTCCAGAGTGTACTATTCGCACCGAAAGGTCATGGTGAGACTATCGAAGGTAGTCCTATCGGATTCTACTGGAGTCCAGTTCCAATTCTTGAAAGATATTTGTAAAAAAGTTCTTGACAAAACTCTAAGTGTTTGTTATAATAGCTTTGTATTCATTAAAGGGAAGTTCCAATTAATTAAACAGTAACTCCACAAAAACCGACACACTCACCTAGTATGAGGGTATGGGTGTCTATGGAGAAGGGTTGATACTAGGGAGATTCGGAGAAAGTCCTGTCCGGATCTTAATGTAAAAGAGCGCCACTCTAAATGTGCCAGGCAGTACTAGGAGATCTCCGAGTCACTTCGCTAAATTGCTATATATTGCTATGAAGTGATTCGGAAAGTACTCCGAGAGGTATTGGCCCCCCCTCCGAGACTGGGGGCTTGAAGGTTTACTTTTACGGGACTCCTAAAATAAAAGACGAAAGTCTATAAGAGGCCACCCCCAAAATCTCTAAGGAATCTCAAAAGGAATTCTCAAAAAAAATTTTCTTAGGTAGCAAATCTACCGAAAACCAAAAGTTATGTGAAGTCAGATTCTTAGATCAAATTATTCTCAGAATCGCTCAAAAAGTATTTGACTCCAACTCCAATTTCGTTTACAATATACACATCAATTAAAACAAGGAACCATTCAGAATGGCGTATGTATCTAAAGAAACCAAGCAAGTGATCGCTCCAGAGATCAAGCGAGTTCTCAAGAAGTGGAAGATGAAGGGTTCGATTTCGGGTCAGGGTTCCGCGACTCTGAAGGTCACGATCAACGAAGGCCCGTTTCCTCTTCCGAAGATTGCAAACCGTCATGTGTATCAGTATGATATGTACCAAGTGAATCCGTACTGGTATCAGGAAGCAGAAGGTCTCTCTGGGTCTTGGAAGAATTTCTTAACTGAATTGGAAGCAGCCATGAAGGGTTCGATTTGGTTTGACAAGTCCGACTCTATGACTGACTACTTTCACACTGCATACTATATTGATATGCAGATTGGTTCCGGTACTAAAGAATATCGGTTTGAACCTAAACTCCGAAAGGCTTTGTTGAAGTCTGTAGGAATCGCATAAGGAATTTACTATGAGTGAATTGGAAATCTATCTTGACTATTGGCACATATCCAAAACCGATGGTACGTTTATCTTGAACGGAAAGTATGCAGACTACATTGAAGGTCTCAAGCGTATTTTCGAAAAGGAACGAATAGATACCTTGGATCGAGCGACAAAGGCTGTCGCGTTGTTGAAAGTTGGAGAAAACTATGGATAGTTTAGCAATGATCAAGACGGAAGTTTTAGAGCAACTTCTTACCATCGAAAAACGACTTCGCGCAATCGAAGATTCTCTTGAGGGGATTCCTCAGATTTCTCAGTTGAACGGACAGAAGATTGCATACGAGCACGTTCTGAAGCTTCTGGATATTCACGCGGAGTATCAGGTGAAGATGTCTGAGATTTCAACTCGCGAGGTGGGTGATTATGTCACAGGACGTTAAATACTACAGAAGTGCTCTGGGTGGAATGCGAAAGACTCTTCTAGAGGAATTAGAATTTGCTCAGAGTTTTCTGGACGAAGGTGTTCAGAATAAAGATTTTCTTGCGAGACTCTCTGCATCCACTGAAGTTCTGCATTCTGTCATTGAGATGGTCGATGAAATTCTGGTTGAATCGGTTGAGTCTGAGACTGAACGGAATGCATTAAGGTCTACTCCAGAGGGTCAAGAAAATTAGCGCGGAAAACCAGCGCGTTTTCCCTAAATAGTTTTCTAAGCTTATCGGAGAGTTAACACAATGGCGACAATGGGGAAAAACGAAGCGTCTTTCGCGAAACCGTATCTGCAGATGATAGCATCCGATATTCAGAATAGAAAACCAGTTCTGATGTCGGATAGGAATCGCGTCACACTGGATAGAAACAATCGTGATATCAAGAGGTTTCTAACTATAGTTCGAACCAAGAATGATGCTCAGATGCGAAATGTTCTTCTGAAATCGGGTCAGTATTTGCCACTCTTTGAGGGATATAAGTGGACACAGATTGATAAGAGCCCGTACTCAGGATTAGGTGGTGGTAAGTCCGATGGTAAAACCACAGCAATGCAAGAACGAGCATCTCTTTTCGCTATTCAGAAGTCCATAGAGAACAACGGATATAATAACCAGACGCAGTTCTTTAAATTGTATAGAGAAGACTTAAAGAAAATCTATCCGGATATGAATGAAGAGTGGGAAAACGGTATATTTCAACAACAACTCACCACACAAAGAGAAGTTGGTAACACTCGTTATGCCCACTACAGTCGCGATGATGGCTTTATGGACTATATCACGCAAACCTGTAAACAACTATACGGCATTTCTCAAAAAGATAACTGGAATCCGGCGGATGTTTGGTTGGTTTCCGATTTGAATGCGGTTAGGAATGAACTGAATGCAAAAATAAGAGACAATTCAACATCTCTACAGGAGTTTAACGCAATTCTACGCACCATGTTTAAAGAAAGAAAGGTCGTAGGCATATCTCTCAAGAAGATTTCTGGTCGAGTCGCAAGGTGGGAACTCACCAATATGGATAACGTGGATGTTTTCGAAGATGGAAAGTATGCATACAGTTATAATAGTAACTCCACTAACTATTTTTCTCTCAAAAATGATTCAGAATTTCATTCTTCCGATACGGTTCTTCGCATGAACGGAGAAAAGGAACAAAAAATACAGATTCGACAGAATTCTGCAGGGTTCAATAACCTCAAAATGGAAACAACAACTGTCGGAGCATCCTCAGCCCGAGGTGGAAAAGCCCCACTGGACATGGTTTCTAGTATTTTTCGCGATTATAACATAGAATCTTCGCGTTGGAGAAAGAATCAAAACTATCCTAGAACTTTGGATGAGTTTAAATTGAAATCTTCAGTCCATATGGATCGATATATGCAACTTATGTCTTCCGGAAAGATGGAATTGACTAAATTAGGAAGTGTTTCGAAGGAAAAATTTGAAGAAAATGTGTGTGCAGTCTTTTCTTCCAAGAGACCGGACATTGCTAACTCCAAATTGATGCAGTTAGACTTATGTAATATAATATTTTCTCTTTCTGATGCTCAGATTGATAACTTATTGACAGATATTCTGTTTATATCTCAAAAGAAGGGAGATATATTCGGCCCATTTGCAAAATTATACTAGGAGAGTGACATGGCGCAACCACAACAACATCAACCACAACCTACAGAAGAAGAACTGAAGGAAATGAAACGACAAGCTGAAGAAGGAGGCTTTTAATGTATCGCGATGTAATGATTGGCATAGGAAATTCTCTAAAAGATCTTATTGAATTCCATAAACGAGTCTTCGATAGGTTCATGGAGGCTCTCAATCTGGATGAATACGAACTCTCATGGGTAAGTTTCTTCACTGGAGTCGCTCTCACATTACTAGTGATGGCGTTTGTGTGATTTAAATGGCAAAACGAAGAAGAAGCAGGATAACTATCGGAAAAAGATCCGAAGATCCTGCGAAAAATCCATTAAACAACTATGTTGCGAAGTACGCAGCACAGTTCGGCGCGACTGCAAAGACGCACAGAGACAAGACTAAGTATCATAGACCCGATGGTTATGACGAAGAAGAGTCTTAGTCCAAATTAATCTAAAAAAAGTTACTATATTTGTCAAAATATAGTTGACAACATCCCCAATATACCCTATAATAGTGGTTCATTTGATGAGATTGTAAGGAAAGAGAGAAAAATGATTGTTGCTGAAAAAACTTTGCGTGCTTGGGGGACTGCTGTTGGTAAAACAGCAACCGCAATGTACATTGGGGAGTTTCCGATTGAGGGAACCATCACTAGTCGTCGCGAATGTCACGGCGGAAAGATCGAACTTGAAGTCGAGTTGGCAAAAGAAGTCAACGTCATGGGTAAAATTCGTCCGATTGGAACGACTTTGCCGGTTTATGCAGAAGAAGTCTTGGAGATTGTGTAATGATCGCTCAATGTAAAGAAACTCAGCTGGAACTTTTTGCTGCTCCTGACGGACAAGACAAAAAACTGGAAGAATTTATCGAGTACGTTCTTGATTTTTATAGTCCAGAGTCGGAACTTTATCCCGAAATGGCATTCACTAGGGAAGAAGTTGTTGCTGGTTATGCGGAACGACTGATTCGTCACAAAGAACATGAGTTCGAAGGCGACACTGTAGACCGTGAATGGGTTCGCGACATCGTTTTAGAAATGCGAGAGGCAGAATAATGGAAACAATTTCCGCTGGACAATTTGTCAATCCCCTTACAGTCACCAAACTGAAGGTTTATGAGTCCGTAGATGGTTCAGAGATTATTGCTGGATCATCTCGCGGGACTAACGGAACTTGGGTTGCCATCTATGATTGGAACAAGGAAGATAATACGCTTTACCGCATATGCAATCTTACCTCTTCAGAGAACAAAACTCTGATTGAACTTGCGGATTCTCTTTATTACGGAGAATAGTTATGGGGAATATCATAGATTTCCCCGGCGGAGATAAACCGAAGACAGACGAAGATCTGACCGAAAAAGAAAAACGAATTGAAGAAGAGAAGTATGAGACTTTTCTTCGTTACATACATTCTATCCGCGAAAGAATCTATGCAAAGAATGAATTGGATCGTCAAACAGCAGAAGTTTATATCGCAGCAATCAATACAATACTTCCAGAATTGAGAGAAGCGATTAAGTACGCAATGGAAACTGAGATTGACTGGAAGAAAAAATAAAATGGAAAGTATTTGGAAATGTTTTGAAGTTTTTGATTCCAGACCGGAACGAGCACGCCGCGTATTTGAGCTTCAACGATATGCTAAAGAAAAAAATTTAATTCTTAAGTATGAATTGAAACATAACGACAGAGATGTTATTTTATATTACCAATTTTTAGAAAATAAGGAAGAAAGTCAGTATAAATAATATGGCAGAATCGACGATAGAGTCGAATACTCAACCAGTGATTGTATGAAGTACTGCAGACTTCGCTCGTAGGCATGACTTTCCGTTCTCCGTTTCGTTAGGAGATCCCTACCAGCAGCAATCGTCTGAGTGTTGAGGATGACCTGAGTAAGTCATCTAGGATAAAACTGCTCACTTTTGCGGGTATCGTATAAAGGCTATTACGTCAGCCTTCCAAGCTGATCATCTGAGTTCGATTCTCAGTACCCGCTCCAGATAGAGATATTTTGTAATGGATAGTATTGAAAATCTATTGAAGGCCCTAAGTGTCGGGTCAGTAAAAATCACTTACAAAACTGTCAACTCTGGCAGAATAGAGTCTGTGGTCGGAACCATGAAGGGCAACCCGATGCATCAGAATTCTACCAGCGATGTTATTGTGGTACAAAATGTAGAGACGAAACAGTATCAAGATATACGAGTTTCTACGATAAAGGATTGGAAAAAAATATAGAACAATGAGGCGTCTGCGAATTGAGGGAATGCTCTATAGAGAGCCTGAGTCAATTGCCCCCTAGTACTTCAGAGATGGCATTAATCGTGTGGGCAACGCGGTTTCTGTACTATGCACTGAGGATAGGATACGACAAGTTTTCCGATGGGTTGGATTCCCATCCGCCTCTACCCAATATGCTGGATTAGCTCAGCAGGTAGAGCAACTCACTTGTAATGAGAAGGTCGGGAGTTCGATTCTCTCATCCAGCACCAGACAGATTGGGAGTCCCGCTTTATGGATTTGGGCCCATCTAAGTTCAAAGGGGCTCCTAGTCTGACCAGAGAGGAATATGACTGTCTTACGCAAGTGTAAAATATGTGAAGAATGGAAGAAGTTAGATCTATTCGTTATCACAAGTTATTCGCGGATCGGCCCATATCGCGGTACAATTTGTAGACAGTGTAATCGAATCCCCAAAAAAACAATCAGAATAAAGATTCTAAATACTTATGGATTATAAATTAGAGTATGGAGAATCTATTATGGAAAACGAACAAGACTCTAAAAGAAAAGGAAAACCGAATCGGCCAGCGCAATTAGGCCTTCGTACTCTTATGAGTGCGGATAATGTTTTCTTTGATAACCCTCAAGTTAAGATCGAAAGGATTCCCCGAAATGTCGCTGATAAATATATTGTGAGAGTAAGTTATGAACCTGTGTGGGTGAATTCAAATGGCGACTTCAATTCAACTGGCGAGATAGAAGATGTATTTGACATCACTAGACAAGTAAATCAAATCCAAGTAATCTTTAGAATCATTGAGAGAGACGATAAGACCTATAAGACTGGATACGAAGCATACGAAATGCATTGTCCTACTCTTTTGAAAATCGGAAAAGAACTCAATGATATGTTTGGAGTTTGGTTACTATACGCCGCATCAAAAATAATCTATTCAAAAAACGAAAATCACTACAACTTATTATGCGAGGCATGGCAACCGTTAAATCATTGGTAAAAAAAAACTTGACAACTGTAGATTAAATCTGTATAGTGTCTTCCAAGAAATGAAAAAACCTCAATTTCTTTTGAATTGTTTGATATGAACGAGGTGGCTGCGGAACTATACCTTCCAGTTCTAAAATAAGGGTATAGGGTTGGTTGCCAAAAGACCGCGACAACTGTGGGTGATAGAGACTTTTCCTCTCTCCCTCATCAACGCTCTTGATCCCACATTGTCGCACTTATTAGTATATAGGAAAATCGATGTCTGACGATGATGACGGAAAGTATGAAGGGCCTGAAATGACTGAGGAAGAACTTCAACTAATCAAAATGGCGTTAGACTTGGTTGCGAAAAACCGAGAAAAGCGGAAAGAAAATAATGTCTTCAATATAGAAGACTACCGAGAAAAAGATGATGAAGAAAACTAAAGATCGATTTGATCTAGAACAAGATATCCATCAATGTTGGTACATAGTAAATGATATCAATATGTTGATGGAGTATATTTTAGATAATCCGGAATTTACAATGCCACCAAAAACAGAAGATGTTCTTGCAAATAAATTGTTGGGACTCCGAGAGTTGTATGAAATGAGATTTGATAGGCTATGGAATACTTTTCTAGAATCTCATAATCTCCCTTCCGCTAATAAGGAAAATATTGAATGATAATTGAAGCAGCATTAAAGTATGACTTCGATGATGTTTTGATTAGACCTAAGAGGTCAGCTCTCAGATCTAGAGAAGAAGTAGATCTATTTCGATTCCACACATTTAGGAACTTTATACCTCACTCCGGCCATTCTCCTAACCATCCAGAATTTCTCAAGATAGATGACTTTCCATGCTGTCTGGGCCGAGAACCAAATCAAGAATTCCACTATAAGGGAGTTCCGATAATGGCCGCGAATATGGATGGCGTTGGAACTATGGAGATGGCATCAACCTTATCTGATTCTGGAGTATTTACTTGTCTCAAGAAAAATTATAGTTCAGAAGAATTAATAAATTTCTTTAATGACGAGACTCATCTATCAGAATCTGTTGCGGTGACTATTGGAATGACTCTAGAAGATAAAGAGAAGTTGGAACGAGTATATTCTGAAACAAAAATAAAGTATGTCTGTATTGATGTAGCAAATGGATATACAGAAAGATTTTGCGATTATGTAGAAGATATTCGAAATACTTTTCCACATTTAGTTATCATTGCTGGGAATGTCGCAACTGCAGATCAAACTGGAGAACTGATCCTAAGAGGAGCGGATATTGTCAAGGTCGGTATCGGGCCAGGTTCTGTATGTACGACTAGAATTAAGACTGGAGTCGGGTATCCCCAGCTTTCCGCAATCATAGAATGTGCGGATGCGGCACATGGTTTAGGTGGCCATATTATTGCAGATGGTGGATGCCGCACTCCAGCGGATATCGCAAAGGCATTTTGTGCTGGTGCGGATTTTGTTATGATTGGGGGAATGTTATCTGGTCATAAACAAGGTTTGGAAGATGACGCAGAAATAACTGATGGTAATATTACATTCTATGGAATGAGTTCCAAGACTGCAAATGAAACTCATAACGGAGGTCTTAAAGACTATCGTAGCGCAGAAGGAAGAGAAGTATTGATAAAGTATAGGGGAAATGTAGAACCTACCTTACATGACATTCTAGGGGGTCTGAGATCTACCTGTAGTTATATCGGTGCGAAGAATATTAAGAATATGTCTAAGTGCTGCACATTTATTCGCACTACTCGACAGTATAATACTGTCTATGAATCCAATACCATATAACTCTTATAAATAATTATTTGAGGTCAGTATGGCAGAGTCAGTAGGTTCGGACAGTCTTTTATATAACGCCGATGAAGATATTGAGAGTAATGAAGAATTTCTTGCATATTTAATAGTTCCGCCAGTATCTTATTTCCGTAATATACAAACAACCGCAAGAGGAAAGATTCGGGAAGATAGTTTTTTACGAGTAGCTTCAACGAAATCAGAATCAGAAGAAATTCGTGCGGAGTTATTAGAACATTATGGAGTTCGCACTAGATCAATACCTCTAGGAATAACAATAACGGGTGATTCTAACGTGTCAATATCAGTAAAAAGAATTCCAGATCTTGGAGCAAGATATAGAGATCCAGTCGTAGGAGAAGTTTTTCAATATCTGGGCGAAACAAAAACGGTTGGTGGAGAAACTGTTCCCTTCTATGATTTATCCACACAATCGACACAATATGTAACCGAATCTTCGAATAATCTATATTACACAAATCAGAGAGTTACAGACCACATTGCGTCTCCGCCAATAAACGTAACTCCAGCTGGTTTTGAAATTCAGACATACTTAAACACCGTAACTCCCCCAGAAGGAGATAATTCTTTACGACTTGCAACAACTCAATACACAGATAGAGCAATTGCAAGTCTTATAGATGGCGCTCCAGAACTTTTAGATACTTTAGATGAACTCGCAGCTTCGATTGCTGACGATCCTACTTTCTATGATACGATGTTTCGTAGGAACGAAGAAATTCGACAAGAACAAACCAGAACACAAGAAGGATCTGGATTACTTACGGACAGCAATCCACTCGTAATTTCAAGTATAGAATCTGGAAGTGGTACATATAATTCTGGAGATTACAAGACAGAAGAAACTTCAAATTACTTAAAGACTCAAGATTTTGCCGATGCCACTATCTCTGCAAATCTTTTTAATGCGGATTTGCTCTTAGATTCTGCAGTCAACAATTTGCAGATAGAATTAGATGATACACAAACAGGTGCGGGATTAGAATCTGATGGTTCATATACTCCATACACGCAATATAATGATGTAACTGCAACTGATGGGGCACATTATATCCATACTGCACCAGATCTAAGAGAATCAGATAAACTATTAGATACTAGAGTTTATTCAGTTACACTTGGTTCCGGATTAGACTCTCAAGGAAACTATGTTCAGAAAACTGACGCTAACTTTATTGCAGATGCAACTTCATTACAAGATGCAGATGAAAAACTAGACGCTGCATTAAACAGTCAAATAACCTCAGTTCTTTCAACTTTAAGAACCGAAAGAGCAACCGCTATTGCAACTGCAGAACAAACACTGAATGCGACTATTAGTGTTGAAAGAGATAGAATTACGGTAGAGTCCGGATTACTTACTAATCTAACCAGTAGACTAGAAACCAGAGATGAAGATGGCAATTT
>CENU01011170.1_pt1 | contig 10324 bp, 8 predicted proteins | sample 361331 | NCBI WGS metagenome assembly CENU01 (sample SAMEA2619766, study PRJEB7988) | marine metagenome | isolation source: saline water (ENVO:00002010), including
ACTTTTGAGAAAAAGACTTCTTCACTATCTGAAGGCCCTCCAACATGTGAGTCACTTGATCCTATTAAACCAAACTTGTATGGATTGGTAAGACCGCTTTCCTCCAAAAATAAACCCTTAAGATATGCATCTCTTACGTAACTACCCCTTAAATTAGAAATATTTTTCTCTTGGTCCACACCAGTTTTTACTTCGAAAGCTGCCCATTCATCATTTTTTGACAACAATGGATGAGTTTCCGAGGTTCCTTTAACTTGAGTAATTTCAACCAGTGGCTCATTTAATGAACGATTTTTAGAATAAGCCTCATCGATTGGACCTCCATTGTAGTTATCCAGTGAGAAAGCAACTCCACCTGAAATATTTGTATTGTGAGGAATGGCTAAGCTTTCAACTCCATCAGATCTGATAAGATTCATCCAATCCCATAATTTCTCTGGATTTGGGCTATCGGCTCTTGTAAAGATTTTTTGGGGGAGATTTCTTGTATCTTTAAATATAACGTTTCGATGTAAGTACTTGTTATAAAGGTCTAATCCAGGAGTATATTCATATGCAGCAAATGTAGTGAATGTTCCAGGAATATAAGCATTGTCTGCAGCTTCGATGGTTTGTTGCCATACTGATCTTTCGATTTTTTCTATTAGCGAGCCATCAATTGATCCATTTTCTAGACCCTCGGTAACTTTTTTATAAAAGGGTCTGAAAATATTTCCTCTTTTAATCAAGGAAATAATGCCGCTATCCACGGATTCATTCAGATTGTGTAAGGGTTTGGTAAATTCATATTTTGAGAACTCAGAAGTCGTATCTGCTGCAACTTTCATTAATCCCATAAAAATTCCATGATCAGTTACAGCATAGAAATCCAAAGGTCTGCTAAGTTGAATCAAATATCCGCTTGGATGGACTATTGCATTGCCTCGAGCATATTTGTAAGCATCTTTTGGAGTGTTAATAGTTCCAAAAGTGTAAGCGTCAAATGAATTTCCAGTGTGAACATGTAGATCACCAAAATAAGCATTTTTATTTGGATTAGGTAAAGGCCTAACGATATTGAGTTTTTCCACTGCGGGCTTAACTTCTTCAGGTTTAATTACATTTTTTGAGTTACTTGAATCAGAACATGCTGCTACTAGAAAAAAACACAGAATAAAATAAATTGCTTTGATTTTCATAATAGTTTTATGACAAACGCCTTGCAATCTCCTCTTTTAATAACCAAATTCTATCCTGACCCCAGACATAAAATGGATCAGTGCCATCTTCATTGGTAATTTTAAAACTTGGAACACCCCAACAATTTCCTGAGTACATATCCTTAACATTATCATTGAGTATTTTTTTCCAGTGTTTTGTATTTAGATCTTTGCTTATCATTGTCCAATCAAGACCTAAATCAATAACCAGTTCTTCTAAAAAATTATCGTCGCCAATATTAATTCCATCTTGAAAGGAAGCTTTTAGCAAAGCCTCAATATATTCAAAGCCCTTTCCAGCCTCATCAATTGCTGGAAATAATGAATATGACTTTCTTGCTGGTTTTCCAATTGGAGAATGAATGGTTTTCATCTCATGTGCATATTTTCTTCCCTCTCTTGCAGCATCAGAGAGAATATATTTTGCTTTATTGGTTGGTATATTCATCATCCTCATAAGCATAGGTAAAACTGGTTTCATATGTAAATTAATAGGATAGTCGTCTCGAATCTCTCTTATTCTTTTTGTACTAACAAAGGTATAAGGACTATTTAACGAGGGATAGTAATAAAGGTTAACTTTTTTTTCAGAAAGTAGTGTTTTGGGAGCTTTTAGTTTTAAGGTGAAGATTTCATTTTTTTCAGATTTTTTTCTTGCACCAAGCTCAGTCAGTCTTTCTTCTAAATATGGAAGTCGATCTAAGCCCCAATAAAGTTCTTTTTCATAATAAAAAGCTGAACCAAAATAATAACCTTTTCCATTTCTAATTTCGTTGCCATTGTTTAACTTTTCCTTAATTTGGCCTGATGTCGCAAAGTAGGTGGAAGAAATAGCATCAAGTTTTTCAGAATCTCCACTCCACAGAGCAAAACTTACTTGGGTAGCTATATCCACAAAATTTTGTTCGTCAACTGCTGACAAAATAGAGTTAGCTATAATGACGAGCTCTCTAGCTGGATAGGATTTTGCTGGAAATTCAATGTCATAAAATGGGGCAATTCGTTGGACATCTTGAAGACAGTAATAATTGTATAAAGTCGGTTCATGCAGTGCCTCGAAACTTTCTTCACCAACCAATACTGGCTTCAACTCAATATCAAATGATGCTTGAAGCTTATTAATCGAATGAATCGTTAGATGCGAATAAGGATCATCAACTTTATGAAAATATAAAACTTCATGAGGCCTTTGGTCCTTTTGTCTCGAAGCTTCTACTTTTGCTCTAGTATCTTTAAAAATTTCATAACTGGAAAATGTATTCATTATTTTATTTCGTAAGTTTGCACCTAACGTTCGCCTTGCCATAAAATTTCTGAAATATTTAATCATTTTAAGATTTTTCTCTAAATTTTTTAAAACCTAGTATAAGCATTCTTGCATTTTTAGTCCTACAATTGACATAATAATTGGGCTTCATAAATATAAATGGTGGGAAAAATGAAACTTAACAAATCTTCTATTGGATTAATTATTGTCTCCTTTGTGTTTTATCTATATGCAACTGACTCCTTCAGTATATTCCAGAGAGATTCGGCTTTAGAGATAGTTGATTTCTCAATCGAAAATTCCCCAGTCAATATTGATATTCCATCCAATCCATACAGAAATCCGTACTACGGTGATTTGCACGTTCATACAAAATATTCATTTGATGCTTATATTTTTGGAGTAACTGCAACTCCATATGATGCATACAGATTTGCCACTGGTGAGGCAGTTAAACATCCATTGGGTTTTGATATGCAATTGAAAGAGCCATTGGATTTTTATGCAGTGACTGATCATGGTTTTTATATGGGGATGATAGAAAACTATGCTGATACTTCATCAAAAATGTCTAAGAATGAGTGGACAAAACCTATTCACAATATAAATAGACCTGAGAATGTAACTGTTGCTTCAACTGGAGAGCGAGCTGATTTATTTAGTTCTGTGTTAAGTCGAGAAATTATAAATAAACCCTACCCTTGGTGGCATCCAAACTTCTTAGGAGCATGGCTAACAAATAATATTCAGCTTGCTCTAACCTCATTTGATTATGATGTTCACAAGTCTGCATGGGCAGATGTAGCGAAAGCCGCTGAAGAATTCAATGATCCAGGAAATTTCACAACCTTCATTGGTTATGAATATACGACCTCAACAGAAGTAGAAGGCGGTAATTTGCATCGAAATGTTATTTTTAATTCTTCCAATGCTCCAATTAGGCCTTGGACAAGAATTGATTCTCTTAACCCAGAAGATCTTTGGACATGGATGGACAGCTTAAGAGACAATGACGTTGATTCTTTGGCTATGCCTCACAATAGCAATGGCTCAAATGGTCAAATGTTTGAGGTAGAGACATTTAGAGGAAATCCTATAAGTAAAGAGTATTCAGAAAAGAGAATGAGAAATGAGCCTGTTGTTGAAATGACTCAGGTCAAAGGAACATCCGACACTCATCCCTTACTCTCTCCGGATGATGAATGGGCTGATTTTGAAATCATGGATAAAAGAGTTGGTAGCAGGCCACCAACTTATAGCATGCCACAAGGGGGCTATGTTAGAGATGCTTTTCTAAGGGGTTTAACTTTAGAGTGGGAAGGCCGAGGTAACCCATATAAATTTGGTTTAATAGGTTCTAGTGATACCCATACTGGAGCAGGTGCTTTCGATGAAAATAATTATTGGTCTAAAGTTGGTGTTCTTGATGGTACAGATATGGGAAGAGGAAGCGTACCTCTATCTCAGGATCGAATTGATCAACTCACACAATATTCAATAGACTTCAATCAACCAGCAAGCACAAAAGAAATTGAAGGCAAAACTTATGCAGATGTCGGTTTTGATCAATGGGGTGCATCAGGATTGGCAGTAGCTTGGGCAGAAGAAAATACTCGAGATTCTATTTTTCAAGCATTTAAAAGAAAAGAAACATTTGCAACAACAGGAACTAGAATAGCAGTAAGGTTCTTTGCTGGCTTTGATATGAAATCAATTGATTTGAATTCTGAAGATATGGTTAAAAATGCATATGCAAAAGGGGTTACCATGGGCGCTGATTTATTCAGTCAAGCTAATCAGACTCCTCAATTTTTAGTATGGGCTCAACGGGATAAATTAGGAGCACCTCTTCAAAGGGTTCAAATTATCAAAGGGTGGGTTGAAACTGCCTCTGGTACTCCAAAAGAAAAGATTTACGATGTTGCATGTTCAGATGGCTTAGCAGCAGATCCTGTAACTAATCGCTGTCCTGATAATGGAGCAAGAGTAAATATTGATGATTGCTCTATTTCCAATGATGTAGGAGCGGGAGAGCTCAAAACTACTTGGGAAGATCCAGATTTTGATCCAGCCGTAAAGGCTTTTTACTATGTTCGAGTTCTAGAAAATCCGACATGCAGGTGGTCTACTTGGGATGCATTGAAAGCCGGAGTAAAACCTAGGCCCGATCTGCATGAAACAATTCAAGAGCGCGCGTGGTCCTCTCCAATTTGGTATATACCTGATTCGAGCGGTTTAGAGATAATCCCGTTATAAAGTTTAGGATTTGCAGTGAGTCTCAGGATAATTGTATTTTTTTTAATTGGCTTACTAATTTTCATACTTGATGTTGCGTTTAATTCTGAACAAGACTCAAAAGATATTTATATTTCAGACCAAGAATTAACTAGTTTGCTTTCGGCATGGCAGTCACAAGTTGGAAGACCTCCAAATGATGAAGAAATCGTAAATATTATAAATAACTTTGTTCAAGAGGAGATTTTATACAGAGAAGCTTTGCTTTTAAATTTAGATGAGGAAGATCGAATTATTAAAAGAAGATTGGCGCAAAAAATTACTTTCTTGAAACAAGAAACTGTTCCGGAAGATCCATCTCAAGAAGAATTAAAAGGATTTTTTGAACAAAATAAAGGTAACTACTATGTCCCTGCAACCTATTCGTTCTCTCATCACTATTTTTCAAAAGAATCTAGCGCAAAAGAAAGAGCAACCAAAGCTTTTAACGATTATCAAACTAATGGAGTTGAATTAAAGGGCGATCCATTTTTTCTAGGAAAAAACTTTTATCAGAATAGTGCAAATGAAATTAAAAAAAATTTTGGAGAACTATTTTTCTCTACTATTAAAAATCTTTCTATAAATGAGTGGTCTGGGCCACATGAATCTACATTTGGATATCACATAATAATATTGAAAGAAGTTAAAACTGGATTTTCGCCCCCTCTTGAAAAGGTCCTAATAAAAGTTCAGCAAGATTTTCTTTCACAGGCTCAGGATAAGGCTATTGCAAAATATATTAATGAAATAAGATCTCAATATAGGGTCATTATCAATCCAGATTATAAGTTTTAATGATTTATAAGCTTGCTAAAACATTAGTCATTCTTGTTTGTTCAACTACATTATTCTCTCATGAGTTTAATCCGGCTCACTTAGTTGTGGATGAGCTTGCTGATAATGAATATCAAGTGAGTTGGATGTATCCAATAAAAAACATTGGTGTAAGAGCAGAAGTTTTTTTTCCAGATAATTGTGAAAGAGAAGGTCAAATGCCTAGTCAAAAGGGAAAATATTTGGTCGAAAGAATATCCCTCGATTGTGAAAGCTCTCTAAAAGGCCAAGTAATTTCTGTAAACAATTTAAGTGTGCTCACAGATGCCTTGATAACAATTACCCATTCCAACGGAGAGGTGTTTGAAGGCCTTATGAACCTTAAAAGATCATCGATAGAGATTCCTTTTCAAAAGCAAGTTTATCCAATGGGATATTTCACTCTAGGCATTGATCATCTAATGAGTGGAAATGATCATATTCTTTTCATCTTAGGACTACTTTTTTTAATTTCTGGTTTTTTCAACGCAGTAAAAACAATCACTGCATTTACCCTTGCACATAGTATTACCCTAGGTTTATCAGTATTTGAACTAGTCTCACTACCACAAGCAACTGTAGAGGCAATAATTGCACTTACTATCATTTACCTTGGTTTAGAGGTCAATGAAAGTAAAAAATATAAATCTACACCTTGGCTTGTTGCTTTTGGCTTTGGATTATTGCATGGACTGGGTTTTGCTAATGCCCTCACTGGTATTGGTATCGGCAATGAGCAGCTGCTACTTTCTTTACTATTCTTTAACCTGGGCATTGAAGCAGGTCAGCTTTTGTTGGTTCCTATATTTGGATCAGTTATCTGGCTTTCGCAAAAACTTAACTTTTATAAACAATCAGCTACTTTTACCTCATTAATTTTAGGTGGCATGGGCTTTTTCTGGCTGATCGATAGAGTAAGTGGAATATTAATATAAGATCAGAATTTAAGAATTAAAAATTACTTAATCTCTTTTCAATAATGCTTTCAGCCTCACTCATGATGCCATCGATTAGTTCTTGAACTGTTGGTATATCATTTACCAAGCCCGCAACCATTCCACAAGACCAAGCACCAGCCTCCATAGTTCCTTCATGCATAATCTTTGGATAAACTCCAGCAACCTCATCAGCAATATCTTGGAAAGTAAGTTGATCCCCTAAAGCATTTTCCTTTTCCATAAGGCGCTCTACTGCTTCATTATTAAGAACCCTTTCGGTGTTTCTTAAAGAACGCATAATTAATCTAGTATCCAGTTCAGAAGCATTAACAATTGAATCTTTAACATTTTGATGGACTGGCGCTTCTTGAGTTGCTATAAATCTAGTACCCATATTAATGCCTTCTGCTCCAAGAGCCATGGCCGCAACTAAACTTCTTGCATCAGCCATCCCCCCTGAGGCAACAAAAGGAATTTCAAGTTCGTCAGCTGCACGAGGTAAAAGAATAAAATTAGGAATATCATCTTCACCAGGATGACCACCGCATTCAAAACCATCAACCGACACAGCATCACATCCTATTGATTGTGCTTTTAATGAATGTCTTACCGAGGTGCACTTATGAATAATTTTTATTCCTGCATCCTTTAAAGCAGGCAAATATTCAGCAGGATTTCTTCCAGCTGTTTCAACTATGGGAACATCTCCACCAATAATTACATCGACCAATCCAGGATAATCTGGAGGCGTTAATGAAGGTAAAAATGTAAGATTCACAGCAAAGGGTTTGTCGGTCATCTCCTTGCATCGAGCTATCTCATTTGCAAGCTTTTCAGGCGTTCCTTGTGTTAGACCCGTTATAGTTCCAAGGCCCCCTGCATTTGATACTGCTGCGGCTAACTCAGCAAATCCTACATGATGCATTCCACCCTGTATAATAGGATGCTCTATACCAAATAACTCTGTAATTTTTGTTTTCATGTTTTCTCCTTTTTTTACTTCATATCAACTGGAGTTAAGAAATCCTCAAATTGCTTTTGAAGTCTCTGCATTCCAGATATCCATCTATCCCTATCATTACCCTTTCTAGAAACATACTCAGCTACTTCTGTATGAGGTAATACTAAAAATTTTTCTTCTGCAATGCATTTTAAAACTTCTTGAGCAACTTCATCTGGCTCCATCATTCCATCTACACCAGCGACACCAGGACCTTGAGCAGTCATTGCTGTTCTAACCGCCTGAGGACAAAGACAAGAAACACCAATACCCTTTTCTCCATAGGTTATCTTGACCCATTCAGCAAAACTAACTGCAGCTGCTTTAGTAACTGAATAGCCTGCTGCTCCTAACTGCGTCAGAAGCCCGGCTGCTGATGAAGTATTAACTAGATAGCCTTCTCCTCTTTCAATCATCTGAGGTAGAGCATGTTTAGCTGCAAAGATATGAGATTGAACATTCACGTCCCAAATATTCTGCCAATCCGATGCCTTAACTTCAAAAAATCCTGGCACCCCACCAATTCCTGCATTAGAACAAAAAATATCAATGCCACCAACATGCTCATCTGCCTTTTCAATCAGATTGATAATATCCTTTTCATTTCCAACGTTCGCTTTAACAGCAATGCCATCCACTGAATCAGCTGTTTCTTGTGCGCCATCAAGATTTATATCTACAGCAATTACTGATTTAGCTTCTGCTTGATAAAAAGCTTCGCATAAAGCCTTACCAATGCCACTAGCTGCACCAGTGACAATAACTCTTTTATTTTTTACATCCATTAATTTATATCAGTAATTATTATTTCATCTGAGTCTAATGGCAAAATAACCATAGTGCCATCTTTTGTAGAACTCCATTCTTTCCTTATATCATTGACTCCTCGAAAAAACATTCTCTCTGTTAGATTATTTCTTGGTGCTGGAGTTAAATGATATAAAAATAAATGGCCAACGTTAGCCAAGTTTGCAACCTTAGCAGCTTCTATTGGTGTTGTATGATACGTCTCAATATCATTTAAAATTGTAACTAATCCCTTATTGCTTTCCAAAGCTTTTCTCATAATATCCAACTGATGATTTGCTTGGGCCTCATGAAATAAAACATCCGCATCTTTTGCATGTTTAATTACATTTTCGTCGTAAATAGTATCTCCACTAATAACAATTGATCTCCCCTTGTAATCAAAACGAAATCCTAAAGCGGGAACAACTGGATCATGAGTTACCTTGAAGGCAGTTACCTTTAAACCATCTTCATCAATAATTACAGGGTTTGATAAATCTATCGTAAAAGTATTAAAACCAGCAATATCTTTTGGTGCTATTTCATTACCATGATGCTCATATCTATATTGATAGTCCAACTGATATGCATCCTCAAAACCTTGAGTTACTAGTTCAACTCCTGCAGGACCATAAACATCCATGGGCTTCGTGTGAGAGGTATTAACCCATGTCATTAAATGGAGATCTGCAAGATCAGAGATATGATCAGAGTGAAGATGAGTTAGTAGAGTTGCACGAATCTTATTTGCATCTATTCTCCAATTACCTAGATTTGCAGCACTCCCATCTCCAATATCAACAACATAGTAATTACCTCCTGCATTGACCAAAATACACGTTTGCGCCCTTCCTGGAGATGGGAGTGGGGATCTAGAGCCACAAACAACAGCGGACAATGAATTATCATTTAAATCAGCCGTTGTGCTCCCCAAAGTTTGAGCAAATCTTAGCATTAGACGATCTTGGACAGCTGGAACTCTCGTTAAAACAGTCACCAAAATAAAGCAAGTTAAAGCAAAAATTGATATATATTTAAGGAGTTTCATAATTTTAATCTTGTGTTGAAATCCGCGAACCAACAAAGATTAAAAATAGACCTACAACTACCTCTACAACAATTGCTGACATTGCGAATGGTGCATCGTAAATTAAAGTTGAAAGGGTTCTATATATAGCTGCTATCAATAAAAGCATTGAAGGTGCATAAAACCAGTGACGTGTTGTTGTAATCACTCCAACTAATGTCATTACCCCAACCGTGATAAAGAAACTTCCTATATCACCAATTTGTGTGCTCAGCCCAGCACCCTCTAGCAAAGGCATGCCTAATTGCTCGGCAATACTTGCTGGATTAACAATCCACTGGATTCCATTTATTAAAAAAAAGAATCCTAAAAGGCCAGCGACTATTCTCAACAAATTTTTCATTTAATTCTCCTTATGTCAGTTAAGTTTACGATTATTCCTTCGCTAGGATTGATTTTTCCATCAACCATTTCTTTATAAGTACTGGTAAAGTTTTCTAAGCCATGAATTTCCTTGATCTGCATCCACGTTTTACTTTGCTGCGCTCTAGCAGCCATGAAGGAATTTGTTTTTTTTGCATAAACATCATGTCCCCAGTCTCCAATTCGCTTTTGAATGTGCGCTGGAGCGAAAAAGAATTCTGTTCTTTCTCTTAGCATCGCTTGCCCTAAAGCATCTTCTGCAGTGGTTCCATTGTCCCAATGAGTCATGCCAACAGTTAAACACTTTATCATTTTACCCTCAAGCTCTCCATGAAGTTTTCCTAATATTTCTCTGTTGCCAGCCATATCAACCATTATAGAGCCAGCAGAATAATCTATATTCTTAAGCTCATCGTATGAAATTATCTGATCATAACAGCCCAAACTTTCTATAAATTTTGTATTTCTGGCAGATGTTAAGCCAATAATTTTTGGCGAATTATCTATATCGGCTAAACCCTGAGCCAGACCAATTGCTGTTTTACTTGAAGCGCTAATAATAATTATTTGAGATGCTCCAAAATAGGCATC
>CENU01203114.1_pt1 | contig 10309 bp, 10 predicted proteins | sample 361331 | NCBI WGS metagenome assembly CENU01 (sample SAMEA2619766, study PRJEB7988) | marine metagenome | isolation source: saline water (ENVO:00002010), including
AAATTATTCCAACTGAGAGTGATAAGACAGATTTAAAAAAATTAATTACAGAATGTGATTTACTAGTCGGAGGAGTTTTAATTCCAGGAGCTGAAGCACCGAAATTAGTTACAAAAGAAATGATAAAATCAATGAAAAGAGGCTCTGTAGTAGTTGATGTTGCGATAGATCAAGGCGGTTGCATAGAAACGAGCAAACCAACTACTCATGCAAATCCCACTTATCTAGTTAATGATGTAGTTCATTATTGTGTAGCAAACATGCCTGGAGGAGTTCCAAGAACATCAACAATGGCGCTTAATAAAGCAACATTACCTTTGTTGCTACTCTTAGCTGAACAAGGTTATAAAAAAACATTAAAAGAAAATAAAAACTACTTAGCAGGACTTAATGTTTATAGAGGAAAAATCACTTATAAAGGGGTTTCTGATGCTTTGAAACTAAAGTATTCTAACCCAACCAATTTATTAGACTAAAACAAAGTCATTATGGGTTTATAAAGTATTTTAGCCCATTTTGCTCTTATCCGTTGTTTATTTAGATATTGATTGTGTTTTAATTATTGTATGAGTAGTCAATTTGAAACAAATAATAACACCTTAGAATTTAAGCATTCTCAAAGCAAAGTAAAAGTTACTGATTTGTTATCAAGATTAAACAATGAAAAAAAAATTGAAAAAAAAAGAAATTTAGCTCTTGGAGTAGCAGCAGTTTCTGCATTAACCGTTTTCGGCATCATACTTACTATTTAATCAATATAACAAGTAAAATTAATTTACTTTAAACAACAATACTTAAAAATTTCAATATTAAAAAACTCCTTTTTATTATAATAATTTCTTATATATATGAGGGTTTTTTTATCATCAGCGTTAACAATATTTATCTTCATTTTTTTTTCTTATATTTGGCAATTTATAAATCTTCCTTTTTCAAACCCGAATGAAGTTGTAGGAATATTAGCAGAAAAGAAAATAAATCCACTCAATGATACTGTAAGGTTTATCGCTTTATTTACTGGTACCGTTGGTTTCTTTTTTTTTATAAGACTTTATCAAGAAAAAAATTTATTTAATATAGATTTTTTATTTAATAAATCAAAATTTTCAAATTTAAGCTCTATAAAAATTAACGATATAAAATTTGTACTTGCATTCTTATTTATTTATCTTGCAATAGATTTTTTTTCATACAATCCAAATTATTTTTTTTATGATCCATTACATGATGGCGATAATCTTACACCGGCGCAAAATTTTGAAATAAGCAAAAAAATATGGTCTTCATCATATGCAATACATGGAGCTTCGAATTCCTTATATGGGTTTCTCGGGTGGCAAATATTTGATGTTAAATCTATAGGATCTCTTAGATATTTTTATGTTTTATTGTTATTTTTTTTGAAAATACTAACTGTTATTTTTTCATTTCAAATTTTAAAATTAATTAATTTAGAAAAAAAAAATAAAAAAATAATATTTTTGATATTATCAATTATATTTATAAATTTTGTTAATTATCAGACACCAATTAATTATTCAATTTTGTCATTTCGAGATATATTTTTGGTTTTATATCTAATTTTTTTAATACAATTATTTTCTCAGCAGAAATTGAATAAAAATATAATTTTTATTTTATCAATAATATCAAATATAGCTTTGATTTTTCATTATGATATTGGAACATATTTGCAAATTACAAATATTTTTTTAATAATTTATTTCTTTGTATCAAAAAAGTTTAATTTAATATTTTTCTTTCTAGTCTCATACTTAGTTTGCTGGACTATCCTTTTAATAATTTTTGGTTTTAAGGAATTAAATTTATTTCTAGAACATTACAGTATTATAGTAAAAAATATAGACTTTATACATGGACTATCTTTTCCTCATCCAGTTTTTGATTTAGGTAACAATCAACACGCAGCTAGAGCTACTAGAGCTTTGTTTTTACTAGTGGCTGCTACATGTCTGGTAATAGAAATCGTTATTTTTCAAAAAAAAAAGCTTTCAAATAATCAAAAAATTTTATTTATTTTTTTTATAATTTTGGGTGTTTTGTCATTTAAAAATGCTTTGGGTAGATCTGACTCCTACCATATTAGAATGTCAACAGAGATTCCTTTAATAATTATTCTAACTTTGTTTTTTTCAAATATAATAAATAGCAATTTATTATTAAAATTAAATGGTAATTTTAAAAATATAATTCTAATTATATTTTTATCCTCTGCTATATTTTTTAAATTTGACTATATAAACATCATTAATTTTAATAAAAACGTTAAGAGCTTCATTTTAGCTAAAGATAATAAATATTTAGATAAAGATACTTTGATATTTTACAATGATGCTAAAAATATTTTATATCAGGAAGAATGTATATTCAATTTTACAATGGATTTAGGCTTACCTTATTTACTTAGAAAAAAAACATGCTCTAGATATTTCCAAACCTATATTTTTAGCGGCAAAGACAATGAAAAAAAATATATATCAGATTTGAAAAATATTAATCATAAATATATTATTTATGAGTCTCCTAAATTTGTAGTTGATAATATAAAAATTGTAGATAGGTTAAAATTTGTAAATAAATTTATAAAAGATAATTATAACCCTTATTATGAAAAAAATGGTTTCAAGATTTATGTTAAGAAATAAAATGTTTTTTTTTACCAACCAGTAAATTAGATATTATTTAAATTAATGATAAATAATATTTCAGTTGTTATTCCATCTTTTAACGAAGAAGAAAATATAGAAGAGTTATATTCCAGAGTCAAAAAATCTCTGCTTGATAATAACGTAACTGATTATGAGTTAATTTATATTGAAAATGGCTCGAATGATAATAGCTTAAGTATTCTTAAAAATTTAAATAAACAAGACAGTTCAGTTAAAGTTATAAGTTTTACAAGAAATTTTGGGCTCCAAAATGCTATATATGCTGGATTAAATTTCGCATCAAAGGACTATGTTTTTGTTTTAGATGGTGATTTGCAAGATCCTCCTGAGTTACTTAAAGACTTTTCTAAGAAAATTAATGAGGGATATGATGTTGTTTACGGAATAAGAAAAAAAAGAAAAATAAATTTTTTTAAAAAAATTTGTTATAAAATATTTTATTATTTTTTTTCAAATCTTAGTGAAATTGAGATGCCCTCACAAGTCGGTGAATTTTGCTTAATGAAAAAAAAAGTAGTTGATATTATTAAAGATTTTAAAGAAAAAAATCTATTTTTAAGAGGCTTGAGATATTGGGTAGGATTTAAACAAATAGGCGTAGAATATACTCGACCAAACAGAAATGCTGGAAAAGAGAAATTTAATTTTTTTAGTTCTTTTTTATTTGGATTAGACGGTTTAATATCTTTTTCAATTTTTCCATTAAGGGTAATATTAATTATCGGTATGATCAGTTCAATTTTTTCTATATTATTTGCAATATTTATTTTTTTAATTAAATTGTTATCTATATTAGAAATAATTTCAAATGATGCGCTTTTGTTAATGCCCAAAGGTTTGACAGCTACCACAATCTTTCTATTAGTGTCATTTAGCTTAATTATTTTTTCTCTAGGAATCATAGGAGAATATATTGCAAAGATTTACTATGAGGTTAAAAAAAGACCAAATTATATAATCAATGAAATAATCAAGTAATTAAACCAATATTTATTTGATAAGTTTTGAATCATAATATAAGTATTGAAATATAGGGGCGAGGTAGCTCAGTTGGTTAGAGCACAGGACTCATAAGCCTGGGGTCGGCGGTTCGAATCCGCCTCTCGCTACCATTAATTATGAAAAAAATAGAAAATGACTTTTTAAATATTTTTGATAAAAAAAAATATACTAATTTAGCTTTAAAAAATAAAAAAAAATATATTAAAAATAAACCATTCCCTCATATTTATTTTGACAATTTTTTACCTAAAAAACTTGCATTAACTTTAAGCAAAGAATACCCTAAAATAGCAGATATTGACCATAATTGGAAAACGCATAAAAATCAAAATGTTGTAAGATTTTTTTTAGAGGACTCATCTTTGTATGAAAAAAATTTAAAAATTTTTTCAATGCTAATTAGTTCGAGAAAATTTATATTATTTTTAGAAACCTTAACTGGTTTAGACTCTATTATTCCAGATCCATATTTTGTGGGAGGTGGTGCAATGACAACTGGAAAGGGAGGATTTTTAAATGTTCATGCCGATTTTAACTATCATCACAAGTTACAAGCCTGGAGAAGAATAAATGTACTTTTTTACTTAACTCCTGATTGGAAAAAAAAATGGGGAGGAAATTTGGAATTTTGGACTAAAAATAAAAAAAGTAAAATTAAAGAGATCCAACCGTTGTTTAATAGAGTGATAATATTCAATACAACATCAAAGAGTTTTCATGGACAACCAACACCAATAAACTGTCCAAGCAATGTAAGCAGAAATGTTTTTTCAGCTTTTTATTATTCTAATATAAAAGACAAAGACTCCTTAAAAGAACCTCACTTTACTCGCTACAGTATAAAAAATAATCCATACGCGAGAAAAATTTTAAAAGAATATAAAAAATCTTCTTATTAAGTGTTTAATTATTTTGAAATTTAAGTTCAATTTCCTGAAACGAAGGATTTCCTGGCATATCTAATCTATGTGGTAATTTAGAGATATCATTTATCTTTACAGGATTTTTTGAAAAAGTTAATTCTATTTGTGTTGGGATATTATTGACAACTAAAGCTTGGTTCATTGGATGAATATGAACCAAAGTCATATTTAATGATTTAATGAAATTTTCAATTTTTTCTAGGTGCAAATCAACATCGTGAAATTCAATAGCTACCCCAGAAAATTTTTCTTGATATTTCAGAATTTCATCTAAAATTCTATATTCAGAAGTTTCAATATCAACTTTCAAATAGTGAGGAGATGTAATATCACTTTTTAAGATATCCTCCAGATTTATACCCTCGCTACCAGGACCATGACCGGGACCTACTCTTTTAGTATAATGGAAAGCGTTTCCCGTAAATAAATTTTTATAGTCCTTATATAAAAAAATTGAAGCAATTTGATTTGAAAAAAAACCTTTTTTAAACAAATACTTTGGTTTAAAAATTCTGATTAATGTACTTAATAGAATTTTTCGTGAGAGTTTTTTTATTGCTGAATAATTAACAGTATGATCATAACAATGTATAGGCTTATTAAATTTTTTTTTATATTCTTTTTCAAATCTCCACTCATAACCTAAACCGAGAGTGATTAGTGACTGTGATTTTTCTATTGAGCTTTTTTCAACCAAGTAACCTCCATCAAAATTTCCACCTAATCTTATAAGATCATACTCATGTTTAGGTTTGAAAACTAAAGGAAGCATTATTTAATAATTTTTTTTAATTTATTTAAATTCATTGAAGAATTTCTAGGCATAAGTTTATTTTTTTTATTTATAAAAATTTTTTTAATTTTTTGATTATATTGTTTAGCAAATGAATATACTGTTTTGGTTGGGCCACCAATGTTAATTATACCTTTTTTGTGTATTACTTTTTTTATTATTGGAATGATTTCCTCGTGAAAAATGAAATTAGTAAACATATTTGCATACGCTGACTTATGTACAAAAGGTTTTTCAGTCATACTTACTCTTAAAATCAATGAATTTTTATACATTTGAACTGCTGATTCACCCCCTAATTTTGACCACGCATAATTATTGCAAGGATATACAGCATCAGTTTCTTTATAGTTACCTGAAGTGCCGGGGTAAACGTATGAAGTCGAAAAGTATATTAATTTTATATTGAGTTTTTCGCAAGCTATTACAACATTGCTTGTACCAATTATATTTAATGTAATACTTTGAGAAATATTTTTATTATGAGCAATCATTGGTCGAGAAAAACCAGCTAAATGAATTAGATATTTTGGTTTGTGTTTTTTTAGATATACTAACATTTTATTTAAATTTAAAATATTAAATTCTTTTTTTCCGGGAAAAAGAAAATTTTTTTGCGTCTTTTTTTTTAAGATCACACCAAATCTACCTGATCCTCCAGTCACAACTATTTTAGATTTTTTTAACATGAGAAATCCATTTTCCACCTTTTCTTAAAAAAATTTTTTCTTTATCAAGTATTTCATTTTTATGATTCCAAGAGCATAAAATTAAAACATCAGGATAATTTTTTCTAAAATATTCAATAGAAACTATTGGTATATGAGTTCCAGGAGTAAATTTATTTATTTTTTCGTAAGTGTTATCAGCAACATAATCTATGTATCTATTATCAATTTTACAGAAATTAAGAGCAGTAGTGCTTTTTGCTGAAGCGGCATAACCGGCTATTTTCAAACCTTTCTTTTTAAAACTCAATATTTTTTTTCTAAATATTTTTCTAGATAAAAAACATCTTTTTTTAAATTTCAAACAAGATTTTAAGCTATTAATTTCCTTTTTTTTTTCAAGATTTAATAAATCAAAAACTCTTTTTTTTATTTTAAATCTGTTTTTTCTAGCGATAGTGTATCTCATAGAGCCACCATGCGTAATTTGAGGCGTAGCATTTATTAAATCGAAACCTTTCTCATTAAAAATTTTTTTTACAGAATGTAAAGAAAACATATAAATATGGGCGTCGTAAATTTGATCATATGACACCTTTTCAAACATTGATCCAAGATATGGTTCTTCAAATATAAAAATGCCATCGTCTTTTAATAGATAATCTATTGATTTTATGACGTCATTTAAATTTGGGATATGACAAATCACGTTTGCCGCACATATCAAATCTGTTTTTTTATGGTAATTTTTAAGTTTTATAACTTCTTTAAAGCAAAAAAACTTATTTAAAACTTTTAATTTTCTTTTCTTTGCAAAATTAGCAACATTTTTTGAAGGCTCAATGCCAAGACAATTTACTCTCCCTTTCTTAAAAAAATTAAGTAATGTTCCATCATTAGAACCTATTTCTATACATTTGGAATTTTTATTAAGTTTTTTTTGTTTTTTTACCCACTTAAAATAATTTTTAAAATGTTTCACCATAAATTTAGATTTATTAGTAAAAAAAGGATAATAGTTATTAAATATCTTTGGAGGTTTAGGGTGATCATTTACCTGAAATAGAAAATTTTTGTTATTAAATCCTACTTCAAGATTGTAAAAAAATTCCTTTTTAAAGTCTTTCTTTTTTAGAAAACCATTTGCCATTGGCATTTTTCCAAAGGACATAAATGATTTGATTCTCTTTTTTGTTATTTTACATATCATTTTTAAATAATTTACTACTTGTTATATCATGAAATACAATTGGCCATATTAATGGATTTGTATATTTCTGAAACCAGTAGGATTGAAATCTTTCTATTAAAAAACCATAAATTCTTTTCAATCCATATTCACGTGAGTCAAAACCAAAAATTTCTTCACATCTCTTCATCCAAGGAAAAACTGTATTATAATATTGATCCATAATTTTTTTAGAGTTACAAAAAAACATACTACTTCTGTTATAGGAATTTCTAGTTCTAGTAAATTTTCGAAAATCTTCTTTATCTTTTTTGTCCAATAAATCAATTGCCAAATCTAAGTTTCCATAACCATGAAAAGAGTCGAAATGATATTTTATATTCCAATTTTTTTTAAATATTAATTTAGGATTCATCATTATTGATTTTAAACCATGTTTGATCATTTTTGAAAATTTCCAATTTAAATAGATATCTTGACCAATAATTATTTGATAATTTTTCCACTCTTCTGGTATATTTATCAAAAAATCGTCTAGATTATTTATTTCGAACTTATTAATTTTATTTGTCCAAAACCTTCTGTAAGCACAAAAACCTAACCATTCACCGTCCTTAATATCATCTAGTTGATTTTTCCATAACCAATAATGAAAGGTATATTCCCCATAAAAAGGATTTTTATTACTTATATTTTCACCAGAGTTATCCCTTATCCAGTTGTTATTAAATTTATCCTCCCCTAAACCCACTGGTATATAATTAAGTTTTTTAATTTTAGAATAATTTTTATTATTTATATCTAAACAATAAATCTTCATTTTTTGATTTTTTTTAAATATTCATTGAGAGATATATTTTTACTGTCTTTATTTGAAATAATAATTTTTTTCTTCCCCCAATTGATATTAACCTTTGAGTCATTCCACTTAATACCTATCTCATCATTTTTAGATCTGTAATTATCATTGCTGTATAGAACTATATTTTCTTTGTCTAACCCTAAGAAACCATGGGCAAAACCTTTTGGTATCATTAATGATTTTGAATTACTTTGTGAGAGTTCAATTTTAAAATATTTACAAAAAGTTTTAGAATTAGATCTTAAATCTAAAACTACATCTAATATCTTACCTTTCAACACCGAGACAAATTTAGCTTGGCTATTGTTTTTTTGTAAGTGCAAACCTCTAAGAACATTTTTCTTGGATTTAGATACGCACCAAAAAATTGGTTTATAGGGTCTTAAGATTTTATCCCTGTAAATTTCTCTAAAAAAACCTCTACTATCATGATAATTAATACCAGAAATAACTTTTAATCCTTTAAATTTTGTCTTTTTTACTCTCATTTAATAAGATCTTTTAGATATTTAGAATAATCACATTTACCGTAAAATTTTATTGAGTTTATTATCTCTTTTTTTGAGATCCATTTCTTATTAAACGCTATTTCTTCAATACAGGCTATTTTCAACCCCTGTCTATTTTCTACAGCATTAACATAATTGGATGCTTTATAGAAATCCCCTATACTTCCTGCATCTAACCAAGATCCACCTCTACCTATAAACTCTGCTTTAAGTTGCCTTTTTTTTAAATACTTATTTAATAAATCAGTTATCTCAATTTCTTTTCTTTTTGATGGTTTGAGTTTCTTACTAAAATTAATGACTTTATTATCAAAAAAATAAAGACCTGTTACCGCTAAATTTGATTTTGGGTTTTTAGGTTTTTCAATTATTTTTAAAATTTTGTTATTATTTTTAATCGTTGCAACTCCATATGCAGATGGGTTTTTAACAGGATGTAAGAAAACTTTTGCTCCTTTACTTAATTTAACGCTTTCAGTAAGTTTATAAGTAAGATTTTGTCCGTGAAAGAAATTATCACCGAGAATTAAAGCAACATTATCTTTAGATATAAATTTTTCACCTATTACAAAAGCATCTGGTAATCCTCTAGGTTTATCCTGTTCTAAATATTGTAACTTGAGACCAATATTATTTTTTTCAGGTAAAATTTTTTTAAATTCTGATAATTGACCTTTATTTACAATTATTAAAATATTTCTTATACCCGCAAGCATCAAAACTGACAAAGGATAAAAAATCAGGGGTTTGTCATATAATGGTAGCAATTGTTTGTTGACAGACTTAGTTAAGGGACTCATTCTAGTACCTAATCCTCCAGCTAATATAATTCCTTTTTTTATCATAACTTAAGTCCTAATCTTTTTTCATATTTTTTTTTTGAAATATTTTTAATAAAATCTCTATTTTCTGAATACCATATTAATGTTTTTATTAATCCTTTTTCAAAATCTATTTTTGGTTTCCAGTTTAACTTTTTAAAAATTTTTTTATTATCAAGTGCATATCTAAAATCATGGCCAGGTCTATCTTTTACAAATTTTACTTTTGTTTTATTTCCAATTTTAATTTTTATTGACTTACAAATTTTAATTAATTTCTTTACCAAATCTATGTTTCGTAAATTAATCCCCGAGCCTACATTGTAACATTCACCTTTTTTACCTTTTAAATAAAGCTTGAATAAGGCTTCACAATGATCATTCACATGAATCCACTCTCTAGAATTAACACCCTTAGCATAAATTGGGAGTTCTTTATTATTAAAAATATTTGAAATCATCTTTGGTATTAATTTTTCAGGAAATTGATATGGCCCGTAATTATTACAACAATTTGATATTACAGCATTTAAATTATAAGTTCTTATATAAGCTTTTACTAAATGATCTGCGCTTGCCTTAGACGCTGAATAAGGTGAACTAGGTTCATACTTATGATTTTCTTTAGATCTAATATTTTTCTTTATGTCACCATAAACTTCATCGGTAGAAATATGAACAAGTTTTGGTTTTATATTATTTTTTTTTAAAAAACGTAATGATTCTAAGAGAGAAAAGGTTCCATTTATATTAGTATGTATAAAATCATTTGGCCCATCTATTGATCTATCAACATGCGTTTCAGCAGCAAGATTAAAAATTACTTTTGGTTTATATTTTTTTATTATATTA
>CENU01166660.1_pt1 | contig 10296 bp, 10 predicted proteins | sample 361331 | NCBI WGS metagenome assembly CENU01 (sample SAMEA2619766, study PRJEB7988) | marine metagenome | isolation source: saline water (ENVO:00002010), including
CCCCGCCGTGCTGGCAGCAGCTCGGGTCGCCGGTATCAGCGAGATCTACAGCATCGGAGGAGCCCAGGCCATCGCCGCCATGGCCTGGGGAAGCGAAACCATCCCTGCGGTGGACGTGATCACCGGCCCGGGGAATTTGTACGTCACCCTCGCCAAGAAAGCGGTCTACGGAAGGGTTGGGATCGATTCTCTCGCCGGACCCAGCGAAGTGCTGATCATCGCCGACGACACCGCTAACGCCGAGCTTGTTGCAGCGGATCTGTTGGCCCAGGCCGAGCATGACCCGATGGCGGCAGCGATCCTGCTGACCACCAGTGATCGGCTGCTTCAGGAGGTGCCAGGCCAGCTCCAGCAACAGCTGCTGGATCACCCGCGAAAGGACGTGACCGAAGCCTCCATCCGCGACTGGGGCTTGATCGTGCGCTGCAGCGATCTCGATCAAGCCGCAGAGCTCTCCGATTGCTTTGCGCCCGAGCACCTGGAGCTGCTGGTGGCCGACCCTCGCAGCCTGGCTGAGCGGATCCAGCAGGCCGGTGCCATCTTCATGGGCCAACACAGCCCTGAAGCTGCCGGTGATTACCTCGCCGGTCCGAACCACACGCTGCCCACATCAGGCACGGCCCGCTTCAGTGGCGCACTGAGCGTTGAAACCTTCATGCGCCACACCAGTCTGATCAACTTCAACCGTGAGGCGCTGGAAGCCACCGGAGCGGCGATCATGACGCTGGCAGCCAGTGAAGGGCTGCACAGCCATCGCGAATCGGTCCGCCGGCGCCTCCAGCGCTAAGCCCTCAGGCGCGGACCAGATCCCTCACACCGGCAGCGCCATCGTTGATCTCGCCGACGAGGACCTGATCAGCCAGGTTGACGAACAGGCCGTTTTCCAGCACACCGGGAAGGTTGTTGATGCGGCGCTCGAGGTCTACTGGATCAGCGATCCCGCCCTCAAAGCGCACATCGAGCACAAGGTTGCCCTGATCGGTCACCACCGGCCCGGCCTTACGCGTGGCCATGCGCAACTCCCCAGCACCACCCATCGCCTTGAGCTGCTGCTGAATCTGGCGCCAGGCGCTGGCCATCACCTCCACCGGAAGCAAGAAGCCGAGATTGAGTCGCTCCACCAGCTTGGAGCTGTCCACCACCACCACAAACCGCTCAGCACGGCAGGCCACAAGCTTCTCTTGAACGTGGCAAGCACCGCCCCCTTTGATCAGCTGGAAGGAGGGGTCAACTTCATCAGCCCCGTCGATGGCCAGATCAATGCGCCCCACCGCATTGAGGGACTGGAGCGGAATGCCCAGTTCAGCAGCAAGAACCTCGCCTTGAAACGAGGTGGTCACACCGACGATGTCCTTGACCCGACCATCGTGAAGACGGGCCCCAAGCTCCTTGATCATCAGCGCTGCTGTTGAACCCGAACCAAGACCGAGCACCATGCCGTCCTGGATCTGATCCACAGCAGCCAAAGCAACGGCCTGCTTCATCTGGTTCTGCAGGTCGGACATGGTCGTGATGGCGAGATCGGCCGGAACCTAGCAATGCAGGAGCAGGCCTATCCAGCACTGGCTGATGGCAGCGGCGCCGGCTTGATCTGCAGCTTCATGGATTTGGCACCGCGCAAAATCTCAAGCGGCAGCGGCTGACCAAGGGTGGAGGCCTCCACCACCGTGAGCAGATCGCCCGGAGCGTGGACGGGCCTTTCGCCGGCGCGGATCACCAAATCGCCACGGCGCAAACCCGCTGCAACGGCTGGGCTGCCCTCGAGGACCTGCTGAACCAGTGCCCCATCATGCTCAGGCAGCTGCACCAGAGCATTGGGATCGGCGTTGTGCTCACGGGCCCTGCGCACGGTCAGTGGCACCAGCTGCAAGCCCAGATAGGGATGAACCACGCCACTGCCGCTGGAGAGCCTCTGGGCCACACCGCTGGCGAGATTGATCGGGATCGCAAAACCCAGGCCTGCCCCAGGACCAGCGCGCACCAACGTGTTGAGGCCGATCACTTCACCGGCGTCGTTGATCAGCGGGCCACCTGAATTGCCCGGATTGATGGCGGCATCGGTCTGAATCAGCTCCAGCCGTTTGTCCGTGAAACCAAGGCTGCTGATATTGCGATGCAAGCTGCTGACAATCCCCAGGGTCACCGTGCTGTCGAGCCCGTAAGGGTTACCCAGTGCGATCGCCCAGTCCCCTGGCTCCAGGGCATCGGAATCACCGAGGGGTGCCGCCTTCAACCCCTCCGGTGCCTGCTCAAGCTTGACCACCGCCAAGTCGGTGACAGGATCGCTGCCCACAACGGTTCCATCCAGTTGGCCACCATCGGCCAAGGAGACCTGGACGCGGTCCGCACCCTCAACCACATGGGCATTGGTGAGCACCAAACCTTCGGCATCGATCACCACACCTGATCCCTGGCCGTTCTCCCGATGACTGCTGGGCAGGTCTCCGAACAGCTCGCGCAGCAGGGGATCATCCATGGATGAACCCAGCCCGGGGTTGAACACCTGACGTTCGGTATCGATCCTCACCACACTGGGGGCCACCCGGCTGACCGCCTTGGCCACGAAGCCATGGCCTGCTTCCGCTGCATTTGGAGCCAGCAACAGCAGCAGACACGCCAGGCAGGTGGTTGCCGCAGCTCGGAGGAGGCGCATCAAACCCGGGTCAAAGATCGAGCCTAGGCAGACCAGCGCAGCAAGGCGTCCCGCCAGCTGCCATCGGGCTGAAGCTCAAGCCAGCGACCGCCAGGATCATCCGCACGCCCCAGGGGACACGGCTGGGTGGCCGTGAATTGGGCCAGGGTGGATGGACAGCCCAGCAGCGCCACGCCGGCGCAAGAGGTCTGCCGGTGCTGATGAATGTGGCCAGCCAAAGCAAGTTTGAGGCGACGGCTCTGCGCCAGACGCTCGAACCAGTCGGTGGCGGGATCGAAATGATCCAGCGGATGGTGTACGGCCACCACGACCGGTCCTGTGCCGCTTTGCAGCTGCGCATCAGCCCACTGCAGCTGCGTTGGCGCCAGACGGCCCCGGGTCTGACCGGCGCAATGGCTATCCAGCAACAACAGCTGCCAGTCGCCGATGGAAATGAGGGCCGGCGCCACATGGGCTGATCGCCCCAGACAGCTGCGCAACAGCTGGGGGTGATCGTGGTTCCCCGGCAACAAGGCCACCGGCAAGGGCAGGCCCTGCAGCAAATCCCGCAACGCGACATAGCCAAGCCAGCTCTCGTCTTGGCAGAGATCACCGCTGATTAACAACAGATCAGGCGGCTTCGGGCACTGGGCCAGGCCCTGGCTGAGTGCTTGTTGCAGCGCAGGCCTTGCCGCCACCCCGCGATGCCGCCCCTGCGGGTCAGCCAGCAGATGGGGGTCACTGAGCTGCAGCAGGCAAACACTCATCGAGCGGATGGCACCACCTCAAGGCTGGCAAGGGCCTTAAGTTCAGGCCAGTTTCTGCTTGTGCATGGCGTCCTCACCCCAGGTTTGCCCCATCTGCCAGGTGAGCATTGATCCGAGCGCAGGTCCTGCTGAAGAAGTGCGTTTCAGCAGCGGCATGCAAGCCAGTCGGGCCAAGCTCTGGGCACGGGTCTGCCAGTTCGCCAAAGGGGAGGGGTGCATCAACGCCGACGCCTCGCAACGGAGCGAACCCACCAAAACGGATTACTTCGGAGAAGCCCCCAGCATCGACATGGATGGCGACAGCCCCAAGGTGAACATCTAGAATTGGGCTGTGCCCGGCGGGCATCACCTTGTTGCACTCATTTTTTCGATGAGGCATCAGGGGCAGTCGTTCCTTCCAACGCGATTGCTGGGCCGGGCCGGCCCCCTGCTCCGTTGAGCCTTGGCCCACCCGCAACTGGAACCGCTTCAGCTCCTGGCTTCATCGGTGTCTGCACCGATGGGGTTTGCTGTTGTCGACGTCATACTGCACAGTCACCGGTCACCGCAGGCCCTGATCGTGGCGCTGCGCCGCAGCGACGGCAGTGATGTCTCACTGGACGATTGCGCCGCGTACAGCAACGCCTTTGCAGACGCCCTTGAGGATTCTGCTCTGCTGCCTGGGGCCTATGTTCTTGAGATCACCAGTCCGGGACTTGGAGATCTGCTCCAAGAGGATCGTGACTTTCGCAGCTTCCGTGGTTTCCCGGTCTGCGTGCGTCAGCGTGATGGCCAAGGCGGCGAACAAAGCCGTCAGGGCTCCCTTCTCGGCAGAGACGCCGATGTCGTGGAGCTCAATCTGCGCGGACGCGTGGTGCGCATCCCACGCGATGACGTGCTGGAAGTGCGCCTGACCACCTCTGAATCCTGAGGGCACCGCCCTCCTCTCGTTTTTCTTGCTGCAACGGTTGAACCATGGCTCTTGTAATGCTCCCGGGCCTCTCGACACTGATCGAGGACATCAGCGAAGAGAAGAAGCTGCCCGCGAATGTTGTGGAAGCTGCCCTGCGCGAAGCCCTGCTCAAGGGCTACGAGCGCTACCGACGCACGCTTTACATCGGCATCAGTGAAGATCCATTCGACGAGGAATATTTCAGCAACTTTGACGTGGGACTTGACCTTGATGAGGAGGGCTTTCGTGTTCTGGCCTCCAAAATCATCGTGGAGGATGTCGAAAGTGAGGACCATCAGATCGCCCTTGCCGAGGTGCAGCAGGTGACCGATGACGCCCACCTCGGCGACACGGTGGTGCTGGATGTAACCCCGGAAAAAGATGATTTCGGCCGCATGGCGGCGACAGCCACCAAGCAGGTTCTGGCGCAGAAGCTGCGCGACAAGCAGCGCCAGATGATCCAGGAGGAATTTGCCGATCTGGAAGATCCTGTCCTCACGGCACGGGTGATCCGCTTTGAGCGGCAAAGCGTGATCATGGCGGTGAGCTCAGGACTGGGCCGACCGGAAGTAGAAGCGGAGCTGCCACGGCGCGACCAGCTGCCCAACGACAACTACCGGGCCAACGCCACGTTCAAAGTTTTTCTCAAAGAAGTCTCGGAGATCGCACGCCGCGGCCCGCAGCTGTTCGTCAGCCGCGCCAACGCCGGTCTTGTGGTGTATCTCTTTGAAAACGAAGTTCCAGAGATTCAGGAGGGATCCGTCCGCATCGTTGCCGTGGCCCGGGAAGCCAACCCCCCGTCACGGGCCGTGGGCCCGCGGACAAAGGTGGCTGTTGACAGCATCGAGCGTGAAGTGGATCCAGTGGGAGCCTGCATCGGGGCCCGCGGCTCCAGGATCCAGCAGGTGGTCAACGAGCTCCGCGGTGAAAAAATCGACGTGATCCGCTGGTCATCCGATCCTGGGCAGTACATCGCCAACTCCCTCAGCCCGGCTCGGGTTGAAATGGTGCGTTTGGTTGACCCTGAAGGTCAGCATGCCCATGTGCTGGTTCCCCCTGATCAGCTCAGCCTGGCCATTGGCCGCGAAGGTCAGAACGTGCGTCTGGCAGCCCGCCTGACCGGCTGGAAGATTGATATCAAAAACAGCGAGGAGTACGACCAGGTCTCCGAAGACGACAAGGTCTCCGAACTGATTGAACAGCGCCGGGAGGAGGAGGCGCTGCAGGCGGAAGCCGAAGCGCGGCTGGAGGCTGAGCAAGCCGCCAGGGCTGAAGAAGATGCCCGTTTGCGTGAGCTCTACCCCCTCGAGGAGGATGAGGAGGAACCTTTGGATGAGGATGCCTTGGCCGCTGTTGACGCCAACACCGCAGCCGAAGCTGAGCAGTTCAGCGACGAGGCCAGCGTGAGCGCCGATGAGGCTGCATCCCTGGACGAGGGCGAACCGGGCCCTGAGGCACGGTGAGTTCCAACGTGACCCTGCGCCGCTGCGTGAGCTGCCGGCAACTGCACGATCGTTGCAAGTTGCTGCGCGTCATTCGGCTGCCCAGTGGTCAGGGGCTGGTGCTGGATCAGGGGATGGGTCGATCGGCTTATCTTTGTCCAAAGCGCTGTTGCCTCGAGGACGCCCGCAAGCGGCGGCGTCTGCAACGCGCCCTCAGGGTCCCGGTTGCAGACAGCGTCTACGACGCCCTAGCCCAACGGCTAGAGCCTGAAGCTGAAAAGCCTCTCAGGCAAGATGAAGACAGTCCTTCCCATGCGGAGTGACCGGCGGCACTTGGTGCCCCGACTATTGGAGACCTGAATGACGAGCGGCGGCAAAGTCCGGATCTATGAGCTGTCCCGAGACCTCGGTCTCGACAATCGCGACGTGCTGAACGCCGCACAGTCGCTGGCGATCGCAGCCAAGAGCCACAGCAGCTCCATCAGCGACGAGGAAGCCGCCAAGATCCGGAACCACCTCGCCAAGGGAGGCAAGCCCGCTGCCAAGGCACCCGGCAAACCAGCTGAGAGCAACAACGCAATCCTCTCGGTGAAGAAAGCACCGGCAATGCCGGCAAAACCTGCTGCCAAACCCGCACCACCAGACGCTGTCGCCAAGCCGGCCGCCGCAGCCAAGCCGGCTGCTCCTGCAGCACCGCAACCGAGGCCCAAGACGCCTGTCACGGCGGCCAAGCCCCAATCGCCGCCAGCAAGACCTGCCCAACCCGCGCCACCATCGGCTGGCAACAAGCCATCAGCGCCCAAACCAGCGCCCGCAGCCAAACCCGTTACTGCTGCAAAGCCGGCCATCGTCAGCAAAGCGCCCGCTCCGCCGGTCAACCGACCTCCTGCCCCGACCTCTGCAGCCAACCGTCCACCAGCGCGGCCCGCGACTCCGGCACCAAGCAACGCCAACAGGCCACCGGCCCCAATCCGCAAGGACAACAACAACGCGCGTCCGGCGGCGAAACCACCCGCCAGTCCGGCGCCTAAACCCAAGCCCGTGGTGATGGCCAAGCCGGTCACCCCGCCGCCGGCCCGACCACGACAGGACCAGTCAGCCTCGCGCCCACCGGTGCCGATGCGCCCCCCTGGTCAACAGCAACGGCCAGCGCAGCAACCAGGCCGCAACCGCGATCAAAACCGCCCGGCGGTACCGATGCGGCCGCCCAACCAGCAGCAGCGCCCGATGCCCCAACGCGGCGGTCCTCCGCAACGTCCTGGAGCACCTCAGCGTCCAGGGGCTCCCCAGCGTGGTGGTGCGCCGATGCGACCTGGCGCTCCGCAACGTCCAGGGGCACCCCAACGCAGCGGTGCCCCCATGGGCCGGGCAGGCGGTCCTCCGCAGCAACGCCGCGGTGATGGTGGAAGGCCCCCCTCCTCACTGGAGCTTGTCGGCAAGCCAATCCGGCGCGAGCCCACCCCACCGCAGGGGCGTGGCCCCTCAGGGCCGGGGCGCCCTGGCGGTCCTGGTGGCATGCGCAAACCGGTCTCTCCCGGTGAGCTCATGCAACTGCAGAAGCCGGGAGCCAGACCACCCCAACAGGGCGATGGCCCGCGGCGTCCACCCGCACGTCCTGGCACTGAGGCGCCCCGTAAGCCAGGCGAAGGCCCCAACCGCCCCAACGCACCAGCGGCACCACCGCGGCGCCCTGGTTATCGACCCGCTGCTGCGCCAGGCACCGCCGGCAGACCACGGCGGCCGGACTGGGATGACAGCGCCAAGCTGGAGGCTCTGCGCAGCCGATCGCCTCAGAAGCAGCGCCAGAAGGTGCACATCATTGGGGAAAACGACGATTCCCTTGCGGCCGAGACCGGTGGCTTTGCTGGTGGCCAGGACGCCCTGGTGCTGCAAGCCAGCCTGGCCCGGCCAAGCAAGCCCAAGAAGCTTGCCGGCAACAGCGGAGCGCGACCTGTCGCCCTTCGCCGTCGCAAGAAGGAGACCACCAGGCAGCGCCAGCGCCGTCGCGCCATGGAGCTGCGTCAGGCACGCGAAGCCAAGCAGGTCCGGCCTGAAATGCTCGTGGTGCCCGAGGGCAACCTCACCGTTCAGGAGCTGGCTGACAGGCTTGGTGTCGAAAGCTCAGAGATCATCAAATCCCTGTTCTTCAAAGGGATTATCGCCACGGTCACCCAGACCCTTGATCTCGAGACAATCGAAACCGTCTCCGATGAATTCGGTGTCCCCGTCCTTCAGGACGACGTCGAGGAGGCCGCCAAGAAGACCGTCGAGATGATCGAGGAGAGCGACCTCGATCACCTCATGCGCCGCCCACCGGTGGTGACGGTGATGGGCCACGTCGACCACGGCAAAACCAGCCTGCTGGATGCGATCCGCAAAACCCGCGTCGCTGCTGGGGAAGCGGGTGGCATCACCCAGCACATCGGCGCTTATCAGGTCGATGTCGAGCACAGCGGCGACAACAAGAAGGTCACCTTCCTCGATACCCCGGGTCACGAAGCCTTCACCGCCATGCGAGCCCGCGGCACGAAAGTGACCGACGTGGCGATTCTTGTGGTGGCTGCCGATGACGGCGTACGGCCCCAGACCCTGGAGGCCATCAGCCACGCCCGCGCCGCGGAAGTCCCGATCGTGGTGGCCATCAACAAGATGGACAAAGAAGGCGCCCAGGTGGACCGGGTCAAGCAGGAGCTCTCTGACCAGAACCTGCTGCCTGAGGACTGGGGCGGCGACACCGTGATGGTGCCCGTCAGTGCCCTCAAGGGGGAAGGACTCGACACCCTGCTCGAGATGATTCTGCTCGTCACCGATGTGGAAGATCTCAAGGCCAATCCCGAGCGGATGGCCAAAGGCACCGTCATCGAAGCTCACCTGGATAAGGCCAAGGGCCCGGTGGCCACCCTGCTGGTGCAAAACGGCACCTTGCGACCCGGCAATGTCCTGGCTGCTGGTCCTGTTCTCGGCAAGGTGCGGGCCATGGTCAATGACAACGGCCGCCGCGTGAAGGAAGCCGGCCCCTCCGCTGCTGTTGAGGTGCTGGGCTTCAGTGAAGTGCCAGCTGCTGGCGATGAGTTTGAGGTCTACACCGACGAGAAATCGGCACGGGCCGTGGTTGGCGATCGTGCCAGCGAAGCCCGCGCCACCCGACTGGCGCAGCAAATGGCCTCACGCCGTGTGTCGCTCACCTCGATGTCCGGCCAGGCCAGTGAAGGCGAGCTCAAGGAGCTCAACATCATCCTCAAGGCTGATGTTCAGGGCAGCGTGGAGGCCATTCTTGGCTCTCTCGAACAGCTGCCCCAGGGTGAGGTCCAGGTGCGGGTGCTGCTCTCAGCGCCTGGCGAGGTGACGGAAACCGACGTCGATCTGGCCTCGGCCTCCGGTGCCGTGATCGTTGGCTTCAACACCACCCTGGCCTCCGGTGCCCGCCGAGCCGCGGAAGCCGCTGGTGTGGATGTGCGGGACTACGACGTCATCTACAAACTGCTCGAGGACATCCAGGCGGCCATGGAAGGCCTGCTGGAGCCGGAACTGGTGGAATCCCCCCTCGGGGAAGTGGAGGTGCGGGCTGTGTTCAGCATCGGCAAGAGCGCTGTTGCCGGCTGCTATGTGACCAGCGGCAGCATTCAACGCAATTGCAAGATCCGGGTGCACCGCGGCAAACAGGTGGTCTTCAGCGGCGATCTCGATTCGCTCAAACGCATGAAGAACGACGTCAAGGAGGTGAACACCGGCTTCGAGTGCGGCATCGGCTGCGATCGCTTCGCTGATTGGCAGGAGGGTGATCGCATTGAGGCCTACTCGATGGTCACCCAGAAGCGGACACTCACCACCTGAGATGGGCGCCTGGCTGCCGCGGCTCAGCCTGTCCCTGCTGCCGCTGGAGCTGCTGTGGCTTCAGCTGATCCTGGCCGGATGTGACCCCGGCCCAGCCCCGGGACTGGAGATCGGATTGCTCTGGGCTGTGGCGGTGCTGCTCCCGCAACTGAGGCCGCCATGGGCGCTGCCACTCGCGGTGGTGCGACCGATCATTGCTTTACTGCAATTGCCTGTGCTGCTGTGGCTGGATGGTCGCGCCGGCATGGCCGCAGGAGTCAGTCCCTTTGCTGATCAAAGCCGCGCAGCAGCACTGTTCTGGAGCGTGTTGGTGCTTGTCGCGATGCAATGGCAACTGCGCTCAGCTCTTGGAACGATTGCGATCGAACCAGAGCAACGCGCCGCTGACGGAGATCGCCAGAGCCTGAATCCCCAAGTCGGAGAGGGGGACCAGCTCACCGCTGGAGGCCCGCAAGGCCATGGTGGCCCCGCCGACACCGGCGGAAGCAAAGAGGGCGACCCAGAGGGCGCGACGTAGTCCTCGCCACGGGGTGCGCGCTTCTTGCAGCAACCGTGCCCGCAATTCAGGATCCAGTTTGGACGCGGGATCAGGCATTAGGCACCAGCGGTTGATATCACCTCGCGATGCTAATTTGTCGATGCTGCCGGTGTAGCTCAGGGGTAGAGCAACTGATTCGTAATCAGTAGGTC
>CENU01204964.1_pt1 | contig 10293 bp, 8 predicted proteins | sample 361331 | NCBI WGS metagenome assembly CENU01 (sample SAMEA2619766, study PRJEB7988) | marine metagenome | isolation source: saline water (ENVO:00002010), including
ATTAGAGAAAACAAAAATCAATGGACGAATATAGGGGGCTAGACACTTTGGGCTTAACCGCGACGCTGCTCTTGTAGGTTGTCGCTCTCTCACAGCCTCCCTATCTTCGCGCTATCAAGGCTTCCGATCCTTGAGTGCGTTAGTCTGAAAGCGTTGGCCATAAAATTGAAATTCTATTCAATTTTAGAAATTCTCGTAAAGCCAGCAACAAGAAAAGGTATTAATAACTTATAATAACTTCCTAAGTTTTCGGACCTTGACCGGCCTTCTGTCAGTATTTCTAATCGTTTGTCTTCAACTACGGAGTTGTACAGGCATGCCAGCATAAATTGAAAGCATCGCGCAGCTTTATCCTCATTCATACCGTCCAACGCTATCTGAAAACTTTCTAGATATGGTTTTGCGGCAGCATCAAAACCAAGCGAAATAACTTCTGCAGCATTTTCCCACCAGACTATAGTGGCTAAGAAGCGAGCATAATTTCTCCATCCAGGATCACCACCCATTGCTTTGGATATAAAAGGGTCAATAAAAGCGCGAAGGAGAGGTTCCAGTTGTACATTCTCAACACCTACAAGCTGAATATAATTTTCTAGAAGTATTCTCCGTTCTTCACATAATTGCGGCGCTCTTCTCAAAATACATGCTTTTAAAAAGTTATGCTTGTTATGGAAGTGGTAAGTGAATTGACCAATATTGCATCCAGCGTTAGCACAAATTTCTTCAAGTGAAACATCAGAATATAATCTTACTCCAAAAAGACGTTCACCCGAATCGAGTAACGCACCAGCTGTGCGAGTTTTATATTTTTTTCGAGTACTCAATTTTGTTTTTATTCCCTAAATTCGATAAAATTATACGATATCTTTTGCAAATATAAAAGAATTATTATCGTTTTGACCTCCTTTTACTACAGCAAGATTTATTTTTATATCAAATAAACGGAACCTGCACGTGGTTTTAATTATGATTGAGCAATGGAATACCTAAATCTCAAATGTAAAAAAGTGCCAAGTAGGAGGATATTTTAATAGTGTTGGATTCTTTGCCATCAAAGGACTTTGTTCAAGGAAGCGATATTAGCTTAGAGATGGAAGATATATCCCTCAGATTTGGCGAACTGGAGATAATGGCCGGAATTTCGTTTTCGATTAAAACAGGGGAGATAGTATCTATAATTGGGCCTAATGGCGCTGGTAAAAGCTCAATATTGAACATCATCAACGGATTATACCCATATGAAAGTGGAAGAATTTATGTGAATGGCCAGTTTATCAGCAAGCCAACTCCGTATCGTATCGCTCGCTTAGGTGTAAGTCGAACTTTTCAACACAATGCATTATTTAAAAATATGACGGTCGAGGATAATATCCTTACAGGATTAAGCAAAAAGTTTGAAAGTAATTTTTTTGAACAGACATTTAGATTTGGACGTGCAGTCACTGATACAGATCTGGCCAATCAAAAACTTGAACAGATTTTGAAGTTTCTTGATTTAGAGCCACTAAAAGAGATTATGGTTGGAACTTTATCGTATGGATTTCAAAAAAGGGTCGACTTAGGTCGGGCCTTAATTTCTGAGCCAAACATACTCCTGCTAGATGAGCCACTTGCAGGAATGAATTTCAACGAAAAACAACACATGAGAGACATAATTCTGGAATTAAACGGAACTACCGCAACGACTATTTTGCTCATAGAGCACGACATGGGAGTGGTAATGGATGTGTCAAACAAGATTATAGTACTTAATTACGGAAAAAAAATTGCTGATGGGCTTCCGAAAGACGTGCAAACTAACCCACAGGTAATAGCTGCCTATTTGGGAGAAGAATAAATGAGTTTTTTCATTGAGACATTGATTGCAGGATTTTTAGCAGGGACCATGTACTCCCTCGTAGCGATAGGTTTCGTACTTATTTACAAAGCGTCAGGCGTTTTCAATTTTGCGCAGGGATCGATGGTTTTATTCGCGGCGCTTTTCTTTGTGACACTATTGGAAGCTGGGCTTCCGTTCTGGGTTTGCTTTGTATTAACGGGCGCAATCATGAGCATCGGTGCGGTTCTTGTGGAACGTCTGGTTTTAAGGCCTTTGGTAAACGCTTCAATAATCACACTTTTTATGGCAACATTAGGCTTGAGCTTTATTATTGAAGGCTTGGCCCAAGGTTTTATGGGTACAAGCGTGCACAATCTTGATATTGGCATTGACGACATCCCATTCATTATTGGTGACATTTTTATAAGCCAGTTTGATATTTTTAGCGCTGTCGTTGCTGGAACCTTGGTAGTCGGGTTATCACTTTTTTTCAGTAAGACACGTGTTGGAATTTTGCTTCGTGCTGTAGCTGATGACCCTCTAGCATCACAAGCTATTGGGATCCGACTACCCAACATCGCTAGAATAATATGGGTCGTTGCGGGATTTGTTGCGTTGGTAACAGGTTTACTTTGGGGCGCTAGACAGGGTGTACAATTTGCTCTTTCGTTGTCAGCTCTAAAGGCATTACCAGTTCTGATAATTGGTGGATTCACTTCAATACGCGGTGCTATCATCGGAGGATTACTCATCGGCGCTGGGGAAGTTTTAGCGGACGTATACATCGGACCGATCTTAGGCGGTGGAATATCCGCTTGGTTCGCTTATCTCATTGCAGTCATTTTTCTTATGATACGTCCTACTGGCATGTACGGCGACCCAACAATTGAACGGGTTTGAGCATGCAAAATTTTACTGGCAAAAATAATAAGGGCTTATCAGGTGAAAGGAAATTTGCGGCTTTTGCTTTAAAATTTGGAATTCCACTTTTAATATTTTTTGTGCTTTTTTATTTTGTGCCTTTTCATACCTCGGAATACTGGATGCGAGCAATTATTATGCCTACGCTAATTTTGGGCTTGGCGGGTTTGGGCTTGAACTTACTTTTTGGATATGCAGGTCAAGCCTCGTTGGGAACTGCCGCTTTCATGGCCGTAGGTGCATTTGCAGCATATAATTTGATGTATCGTGTAGATTGGTTACCGCTGCCTGTAGCCTACATTGTGGCTGGAGTAATAGCAGGTTTGACTGGATTGATTTTTGGTCTCCCTAGTTTGCGTATTAAAGGTTTCTATCTAATTGCCCCCACGCTCACCGCTCAGTTTTTTGCAATTTGGTTTTTCACTAACTTTGGCTGGTTCTATAATTATAACCCTGCGCTTACAATCTCGGCGCCATCTTGGGATATATTTGGCTTTGATTTTAGCGGTCCGCGAGGAAGATACTGGATAGTTGTATTCACAACAGCTCTTTTGACGCTCTTTTCATTTTATATTGTGAATTCACAAACCGGCAGGAATTGGAAGGCAATCCGGGATTTGGATACGGCTGCTGCGGTGGTCGGAGTTCCAGTCTTACGTACCAAACTAAGCGTCTTTTTTGTTAGCTCATTTATATGTGGAATTGCAGGAATTTTATGGGGGTTTGCTTACCTTGGCGCGATTGACGCTACTGGTTTCAGTCTCGATAAATCGTTTCAATTACTGTTTATTATTATAATTGGCGGTTTGGGCAGCATATTTGGAAGTTATATTGGCTCAGCAATAATTGTGCTTACGCCCATTCTTTTAAATATTATTACAAAAAACACAGGCTTAGATCAATTATTTGACCAAGCATTTCTAAGTAACATGCAAAAGGTGTTGTTTGGGGTTTTGATAATCTTTCTGCTGATCCGACAGCCAGAGGGAGTCCTTAGCCTTATAAATAATTGGTACCAAAAAGTTGTCGTCAATTACAATCGTAAGAAAAGACCAGAATGAAAGGAGGTCGGTTGATTAAATGGTTTTGATAGAAGTTGAGTTTTCTGAGTCTTCAACTCTAAATTAGACATGAAAATGGAGAGAAGTTATGTCAAGTACTGGTAAGAAAATAGGTAAGTTTTTTACAGCTACACTTAGTTTACTGGCTGTCACATATTCGGCAAATGTTGTTATTGCTGCTGATCGATCAGATGAACAACTAATGCCGATTTTAAGCTATCGTGAAGGCGCTTATGCATCTGGGTCCAGGCCTCTTTGGGCGGGGATGATCGACTATTATAATTATGTCAACGAAGTTGAGGGTGGCATTAATGGTGTCAAGTTAAATATTTGGGAATGCGAAACAGCGTATGCCGTTGAAAGGGGAGTTGAATGCTACGAGCGCTTTAAAAACGGTATCGATGGATCGCCCGCGGCAATTTTTTCGCCTAATAGCTATCCTTTGGCAGAAGCGCTAATTGAGACTACAGTTCGCGATAAAATTCCCCATTTTAATCTAAACTATGGAAGAGATGCAGCAACAAATGGATCCGTCTTTCCTTACTACTTTCCAGTTATGCTGAACGCTTACAATGGGGTTTCTGCGCAAATAAATTATATCCAAACCCAATTAAAGCCTGGCGAAAGTATGTCGGACCTTAAAATTGCAATAGTTTATCTGGACGGTGCTTATGGGCGGGGTGTATTTGCTCCTCTTGAGCTTATGCAAGAGCAACACGGTTTTGAGCTGCTAAAAGTTCCAGTTGCGCATCCAGGTCTAGAACAGAGGGCGCAGTGGCAACAAATTAGGAGAGCGAAAATAGACTGGGTATTATTCCGCACATGGGGTGCAATGACTCCAGTTGCCATTAAGACAGCAGCCAGAACCGGATTTCCTACAGACCGGCTTATTGGTGACATATGGAGTGGGGGAGAATCTGACGTTATTCCAGCGGGAGAAGCAGGAGTGGGATACACAGCCATTACTACATATCCAGCTGGTACGGACTTTGAACTTATACAAAATATCAAAAAACATATAGTTGATACAGGGAAAAGTGATTTGAGAGGACCCGAAGACTTTGCCACCGTCTACTATAACTCAGGAGTAGTACAAGCGGTGCTTATGGCAGAAGCCCTTCGAGAAGGCATGAAAAAATTCGGTAATCGACCGCTCACCGGAGAAGAAGCTCAATGGGGTCTCGAACACATTTCTGTGGATCAAAATAGGTTGAAAGAACTAGGAATGGTAGGACTAATGCAAGAAATTTCATTATCTTGTTCAGATCACGAAGGTGGCGGCGCTGCCAGAATGCTTCAGTGGGATGGTAAAAAATGGTTAACAATTAGTGATTGGATACCGGGTGATCGCGAATTGACACGACAAGTAGTGGATGCTGAAGCGGCAGCCTACGCAGAAGAGAAAGGAATAACTCCTCGTACCTGTTCTTGACCACAAAAGCTTCCTTAGCTGTATCTACAAGAATGTTGACACAGCTAAGGACCCTCTAGGGAATTGGCTATATGACGGATAAAATCATTACTTTAACAAATGTATCGGCCAGCTATCAAAAGGTAATAGTTGCTTTGCAAGATATATCTTTGAGTGTACGAACCGGCTCGATAGTTGCTCTTTTGGGTGCAAACGGAGCGGGCAAAACGACTACACTGAAGGGAATATCTAATCTTTTAAAAGCAGAAAGTGGCGCAATTACCAGTGGTTCAATTACTTTTGACGGCAGAGATATCAAATACGAAAATGCTTACGAACTTGTAAATGCTGGGTTAGTACAGGTACTTGAAGGTAGACGATGTTTTCCGCATCTCTCGGTCGAAGAAAATTTGTTGGCAGGCGCCTATGCCGTCGGTACATCAAAATTAGAAAGTATTGAGCGACTGGAAACTATTTACGATTGGTTGCCCAGATTAAAATCACGGCGTTACAGTTTAGCGGGATTAACATCGGGTGGCGAGCAACAAATGCTGGCAATAGGCAGAGCTTTGATCTCTCGGCCAAGGGTGGTCCTGCTAGACGAGCCCTCCATGGGGTTGGCACCTATAATTGTAAAAGAAATTTTTGAGATTGTCCGTACCCTGAACCAAGAGACTGGAACCACTTTTGTTCTAGCAGAACAAAATTTAAACATGGCTTTAAAGTATTCAGACTACGGCTATGTACTTGAAAATGGACAAATGGTGCTTGAAGGACTTGCAAGTGAGCTGATCGCGCGATCTGACATCCATGATTTTTATTTAGGTGGAGGTATCACGGAAAAATGATAATTAACAAAGAGTTAGGGGGATATAGCTATGTCTTTGAAAAATGAAAACTTTGACGTTATCGTGCTTGGGGGTGGTGCGGCTGGAAGTGTTCTTGCCGCCAGATTATCCGAAGATAGCTCTCGAAAAGTTCTACTTTTAGAGGCAGGAAAACGTGCGCCCGAAACTGTGTATATGCCAGCTAAATGGATTGCACATGTGGATACAGAAATTGACTGGAAGTATCATACTGTTCCTCAAGAGGGCTGCTTTATGCGGCGGTTACCATGGCCAAGGGGAAAGGTAATAGGTGGATCTGGCTCAATAAACGCAATGATTTATATTCGGGGTATTCCATCTGACTTTAATCGCTGGAATGCCTCTGGCTGCAGTGGGTGGGCATGGGAAAATGTTTTGCCAGTCTTCAAATCAAGTGAACATAACGGGCGGTTTGGTAATAATGAATATCACTCTTCAGGTGGGCCTCTTTATGTAGGTGATGTTCCTTATGTAGATCCTACTGAGCCAATTTTACTAGAAGCTGCAAAAAATGCAGGCCACACATTCAATGAGGATTTCAACGGACATCAGCAGGAGGGAGTTGGTTATTACCAGTTGTTGGTAAAGTCCGGCGAAAGGTTTAGTGCCGCAAAAGCATTTTTGGAACCTGCTGAAAAGAGACCCAATCTGGAAGTGCGTACCGGCGTTATGATTAAAAGAATAATCATGGAAAAAAATCGGGCTTCAGGGGTTGAATATTTGCTAAATGGAAACTTGCATACGATATCAACTTCCGGAGATATTGTTTTAAGTGCTGGTGCTGTTGGCTCTCCGCAAATTCTCATGCACTCTGGAATTGGTCCAGCAACTGAGCTGAAAGAAGTAGGCATACAACCAACAATTGATTTACCCGGTGTTGGAAAAAATCTGCAGGATCATGTTAATATTCCTATTACATACCGTTCAAAAGAAAATGTCGGCTTAAGCGGGAAGTCGGCTGCAGAGATAGAAGAAGCTGTCGATGAATGGCGCAAGGAAAAGACTGGTATTATAACATCAAATTGGGCGGCCCTCGGAGGACATGTTAAAAGTGCTCCCGAAGTTGAAGATCCGGACTTGCAGCTTTACTTTATCGCTGCAACAGCACAAGATTTAGCAAGATATAATCCAATGCATGCAGGGTTTAACTTTTATGCAACCCTTCAGCGTCCTAAATCTTCTGGAGAAATAAAACTCAGGTCAGCCGACCCTCTCGAGCACCCAGCCATAGATCCAAAATACTTTATGAACGATGAAACAAACTCTGATATTAAGACTATGATACAGGGAGTAAAAATAAACCGCGAAATAGCTGCGCAAGCACCGATTGCGGAGCTTATTGATTGTGAGGTTGCCCCTTCAGCAGGCGCTAAGACAGATCAAGAAATTGGTGATGTCATAAGGTCGCATTGCACGACACTGTATCACCCTGCGGGCACCTGTAAAATGGGTATCGATGAGATGTCGGTCGTGGATCCTGAACTTAAATTAAAAGGTGTTGACAATGTAAGGATCGCAGATGCTTCAATCATGCCCCATATGATTTCTGGAAATTTGCAGGCAACGGTCATCATGATAGCAGAACGATGCTCAACTTTTATGCGTAATCATTAATTTATGAAAAAAAATTACCTTCCCCTGACCAGCTCCCATTGGGGAACTTATCGTGCACGTGTTAGTAATGGGCGTGTGCAGGAACTTTTGCCGTTTGAGCATGATCTTGATCCTTCTCCCATCGGTCCGGGTATTATCGATGTGCAGGATGGACCGTCACGTATTGATGCGCCAATGGTGCGCAAAAGCTGGCTCGATGGTGGCCCGGGGCATCGTCCTGACTTGCGCGGTGTTGATCCCTTTGTCGCAGTAACGTGGGAAGATGCGCACAAGCTTGTCGCTAGCGAAATCGACAGGGTCAGAAAAAATTTTGGTAATCAGGCAATATTTGGTGGATCTTACGGCTGGGCTAGCGCGGGTCGGTTCCACCATGCCCAAAGTCAGCTTCACCGGTTCCTTAATTGTGCTGGTGGCTATACGAGGTCTAAATTCACTTATAGTTTTGCTGCTGCAGAAGCCATGGTCCCCCATATTTTGGGCAGCTTTCGCACATATCTGGACACCTGCACCAGCTGGGATCTGATCCGTCAGCACACTGAACTATTTGTCTGTTTTGGTGGCATACCTCTTAAGAATGGGCAGATCAGCCAAGGCGGAACGGGGCGGCACTATCAACGGGAAAAATTAATCGCAGCGGCTGCGACAAATACCAAATTTGTGAACATTAGTCCAATCAGAGCCGATTTGCTGGACAGAGTCGGTGGAAAATGGATGGCGCTGCGCCCGAATACTGATACTGCACTTCTTCTCGGTATTGCGCACACGCTCCACACCGAAGGTCTCAGTGATCCGACTTTTTTGAGCCGATATACAGAAGGTTTCGATGAATTTTTACCCTATCTTTTGGGGACATCTGATGGGCTTCCAAAATCTGCAGCGTGGGCAGCTCAGATTTGTGAGCTGAAAGAAGATGAAATTTTGTCTCTGGCGCGGCGTATGGCACATAAGCGGACAATGATTTCAGTGAGTTGGTCGCTGACTCGACAGGATCATGGGGAGCAGGCGTTCTGGGCTGCGATTACCGTTGCGGCGATGCTAGGACAAATCGGTTTGCCCGGTGGTGGATTTGGTTTTGGCTATAGTGCGATGAATTACATTGGTGGCGATTTCACCAGTTTACCATACTCTGCTCTGCCGCAAGGGAAAAACCCTATCAGCGATTTTATTCCTGTCGCACGGATTACTGATCTATTGACCCGACCAGGACAGACCGTCGAATTTGATGGACAGAATCTGATCTATCCAGAGATTAAAATGATGTATTGGGCCGGCGGAAATCCGTTTCATCACCATCAAGATCTTGGGCGTTTGATGAAGGCTTGGCAAAAACCTGATACTGTAATTGTCCACGAGTGGTGTTGGAATTCGCTCGCAAAACGGGGGGATATCGTTTTACCGTGCACGACCCCGTTGGAACGTCAGGATATCGCCATGACACCTCGCGATCCATATATCGTTTCGATGTCCCAACTCATAGACCCCTATGCACAAAGCCGAAATGATTATGATATATTCGCGGGAATAGCCAGTGAACTTGGAATTTTGGAGGCCTTTACAGGTGGTCGCAGTGATGTCGACTGGCAACGCATAATCTATGAAGAAACTCGCGGGAGCGCCGCAGACATGGGATATGACTTGCCTGAATATGAGCGGCTTTTGAATGAGGGCTGGCACAAGATTGATGATCCGTGTGAGCCAACAATTATGCTTAAAGAGTTTCGAGATGACCCTGTTAGGAATGCTTTGGCAACGCCAAGTGGAAAGATCGAGATTTTTTCAAAAACAGTATCTGATTTCAGATATGATGACTGTCCGGGACATACAGTATGGCGTGAGCCCTATGAATGGCTTGGCAGTGACGACCAATCTCATCCGTTTCACTTGATATCTAACCAGCCATCAGCAAAACTGCATTCGCAAATTGATCATGGCAGCGTTAGCCGCGCTTCAAAGGTGAATGGTCGCGAAGCATTGCACATCCATCCTGTGGATGCTGAGACCCTTAGTTTGAAAAACGGAACCCTCGTGCGGGTCTATAACGACCGTGGTGCCTGTTTGGGTACAACTGTCATAGACCCTGCAATGCGCCGGCATGTTGTGCAGATGAGCACCGGATCGTGGTTTGATCCTTTGGATCCTGCCGACCCCTATAGTCTGTGTAAGCATGGTAATCCGAATGTTTTGACCAGAGACAAAGGAACATCGCGGCTCGGACAAGGACCCTCGGCGCATACCTGTATGGTCAGTATAGAGGCGTTTGTAGGCAAAGCGCCAAAAGTAACAGCACATGAACCACCAGAAATCATTAGAAAATAAAGTGTGTCTAAAAGCGACTGAAGACAAAGATTTTAACCTTTAATTTGTTGTACATTCGCTTAGGCGATGAATTTTCAACCCAATTGGGACACTTTCCGGGAGGGCCAAAATGCCTATTTTGGCATTTTTGTCTTTTAAACTGTGCAAAAAATCAAACTGTCTTGAACTATCATAACAATAATTGCCTCGATCAATAATTACCCATCTACTTAAATTATCCAAAAATTGGATACAGGCTTGTCTTAGCCCCGTAGAACTGTGCCAGTATATTTTGGCAAAGGGATT